>PPYF01385468.1_pt1 | contig 19103 bp, 17 predicted proteins | sample 1559871 | NCBI WGS metagenome assembly PPYF01 (sample SAMN08240021, study PRJNA423297) | Human gut metagenome, whole genome shotgun sequencing project. | reverse complement strand
GCATTGCAGCTCTTCGAGCTGCTCGCTTGCAATGTGAAAACCTTTCTCTTGGGGGATTTAAAGGGGGATATTCTCTTTTCTGAAAGAGAATATCCCCCTTTGCCCGCTCCCCTGCGCGGCGCAGGGAAAACCCTTTGCACTTCTTGCAAGAAGAAAATAAAAGACTTCCTTTTCTAAAAAATCTCTGTTACAATACAGGATACAAATACTAAATCGCAAGGAGAACTTTGATGAAAAAGCTGCTTTGCCTTCTTCTGACGCTCGCTATGACGCTTTCGCTCGCTGCCTGCGGCAGCAAGGCGGACGACAAGACGCCGGAAGAGGACGATCCCACACAGGCGGAGACGCCCGTCGACGACAAGCAGGACGAGCCCTCCGCGGATGACGCGGACAAAGACAATGCGTCCGACGCTACAGAGATCGGACCCGACGCAAACAAGGACGAAAAGCCTGACGAGGCACAAAAGCCCGCGGAACCGACCAAGTCCGACAGCAAGAAGGACGAGACGCCCGCAAGCAAGCCGTCCGAACCTGCTAAACCTGCCGAGCCCTCCAAGCCCGCGGAAACACCGTCGGAAACACCTGCGGCGCAGGACACCGGCGCGCTCTCACTGCTCACGTCTGTCTGGAGCACGTACAGCGAGGATGACAAATTTCCCGCCGCGGGCGGAGACGCAGAGCACAGCGTCGACGGCGCGCCCGGCAGCTTCGATGTGTCGAACGCTGACAACCTGACCTATCAGCTGACGTTCCCGTCCGCCGACGTGTCGCTCATCGACGGCGCGGCATCGCTCGTGCACATGATGAACCTCAACACCTTTACCTGTGGCGCGTTCCACGTCAGTGACGCGGACAACGTTTCGACCGTCGCCGCCGACATCCGCAGCGCCGTGCAGGGCAAGCAGTGGATGTGCGGCTTCCCCGAAAGGCTCGTGATCCTCACGTCGGGGCAGTACGTCGTGTCCGTCTACGGCAACGAGAGCCTGGTCAATACGTTCCGCGATAAGTTCGTCGCCGCCCACAGCGGCGCGAGCACCGTCTATGACGAGGCCATCGGCGCGTAACTTCATCAAAAAAGGAAGCGCAAGCAAAATGCTTGCGCTTCCTTTTTACAATTCGATGATTTGGCAGGGGACAGGGATGGGTAATTCCTCATGTGTGGAGAAGATCACGATCTTCATCTCTGCCGCGCGCAGGATGGCGCGCATCGCGGCCTCGCGGTTTTCCGCGTCGAGGCCGGTGAACGGCTCGTCGAGCGCGAGAGCGTCGGACGGCGCGAGCAGCGCTCGAGCGAGTGCCAGCCGGCGCTGCATGCCGCCGGAATAATCGCGTACCTTCTTTTTCCCCACGTCGCCAAGTCCCAGTTCTTCCAGGAGCGCCTGCGCCGCCGCGGCGTTGTAATTCGCGCCGAGGACGAAGCGAAGATTTCCCTCTGCGTCCAGCCCTTCGAGCAGGCGGTTTTCCTGAAAGACCGCCGTCCAGCGAAATTTATCGCCGTTGACCGTGCCGCTGTCCGGCGTTTCCAGCCCGAGCAGCACGCGCAGCAGTGTCGTTTTGCCGATGCCGGAGGGGCCGAGCAGACGCGTCACACCGACGCGCGCGGTAAAGGAAATGTCGTCAAGCACGGCATTCTCGCCGTAGCGCTTGCAAAGGTGTTCGACTCGAAGCTCCATCATGCTCCCATCCTTTCTGCGATCTTGTCCACGAGGAGAAGAAACAGCTTTTCAAACGCCGCCGAGATCAGCACGATCGCCGCCGTCCAGGCGAAGAGGTCGGCGGTCTGGAAGTATATCTTCGCGTTGTAGAGCTTCTCACCGATCGAGCCGCTGGAGAGGGCGATGACCTCCGCCGCGGTGCCGGCCTTCCAGCAAAGGCCCAGCGCCGCACTGACGGCAGAGCGGAAGTAGGGAAGCACCTGCGGCAGATACACGCCCCGCAGCGTGCGCGAAAACGGCACGCGGAACACGCGCGCCATCTCCAGAAGAGAGGCGTCCGTGCGCCGGATGCCCTCAAGCACATTTAAGTACACGGGCGGGAAGACCATCAGCGCCGCGATGAACAGCGGCAGCGTTCGGCTGGAGAGCCAGATAAGCGCCAGAATGATGAACGACGCCACCGGCACGGTCTTGACTGCCGCCACGAGCGGTGCAAGCAGCTCTTCGACGCGCGAAAACCGCGCGGAAAGCGCCGCCAGCACAACTGCCAGCGCGCAGGAAAGCAAAAAGCCGCCCAGAATGTGCATGCTCGACGTGCCGATGGCGCACCAGAACACCGCCGTGCCCGCCAGCGAAATGAGCCGCGCGAGCGAGGATACGGGAGAGGGGAGCAGCAGCGCGCCGTGCGGGTATGCCGCATGCAGTGCCATCGCGGCAAGCTGCCAGACGATCAGCCAAAAAGCGACTGCCCAGAGACGCACGTTCTGCTTTTTTCCGCGCATGATCATCTCTCCTTTCCTTGAAATACGGCGGCGGGACAGCGCCCGCCGCCGCAAAGAATTTATGCGAAATAGAAGCTGTTATCCGGCATCTCGCCGCCGACAGCGGCGGGAGACGCATTGTAGAGCACCTCTAAATAACCGGGCAGCGCCTCAAGAAGGTCTGCCCCCGTCAGGCAGACGATATTGCAGTAGGGCAGTGCCTTTTCCGCGACGGCGGCGTCCACGATGCTGTATTCGCCGATGAGCGCGGCGGCATCCGCGGTGTTGGCGTTCACCCAGTCAACGCTTGCGGCGTATTCCTTCAGGAATTCGTTCACGGCCGCGGGATTTTCCTCCACGACCGCGCGGCGGGCAACAATGACGCCCGTGATGAGCGCCGAGCCGTTATCGAGTGCGTCCCATTCAGCATTCAGATCGAGCGCCATGCGCAGGCCCTCGATCTTGCTCTGCGCCACGGTGACGAAGGGCTGGGGCAGGAGCGCAACGCTCGCCTGACCGGAAGCCAGCGCCGCGACACACTCGCTGTGCTCGCTCTTCCAGTCGATCGTCACATCGTTATCGGGATCGATGCCGTTTTCCGTGAGAAGATAGCGCAGGGCGTATTCCGGCGTAGAGCCCTTGCCCGCCGCCACGATGGTCTTGCCCTTCAAGTCGGCCATGGAGTGCACGCTCTCGCCGTTTTCCACGATGTAGAGAACGCCGAGCGTGTTGACCGCCAGCACCTCGATCTCGCCCTCCGTCTTATTGTAGAGCACGGCGGCGAGGTTCGCGGGCACGCAGGCCATGTCGAGCTCGCCCTTGAGGAGCGCGGGCGTCACTTCATCCGCAGAACCGGCAAGGGTAAAGGTATATTCATTGCCAGTCGTTTCGCCGCTTTCGCTGTCCTTCATCAGCTTCACAAGGCCCATGGCCGTAGGGCCCTTGAGCGCGGCGATGGAATAGTTCGCAGGGGTGAACTCCTCCTGTTCGGTCTGCTGGTCGTCCTGCGCGTCGTTCGGCGTCTCGTCCGCCTTCTGTCCGCAGGCGACGAGCGAGAAGACGAGCGCAATCGTCAGGCACAGGGCCAAGAGATATTTGAGATTCTTTTTCATTGGTTTTCTTCCTTTCCGATGCTGCCCTCGGGCGCGTAGACCGTTTTGGCGGTGATGCCGTCCAGACGGCCGATCTTGCCCGACAGGGCGGAGATGACGTTGCCCGGCGCGTCGAGCGCCACGCTGATGATATTCACGCCCTTTTCGCGGTACGGCACGCCCATGCGCCCGATGATATACTGACCGTACTGGTGCAGAAGCTCGTTGAGCGGCTGGACAGAGCTTCCCCCGCGGACGATGATGGCCAGCACGGCGACTCTCGTTTCCATTAACGCATTCTCCTTTGTCAAAATAAAAATCATCCCTTCCGCCGTTCAGCAGAAGGGATGGAAACAGCAAATGACGACGCAGCAGGGCTGTGTCTTTGTTTTCCCTCTTCTTGTGGCTCGGAACGCATCCTCGCTGTCAGAACGGTAGAATGAATCTGGTTCGCCGCCGGTCAGAGTAGTCTTCCCGGAAGGCAAGGCGATGATACCACACTTTCGCCGCAGCGTCAAGATGGAGGGACAATGGTATCGGATAAGCTGGAAAAAAGGCCAAAAGAAAACGTCCATGAATAGTGCAAGGCATATAAATTCCATTGACTTTTTCGGCGTTATCTTATACGATATGACAAACGCACAAGTTTTATACGCAGGGCTGGATCCCGGCCCCGGGAAGTCAGCTCTGTGATCTCACAGGGCTGAATTTTGCTATTTGGGGAGAAATGAGAGGGAAGCGCATGCCATATTACGCACACATCCGGCAGGATGAAAACGGCGAGACCATCTATCAGACCGTCGCGGAGCACCTGACAGGTACAGCCGCGCTGTGCCGAGAGTTTGCCGCCGACTTCGGCGCAGAGGCGGACGGAGATCTGATGGGACTCGCGCACGATCTCGGCAAATGCACTGACGCATTCCAGAAGCGCCTGCTTGAAGGTGGTCCCGTTGTCGACCACAGCACGGCGGGGATGCTCACCTGTATAAAGATGAAGCGGCCCAGCGCCGCCGCGTGCGTCGCCGGTCACCACGGCGGACTTTTGGATGTTGGAAATCTGAGGACCGACCGCGCGGGCGAGGCCACGCTCTCCGGCCGGTTCAAAAAGGGCGTGGAGGGACACTATCTTGAGCGCTGCGGCGAGAACGGCGTGACACTGCCAACTCTTCCGCCTGAGACGCCGGAACGGGATCCATTGAAAGCGTCGTTTCGGACAAGGATGCTCTATTCCTGTCTAGTGGACGCGGATTTTCTCGATACGGAGCGGTTCATGGACGGCGAACGCGGACGCGGCGGAGCTGATGGCCTTCCGACGCTGCTAAAGCGGCTGGAAGAATACATCGCGCCGTGGCAAAATCCCAAAACAGCGCTCAACAAGCTGCGCTGCAAAATTCTAAACAGCTGTCTGGATACAGGCAGTAAACCAAAAGGCGTTTACACGCTGACCGTGCCGACCGGCGGCGGAAAGACGGTCGCGTCGCTCGCCTTTGCGCTGCGGCACGCGGTGGCGCACGGGATGAAGCGGGTGATCTACGTCGTGCCGTACACGTCGATCATCGAGCAGAATGCCGAAGTATTCCGCGAGATCCTCGGCGACGGCAATGTGCTCGAGCATCACTCAGGTGTGCAGTTCGAGCTTTCCGACGGCGCGTCGCCCGAGGAGGTGCGCCGCGCGCTGGCGGCGGAAAACTGGGACATGCCGGTCATCGTCACAACGGCGGTGCAGTTTTTTGAGTCCATTTACGCAAACCGTTCGTCAAAATGCCGCAAGCTTCATAATCTTGCCGACAGCGTCATCATTTTTGACGAGGCGCAAATGCTGCCGCTTTGCCATCTGCGGCCCTGCGTGGCGGCGATGGCATCGCTTGCCGAGCAATTCCGTTCAACGCTTGTGCTGTGCACAGCCACGCAGCCGTCGCTCGGTGACCTGCTGCACACCTATGCGCCAAGCTACCCTATCACAGAACTGTGCCCGCAGACGGCGGAGGAATACGACAGCTTCCGCCGCGTGACGTTTCGGCAGGAGGGCATCTTGGAGGACGACGCGCTTGCGGAAAGGCTCAGCGAGCACTGGCAGGTGCTTTGCATCGTGAACAGCCGCAAGGCGGCGCAGAGCATCTTTGCGTGCTTGCCGCAGGAGGCAAGCTTTCACCTCTCGACGCTGATGGTGCCCGCACAGCGGCAGACGCTTCTCGATGAGATCAGGCGGCGCCTAAAGGCGGGGGAACCGTGCCGCGTCGTGTCGACCTCGCTGATCGAGGCGGGCGTGGACGTGGACTTTCCCGCGGTGTACCGCGAGCTGGCTGGGCTGGATTCCGTCTTGCAGGCGGCGGGACGCTGCAACCGCGAGGGGAAACGAGCACCGGAGGAAAGCATCGTCACCGTCTTCGAGCGGGCAGAACTGCCGCCAATGTTGTTCCGCACAGCAATCGGCGCTACGCGCGAAGCATTGATGAACAGCTGCGATATCGGCGCGCGGGAGACGATGCAGAACTATTTCGACGCGCTGCGCAGCTTAAGCGGAGCAACACTCGACAAGTCGGGTGTTATCAAGGCGTTTGAAAAGGGCATCAACGGCTGCGAACTGCCGTTTCGCACCGTGGCGGAGAAATTTCACTTCATTGACGAAAATACGCGCACGGTCTACGTTCCCATCGGCGATGGCGCGACGCTCGTTGAGCAGCTAAAGGAAGGGGAATGCTCCAAGGGTCTCTACCGCAAGCTGGGGCGCTATGCCGTTTCCGTGTACGACCGGCATTTTGAGGCGCTGTATGCAGCCGGTGCGCTGCTGACCGCGCGGGATATTCCCGCGCTGGATGAAAGCAGCGCCATCCTTTCGGACCTTACGCTGTATGATGAGCGGACAGGCCTGACGCTGGAACCGGAAACCGGAAAGGCCGAATTCATATAAACTGTCCGTTTTATCGGACAGGGCATCGTTCATACTGAGACAAGAACCAAGGTAAACCAAAGAGAGGAGTGATCCAATGCCGATTCAAGTGGAGGTCTGGGGAGACTACGCATGCTTTGCGCGATGCGAACTGAAAACGGAACGCGTCAGCTATGACGTGATGACGCCGTCAGCAGCGCGCGGGCTGTTGGAAAGCATCTACTGGCACCCAGGGCTCCGTTGGGTGATCGACCGCATCCATGTGTGCGCACCCATCCGCTTCACCAACATCCGCCGCAACGAGGTCAAGGATGTCATTAGCGCCCGCAGGGCAAAGACCGTGATGGAAAAAGGGCAGGGGGAACTGTACCTCGCCGCGTCGGAGAGCATTCAACAGCGCGCGGCTATGGTGCTGCGGGATGTACACTATGTCATCGACGCGCACTTCGACATGACGGACGCCGCTGCGCCCGGCGACAATCCCGGCAAGTTTCAGGACATTATCAAGCGACGGCTGGAAAAGGGGCAGTGTTACAGCATGCCGTATTTCGGCACGCGGGAGTTTCCTGCGCAGTTCCGGCGCTGCACGGAATCGCCGCCGTGCCCCGATGAGCTCAAAGGCACGCGCGACCTCGGCTGGATGCTGTGGGACCTCGATTACAGCGATCCAGCGAACATCACGCCGAAGTTTTTCCGCGCGAGCCTTGTCGACGGCGTGATGACTGTTCCGCCGCCAAACAGCGGGGAGGTGAGAGGATGATCCTGCAAGCGCTGACACGGTACTATGAAGACCTCCTCTCGCGCGGCGAGATCGCTGCGCCCGGCTGGGCCCCTGCGAAGATCAGTCTCGCACTTTACATAAACGAAAACGGTGAGCTGACGCAGATCGTTCCGACAATGGTGGAAGGAACAAAGGGTAAAAAGACGGTCATGCAGCCGCAGCTGATGGTGCTGCCGGCAGCGGTGAAACGAACGGTCAGCATTGCCTCGAACTTTTTGTGGGACAATTCCGCTTATTTGCTTGGCATCGACCAGAAAGGGAAGCCGGAACGCAGCCGCGAGTGCTTTGCCGCAGCGGCAAAGCTGCACCATGCGGTGCTGGATAGCGTCGATTCGCCCAATGCCCGCGCAATACTGGCATTTTTTGACACTTGGGAACCGGAACGCACGGCAGAGCATCCGGCGCTCATCAGGCAGCTCGACGATGTGACCGCGGGCGGCAACCTCGTCTTTCGCGTGGATGGCCGCAAGATCGAGGAGGATGCCGCTATCCGCGAGGCATGGCAGCGGTATCGGGACGGCGGCGAGAGCGGCGTCAAGATGCAGTGTCTCGTGACCGGAAAAGAGGATGAGATCGCTGCTGTGCACCCGTCGGTCAAGGGCGTGCGGGACGCGCAGTCCAGCGGCGCGGCGCTGGTGTCGTTCAACGCTCCGGCGTTCTGCTCCTACGGACGGGAGCAGAACTACAATGCCCCAGTCGGCAAATATGCCGCCTTTGCCTACACCGCCGCACTGAATCATCTGCTTGCGGACAGCGACCACGTCCAGCACATCGGTGATACGACCGTTGTCTGCTGGGCAGAGGGCGCAGATGATGCCTATCCCGGCTTTTTCAGCGCCGTGATTGGCGGCGGCACATACGGCGGCCTGTCGGACAATGATCTGCGCGCGGCGCTCAAACGTCTGGCGAATGGGCTGCCGTGCGACGACCTCGGCGTCGACCCGAATCGACCGTTTTACATTCTCGGTCTCGCGCCCAACGCGGCGCGCCTTTCCGTCCGCTTCTTTCTGCGCGACAGCTTCGGAAAGCTGATGGAGAATGTAAACGCGCACTATGCAAGGCTGGAGATCGCCGGTGCAAAATATTCGATACTCCCTTTGTGGGCTCTGCTGAACGCAACCGTACGAGATCCCAAAAAACAGGTCCCCAGTCCAGTTGTGTCTGGGGCAACGGTGCGGGCTGTATTTTCAGGAACTCCATACCCTGTATCTTTGATGGAAGCTGTCTTGCTTCGCATTCGTGCAGAGCGAAACGTTACTTGGGAGAGAGCCGCTATTTTGAAGGCCTATTTGGCAAAGAACTACGAACGAGGAAGCGATCATTCAATGTTTTCGGAGGTGACAAGTGTGCAGTTAAATGAAGATTGTAACTATATGCCATATCTTTTGGGCCGTCTGTTTCGAGTGATGGAAGAGATTCAGCTTGCATCGATGGGGTGGAGCGTGAACCGGAGTATTAGGGACAGCTATTTCAACTCGGCGGCATCAACACCGAGGAGTGTATTTGGCAAACTGTTCTCCTTGAGTAATTACCACCTGAAAAAACTCATGCGAGATAAGCCAGGATTAGGGAAAAAGCTCGGAGACTTGGAAAGTGATCTTGCTGCGCGACTGACCACACCACCACCGGCGCGATTCACGCAGGAAGAAACAATCTGTTTTTATCTTGGTTACTATCATCAGTGTAATGGCAAAAAGGAGGAGAAAGAAAATGTCTGATCCCATCAAGAACCGTCATGAATTTGTGGTGCTGTTCGACGTGGAAAACGGCAATCCGAACGGTGATCCCGATGCGGGCAATATGCCGCGCGTCGACCCCGAGACCGGCTATGGCCTTGTGACGGACGTTTGCCTCAAGCGCAAGATCCGCAATTATGTTGAAACGGCAAAAGAGGATGCAGATCATTATCATATCTACATCAAGGACGGGGTACCGCTGAACACGAGCGATAAAGAGGCCTGTGCCTACGTCGGCGCAGACCCCGATAAGCTGAAGGAAGCCAAGAAAAAGGACGAGCATCTGGATGAAAAAATTCGCGACTTCATGTGTTCCAATTTCTACGATATCCGCACGTTCGGCGCAGTGATGACGACCTTTACCAAGGGTGCGCTTAACTGCGGTCAGGTGCGTGGGCCGGTGCAGCTCGGCTTTGCCCGAAGCATCGACCCCATTCTGCCGCAGGAGGTGACCATCACGCGCGTCGCCATCACGACCGAGGCGGACGCGGAAAAGAAGAACACCGAAATGGGCCGCAAGTACATCGTGCCTTACGGCCTCTACCGCGCGGAGGGCTATGTGTCGGCGAATCTCGCGCGCAAGACGACCGGCTTTTCGGAAGAGGACCTCGAACTCCTGTGGACGGCTATTTTGAACATGTTTGAAAACGACCATTCCGCCGCGCGCGGCAAGATGGCCGTGCGCGAGCTCATCGTCTTCAAGCACAACTGCGAGCTCGGCTGCGCTCCGGCGCACAAGCTCTTTGACCTTGTCAAGGTCGAACACAAGGACGGCGTGACCGCGCCGAGAAGCTACGGCGACTACATTGTCAGCGTGGATGAAACGCACCTTCCCTCCGGCGTGACTTGCACGCGGATGGGGTGATCTATCAGGACGAGGACTTCCTCCAGCTTTCCGGCTTACAGCATTTCAAATTCTGCCGCCGCCAGTGGGCACTCATCCATGTAGAAAAGCAATGGGCGGAAAACTACCGCACAACGGACGGCGCGATCATGCACGAAAACGCGCACGACGGCTCATTCACCGAAAGCAGGGGCGACCTCGTCATCACGCGCGATATGCGCGTCTTTTCCCGCACGCTCGGCGTATCAGGCGCGTGCGACGTGCTGGAATTCCGCCGCGGCGAGACGGGCATTCCGCTCAAAGGCCGCGAGGGTCTGTGGCAGCCCTATCCCGTGGAGTATAAGCGCGGAAAGCCGAAAGAGGGCACGGAAGACACGCTCCAGCTCTGTGGACAGGCGATGTGCCTTGAAGAAATGCTCTGCTGCGAGATCCCGCGCGGCGCGCTCTATTACGGCGAGCCGCGGCGGCGCACGGAAGTCGACTTCACCCCTGAGCTGCGGCAGGAGGTGCGTGCCCTCCTTGAAGAGATGCATGCGCTCTATGCGCGCGGCAGCACGCCAAAGGTAAAGCCAACAAAGGGCTGCAACGCCTGCTCGCTGAAAGGATTGTGTCTGCCAAAGCTGATGAGAAGCAAGTCCGTTTCCGCGTATCTGCGCGGCGCAATGGAGGGAGAGCGATGAGACAGCTTTTGAACACGCTTTTTGTCACATCGGAGGATATTTACCTCTCGCTGGACGGGGAAAACGTTGTGGCGAACCGCGGCGGGGAAGCGGTCGCCCGCTATCCGCTGCACACGCTGCAAAGCATCGTCTCATTTTCCTACGCGGGCGCGTCGCCCGCCCTGATGGGCGCATGCGCGCAGCGGAAGATTGGACTTGCGTTCTGCTCGCCGCGCGGGAAATTTCTCGCCCGTGTAGCAGGTCAGGCGCAGGGGAACGTCTTGCTGCGGCGGATGCAGTACCGCGTGGCGGACGACCCGTCGCAGAGCTGTCGCGTCGCCGGAATGATGATCTTCGGCAAGGTCTACAACGCAAAATGGAGCGTGGAGCGCACGCGCCGCGACCACGCCATGCGCATTGACGAATCGCGCTTTTCAGCCGTGTCCGACCAGTTACAGGGGCTTCTGCCGCAGATCGCAGCGGAGACGTCGCTCGACAGTCTGCGCGGCCTCGAGGGTGTCGGTGCGGCGGCATATTTCAGCGTGCTGGACGACATGATCTTGCAGGGAAAAGAGACGTTTTTCTTCCGCGAGCGCAGCCGCCGTCCGCCGCTCGATGCGTTCAACGCGCTGCTGTCGTTTGCTTACAGTCTGCTCGCGCACGACTGCGCCTCGGCGCTTGAAAGCGTAGGGCTGGACGCCTACGTCGGATATCTCCACCGCGACCGGCCAGGGCGGGAGTCGCTGGCGCTCGATTTGATGGAGGAGCTGCGCCCGTGCTTTGCCGACCGCTTTGTGCTCACGCTCATCAACAACCGTGTGCTCAAAGCGATCGATTTTGACTTCCGCGAGAGCGGCGCGGTGCTGCTGACGGACACAGGGCGCAGGACGTTCCTGCAGAAGTGGCAGGAGCGAAAAAAAGAAACCATCACGCATCCGTTTCTCGAGGAAAAGATACCGTGGGGTCTGGTACCGTATGTACAAAGCCTGCTGCTCGCGCGGTACCTGCGCGGCGACTTGGACGACTATCCGCCGTTTTTATGGAAGTGAGGCGCCTATGCTGGTTCTGATCACCTACGATGTGAACACGAGCGACGCCGCCGGACGCGGGCGGCTGCGCAGAATCGCAAAGGAATGTGTCAATTACGGTCAGCGCGTGCAGAATTCGGTGTTCGAATGTCTGCTGGACACGGCGCAGTGCCGGAAGCTGCAAAATGAACTCTGTAAGATCATTGACCCAGAAAAGGACAGCCTTCGATTTTACTACTTGGGTAAGAAGTACGAGAATAAAATCGAACACTTCGGCTGCAAGCAGACGTATCTGCCCGAGGAACCGATGATCTTATAGTGCGAAGCACAAGCGCGCAGAGATCACTTGGGCGGTTCGCACCCAAAATCCGCATGGTTTTCCTGCATCAAAAAGGAACAGAATGCCCTGACAGTCGGCATTCTGTGCAAAAGCATCTGAAATTTGTCTGTTATCGCAAAAATGTGCATAGTGATTTGTACACTTTTGCAGTCGCGCCCCGCAAGGGGCGCGTGGGTTGAAATTTTGAATAGAGCTTTTTCATTTGTGCGACCTCCTTGTCGCGCCCCGCAAGGGGCGCGTGGGTTGAAATTCCATACGGAGGTTGTCCCGGATAAAGTCGTCTCTGGTCGCGCCCCGCAAGGGGCGCGTGGGTTGAAATGCCCTACAAGAAAGAGTGTCTCTCGAAAGCGCCGTCGCGCCCCGCAAGGGGCGCGTGGGTTGAAATCCGATTTTGTCCTCGATGAACTGCGCGGCGGCGTGGTGTCGCGCCCCGCAAGGGGCGCGTGGGTTGAAATTGCTACCTCCTTTAGCAATCTCGTTTTGTTGCCGGTCGCGCCCCGCAAGGGGCGCGTGGGTTGAAATCTGAAAGGTTGTTATGCTATGCTTTACGGTATTCGTCGCGCCCCGCAAGGGGCGCGTGGGTTGAAATAACTTCTTATGATGACCGTGCCGCAGATACTCCGGTCGCGCCCCGCAAGGGGCGCGTGGGTTGAAATTTCTTTTTGTTTTTGTCTCCCTTGTTTTGCTTCTGTCGCGCCCCGCAAGGGGCGCGTGGGTTGAAATGTATTTAGATGGTGATTCTTCTTCTGGTTCTTCGTCGCGCCCCGCAAGGGGCGCGTGGGTTGAAATCAAAGCGGCTTTCAGGGAAACCCAAAAGAAGAAGTCGCGCCCCGCAAGGGGCGCGTGGGTTGAAATTGACATCTGACTTTGCGAGCGTTGAGCGCAAGCTGTCGCGCCCCGCAAGGGGCGCGTGGGTTGAAATGCATGGGCAATCGATACATGGATGCCGGACTTGACGGTCGCGCCCCGCAAGGGGCGCGTGGGTTGAAATACGGGTGGCACGTATGAGATAGAGTGGGATTTGCGGTCGCGCCCCGCAAGGGGCGCGTGGGTTGAAATACTGCTTTTGCCTTTGGAGCTGTGCTCCATCTGGCGTCGCGCCCCGCAAGGGGCGCGTGGGTTGAAATATTAAACTGATAGTAATTTGTCCCGAACCCACATTGTCGCGCCCCGCAAGGGGCGCGTGGGTTGAAATTCAGTTGGGCAAGGACGCTCAAGCACAGGTCCTGTCGCGCCCCGCAAGGGGCGCGTGGGTTGAAATCTCGCCCGCTGGCCGGGATGGTACGGCATTGCAGGTCGCGCCCCGCAAGGGGCGCGTGGGTTGAAATAAGACGGGGCTTGCCGTCATCGACGCGTGCGCGGCGGTCGCGCCCCGCAAGGGGCGCGTGGGTTGAAATACCGTCTGCGTCCGAAGATGAACATTCGACAGGGTCGCGCCCCGCAAGGGGCGCGTGGGTTGAAATTATGCTGTACGCCGCTGCGTGGCGGGCTGCTCGTGTCGCGCCCCGCAAGGGGCGCGTGGGTTGAAATCCGGCTTGTGGAGCAGCTCGCGCCACAGCGCACTTGGTCGCGCCCCGCAAGGGGCGTGTGGGTTGAAATCAGCCCATCGACAGCGCCGAGGCCGCACACCTCGGTCGCGCCCCGCAAGGGGCGCGTGGGTTGAAATATAAAAATTTATGGGCACCTGTCACGGACGTAACAAGTCGCGCCCCGCAAGGGGCGCGTGGGTTGAAATTGATTCAGTGTCAAAACACACTGATCTTGCGACGTCGCGCCCCGCAAGGGGCGCGTGGGTTGAAATGCCGAGTGGTCGACCCCTGCTTGGGTCGGTTGGCGTCGCGCCCCGCAAGGGGCGCGTGGGTTGAAATTTTGGGCAGTTGTCGATATCCTCGCCAAAGTCTGGTCGCGCCCCGCAAGGGGCGCGTGGGTTGAAATACGCGATAGCGTCACTACCGCGTCCCCCGTCCCCGTCGCGCCCCGCAAGGGGCGCGTGGGTTGAAATCTTATGTGGATAACGTATCCCCTGCGGAAGGTATCGTCGCGCCCCGCAAGGGGCGCGTGGGTTGAAACGCTCCCGGATTCTCATTGCCGTATCCCTCCATAAAAAGGAAGTCTCTGCCAACCGGCAGAGACTTCCTTTCATTTTTCTATTTTACTGATCAAAGCTTGGGTTTACGTAGTAGACGTTTTTCTCGTCCAGGCGGTCCTTGGCGAGGCGCAGGCCTTCACCGAAGCGCTGGAAGTGCACGATCTCGCGCGCACGCAGGAATTTGATGACATCACTCACGTCCGGATCGTCGGAAAGGCGCAGAATGTTGTCATACGTCACGCGCGCCTTCTGTTCCGCAGCCAGGTCCTCTGTGAGGTCCGCGATGGTGTCGCCCGTGACCTGCATGGTGCTCGCCGACCACGGGTAACCCGAGGCGAACTGCGGGAAAACGCCCGTCGTGTGGTCGACAAAGTACGGCTCGAACCCAGCCTCCTTGATCTGCTCCTCAGTCAAATTGCGCGTAAGCTGGTGAACGATCGTGCCGACCATCTCGAGATGCCCCAGCTCCTCTGTGCCGATGTCGGTCAGCAGGCCTTTGAGCTCGGGGTAGGGCATGGAGTAGCGCTGGGAGAGGTAGCGCAGCGACGCGCCGAGCTCGCCGTCCGGGCCGCCGTACTGCGAGATGATCGCCGCGGCAAGCCGTGGATTCGGGTTCTTGATCTTGACGGGGTACTGTAACTTTTTCTCATATACAAACATTACTTTTCTTCCTCCAGATCCCACGGCCACGGATCATTCAGCCACTTGAAGCTGCCGGGCGTCACGTCCGTCTGCAAAATCGGGCCGTACTGCTTTTCATAGGCCTCGCGCCCCTCGCGGCCGAGCTTGATATACGACCAGTAGAGGTTCAGAACCTCGGTGTCCTCCGGGTGTGTGGTGAGATAAAGCCCCAGCTCGTCGATGGCAAAATCGAGCGCCATCAGCTCTGAGAGCGCCGTATTGACGGCGGGGAACTTCGTCTTCATCTGCGCGTGAAAGGGTAGGTTCAGCCCCGGAAACAGCGTACCGGCCTTGAGCGCGTCCTGTTGGGAATAGCGCTCGGGGTCGTTTTTCTGCACGGGGACATAGGGAAAAGCCAGCGGCGCGCAGCAGCCGTTCGGCAGTGTGCCCACGCCGGACTCGGCGCGCATGGCTCTGTTGTCGTCCAAAGAAGTCTCCTCCTTGCAAAGAAATCGGGCATCCGCCCACACCATCCTATGCAGCGGGAGAAAAAAGGGAAGCGGGGCTTTTCTTTTTGTTCAAAGTCCTGTATAATGAAAAGCACATAAGGCCGCGCCGCGGGGCATACATTGTTCCGGGGTGAGGGGTATTTTGTTTATCGTTTTCGGAAAAAAGGCGTTTTACGCCATATTCGCGCTGCTGCTCGTGCTGACGGCGGCGACCGTCAGCCTGCTTCTGCCGCCGGAGGCGGTGGAGACGAGCGTGTCGGCGCCGACAGGGAAGACCGTCTGGGTCATCGACGCGGGGCACGGTGGGGAGGACGGCGGGGCCGTCGCCGCCGACGGCAGCAAGGAAAGCGACATGAACCTCGCCATCGCGCGGCGGCTCGACGCGCTGCTCGTTTTTCTCGGCGAGGAGACGCGCATGACGCGCACAGAGGATATCTCCATCCACGATGCCAGTGCGTCCACGCTGCGGGAAAAGAAGCGCTCCGACCTCGAAAACCGCGTGGGACTGGTCAACAGCACACAAGGCGCTATCCTTGTCAGCATCCACCAGAACAGTCTTCCGTCATCCAAGCAGACGCACGGCGCGCAGGTGTTTTACGGCAAAAAAGAGGGGAGTGCCGAGGTCGCGAATGCGGTGCAGCTCGCGCTGAATCAGACTGTCAATGCGGGCAATGAGAAGACAGAGAAGGCCATCGACGCGTCGATCTTCCTGATGAAAAACGTCACCGCGCCTGCAATCCTGATCGAGTGCGGATTTTTGAGCAATGAAAACGAAACAGCGCTTTTGAAAAGTGGCGAATATCAGCAAAGACTGGCCGTTGTGATCGCGTCCGGTCTTTTACAGCAGTAGCAGTAAAGCAAAAGAGGTTTACAATATGGCAAAGGCAAAAAGTGTATTTTTCTGCACGGAGTGCGGCAACGAAACGCCCAAATGGGCGGGCCGCTGCCCGAGCTGCGGCGCATGGAACACGCTCGTCGAGCAGGCCGTCGGCGACGGTGCAAAGGCAAAAACGGGCGGCCGCAGCCGCGCGCTGCGCGCCAAGGCGCACCCGATCGCAGAGCTCGACACGGCGCAGGAGATCCGTTTTCCCACCGGCATGGGCGAGCTTGACCGCGTACTTGGCGGCGGCGCTGTGCAGGGTTCGCTCGTGCTCGTCGGCGGTGCACCGGGCATCGGCAAATCGACGCTGATGCTGCAAATCTGCGGAAAACTGAGTGAAACCGCCAAAATTCTGTACGTTTCCGGCGAGGAATCGCCGCGCCAACTCAAGCTGCGCGCCGACCATCTCGGCGTGCAGTCGGACAACCTGTACGTGCTGTCCGAGACCTGCCTCGGTGATGTGCTGGAATCCGTCGAAGAAGAAAAGCCCGACGTTTTGATCGTCGACTCCATCCAGACGCTCTATCAGGACTCGCTCGAATCGCCCGCGGGCAGCGTGGCGCAGGTGCGCGCCTGCACGCTGGAGCTGATGCGGCTCGCCAAAGGGGAGGGCATCACCGTCTTCGTCATCGGTCATGTCAATAAAGAGGGCTCCATTGCGGGCCCGAAGGTTCTGGAGCACATGGTCGACTGCGTGCTGTATTTTGAGGGTGAGGCGCACATGAGCTATCGCATCCTGCGCGCGGCGAAAAACCGCTTCGGCGCGACGAACGAGATCGGCGTATTCGAGATGCGCAGCGAAGGCCTTGTCGAAGTGCCGAACCCGTCGGAAATGCTGCTTTCGGGACGACCTGACGATGCGCCCGGCACGTGCGTGACCTGCGTGATGGAAGGCCAGCGCCCGGTGCTGGCCGAGGTACAGGCATTGCTTGCGCCCGCGGCGCAGTCAGTCTCGCGGCGGACAAGCAACGGCTTTGACTACAACCGCGCCGCCATGCTGATGGCGGTGCTCGAAAAGCGCGGCGCGCTCAAGGTGTCCGGCTGTGACGCGTTCTTGAACGTCATCGGCGGATTGAGCGTGGACGAGCCCGCAGCAGACCTTGCCGCCGTGCTGGCGCTCGCGTCGAGTTATCTCGACAAGCCCATCGGCAATCACGTCGCCGCCATCGGCGAGGTCGGCCTGACTGGCGAGCTTCGCAGCGTGAACCATTTGAGCGAGCGGCTCAGCGAGGTGCACCGTCTGGGCTTTGAAACGTGCATCATCCCGAAGCAGCGCAAGGATCAGATCCGCGCGCCGCAGGGACTCGCGCTGATTGAAGCGCGCAACATCGCCGAAGCGCTGCGCGCCATTGTGCAGGCGTAAACGCCGATGCGCCGATTGTAAAGCAGTTTCTATAAATAATATAGCAGTAAAACCGGCAGCGTTTTCACACTGCCGGACCCATAGAATCCCATGATCCTGACAAAGGAGGTTTTTGTCGCCAGCCACGCCAAAACGCTCATTTCCGCAAGAATACGCTTTTCCGCTCCCCTCAATTGAACAAAATTTTTATTTTGTTCAATTTAGTATAGACTTCAAAATGCCCCTCTCCATCGGCTCCTTTATTGAAAACCGCCGTACAGCCGATCAACGGCATGTGCGCTGTGCATCCCGTTCAAAGGATCAATCTCTGCGCAGCTTTGTATCACGCTTGAACCGCCGACAACGCTCACAGATCAGAGCTACCGAATTTTTTCCGGTATTTTGAAATCCAACACTTCGTAACTTCTCCGTATTTTTTCTTTCTGATTTAGATGAGCTGTTTCTGCGCCTGCACTGGCGCTCATTTACTATGAACGACTACCGCTTGGAATCGCCGCCGATTTTGCGCGATTTTCTATCCTACCACGAGACCATCAAAGCCCACTCGCAGAAAACGGTCGATGAATATTTCCTCGACCTGCGCAACTTTTTCCGCTATTTGAAGCAGTCGCGCGATCCGTCGCTGCGCGGCCTCCCTCTCAATGAAATTTCCATCATGGACGTCGATCTTGACTTTGTGAAAAAAGTAACATTGACCGATATTTACGCCTACATGACCTATCTGAGCCGTGACCGCGTGCAGCATCAAAACAGCGACGTGTCCGACTACGGCCTGAATGCCGCGTCCAGAGCGCGAAAAATCGCAACAATTCGGTCTTTTTACAACTATTTGGTCAATAAAGCGCACCTTTTGGACACGAATCCCTGCAAAGACCTCGATTCCCCCAAGATCAAAAAGTCGCTGCCGAAGTACCTGACGCTCGACGAGAGCGTGCAGCTTTTGCAGTCCGTCGACGGGCAGAACCGCGAGCGCGACTACTGCATTCTGACGATCTTTCTAAACTGCGGGCTGCGAATCTCCGAGCTTTGCGGCCTTGATCTGCAGGACATTCAGGACGACGCGCTGCGCGTGCTCGGCAAGGGCAACAAGGTGCGCATCGTCTACTTAAACGACGCCTGCAAGGATGCGCTCAAGAGCTACCTCGCCGTCCGCCGCCCCATCTCCGGCCGCGATCACAATGCCCTCTTCCTCTCGTCGCGCAACGAGCGCATCAGCCGCTCGAGCGTCCACGCGCTCGTCAAAAAGCACCTGAGCGCCGCGGGACTCGATGCCTCGGAATACTCATCGCACAAGCTGCGCCACACGGCGGCAACGCTGATGCTGCAAAACGGCGTGGACGTCAAAGCCGTGCAGGAGGTGCTCGGGCATGAGCATCTGAACACGACGGAGATCTACACACACATTGATAACGACGCGCTGCGCGTGGCTGCAAAGGCAAATCCCTTGTCGCATGTAAAGATGAAAAAGAACGAGGATTAAATTTGACTTTCCCGGCTTCATCCGATATACTTAATAGTTGATGAAATGTATTTTTCAAGGAGGGTTTCCATGAATACAAAAGAGCTTTCCCCCATCTGCCGGCAGGTGCGGCGCGACATCATCACGATGACCGCCAACGCCGGCAGCGGCCACCCCGGCGGTTCGCTGTCCGCGGTGGAGCTGATGACCAGCGTCTTCTTCAATCACATGCGCGTTGACCCCAAGAACCCGCACGACCCCGACCGCGACCGCTTCGTGCTCTCCAAGGGTCACGCCGCCCCCTGCTACTACGCGGTGCTCGCCGCCAAGGGCTTTATCTCCCGCGACGAGTATGCGAACTTCCGCCAGCTCCACTCCATCCTGCAGGGCCACCCCG
>PPYF01017040.1_pt1 | contig 19108 bp, 13 predicted proteins | sample 1559871 | NCBI WGS metagenome assembly PPYF01 (sample SAMN08240021, study PRJNA423297) | Human gut metagenome, whole genome shotgun sequencing project. | reverse complement strand
CCAAATGATATTTGCTGGTCGCTGCGTGACGTGTTCCAGTAACTTTGGCGACTGGCACTGAAAAATGTCGTACCGTAATTTCCAAGCTGCTGAGAGATGCTTATTTGTTCCTGACCACGCTTACTGTAGAACAGATTAAAATAATCAATAAATTGTGTCTGCTTATTGGTGTCTCCGGTAGGAGGCTTGACGGTGTAACCACTCATTCGACTATAGGCACTGTCGGATAAGTTATAAAAACCTTGCGTAGAATAGCGATATCCTGCGACCTGGATATTGGTTCCACAACAAGTTTATTGCTGCACTTGTTGAAGAGAGTATTTGCAAAAACATTTTATGTCGCTAAATAACATGACGATTTCATTATGCATGTTATTTATAAACCGTGACTAAACAGAATATTATTGCGAACAAGGGAAGTGTCAGGAAAGGTCAAGAGCTACCAATGGTTAATATGGCTATAAATCATTAGCTATGGTTAATGTTTGCTTGCTGAAACTAACACCGAATTGCTCTAAACAGATAAGTGCAGGGTTTATTAAAGCTGTCCGACAGACTTTCTTAACCTGGTAATATCTCTCTTGGGTGACTCTCCAAACATCCGCGAATATTCCCGACTGAAATGGGATAGCTTTCGTAACCGACAGCATAGGCTGCTGTGGTGACATCGTAATGTTCATTCAGCATCGGTCGCCTGACTTCATTGAGACGTAGCCATTTCTGATACCGGAGTGGACTCATTCCCGCTTGATCCGTCCTTAAATAAGTAACAGCACCCTCTGGTGTTTTCGTATGCAGTGTCTATGCGACAGACACTGCGCTCTTAGCATGGGGCAGGGAATAACCAGGCTATTTCTCCATGCACAGGCCAATTATGAAAGAGGAGAGGCTTAAGTTCTTGAACCCTGAACGAATAACGACTACCAGAAAAGCACTTCGCATCACTCAGACATGATTTAACTTATGTTGAGTGCAAACTTGGTTCATGAATAAAATGTATTTATTGTGTTGTTTTTTAAGTATGTTTTATTACTCACCAATAATTCACTTCATGAACCAACGATATGTAGCTAGCTTTAGCTGACAGGTAGTTCCAGTTCATTAAACCATCCCACATCACATTTTCAAAACGAACACCTCATGATATTGAAGGGTTATCGGATTGATCTATTGAATAAAGTGTAGGTTGAGCTAGCATAGACTTGACCTGCCGCCTATTGATTAGTACACCGTGATGTTAGTAATTGATATTTTTCCCCACATCCACCATCGGTACCACTGTCAGCGATCGCGAAGGCTTCCTGGTGGAGGCTACCCTTTGTTTCGATTGCACACATCAGCTTTATCAGTATCCCTTAACCAAGTTCGAGAGAAATCTCTATTTCCTGTTTACATTGTTGAACGTTGTTTGGGCAGGAAGCCTGGCATCACTCCGGCAAGTCGCCACAACATCTCGCGGGTGCATGTGGCTATGAAGTTAATAAGGTTTTTTTATGGAGGATAATGGTGTTATGACGGTTTCTGTAATTCCGCAGCACAAACCTTTAATCGCAGAATTTAAAGACATCGATAAACTTTCCTCTGCGGACTTTGAAATTTTCGTTCGCGATTTGTTTGTCGCATCGGGATGGACCGATGCCGAAATTACCCAAACAGGCAAAGAATTCAAACACGGTGATGGTGGGGTCGATATTTTCGCCTGGAAAGGGAGGCGAAAGTTTGCTATTGAGGTGAAACAGCGCCAACTGGGTACGACAGTAGATGTGAAGGCTCTTAATCAACTAGTTACCGGCGCCACGCTGGCAAATGTTACCTATAAAATTTTAGTTACCAACTCTTGGTTTACCTCTGAAGTTAAGGCGCGGGCGTTACGACTTGGCGTTGAGTTGATAGACCGGGATGAGTTGCAAAATCTGTGGGTCATTAAGCATTCCGAGATTGGCCGTGACATTAAGCCGCGAACTTATCAGCAGGACGTGATTAACGAAGCCCTTGCACTTCATGCGGCAGGAAAGTCAAAACTTCTGATTGAAATGGCGACGGGATTAGGCAAAACCTATACCGTTGCCCACTTAATTAAGCGCTTAATCCAACAAAATAGCCGCAGGCCAAGAGTGCTATTTCTGGCACATCAGGTCGAGATTTTACTGCAATCTGTTACCGCATTTAAAAACGTTTTGGGTATTGGTAACTACAGTTTTTCTGCCTGTTTCGGCGGCACACATCCCGAAGAGACTGATTTCGTCTTTGCGTCATTTGATACGCTCTATAGCAAACTCGATGAGCTATCTGCAGGAGCATTTGATTACGTCATTGTCGATGAAGCCCATCATACGCTGGCAAAAACCTATTCTGCGGTGGTGTCGCTTTTCCAGCCGCAACTCCTGATTGGCCTAACCGCGACCCCGTACCGGACGGATAATCGCGATGTAGTGAGTTTCTTTGGTGGCGCCGATGGGCATATCGGTAAATTCGATCTGGTTTGGGCACTCAAAAATAAAAAACTGGCATTCCCCAAATATCTTGTCCTGCTTGACGATCTGGATCAGGATAAGATCGACCAGCTTGAGAGCGGTCTTTCTCTATCCGATATCGATAAACTGCTTTTTTTGCATAAAAAAGATCATGAGATTGTCCGGCTCATCAACAAAACAGTGACCGAGCAGGGGATAGAGGACGTAAAAGGGATCATCTTTTGCCGGAATATCCAGCATATGAATCATCTTATTGCGTTCTTTGAGCCTGGCACGGCCACCCTTGTGCACTCAAAAATGTATGATCAGGAACGACGAGAAAATATTCGATTGTTCAGGGAAGGGGATTATAAATACATTTTGGTGTGCGACCTGTTCAATGAAGGTATTGATATTCCAGAAACCAACCTGTTGATCTTTATGCGGTATACAGGGTCACGTACAATCTGGTTACAGCAGTTAGGACGTGGGTTGCGCAAAACGCCAAATAAAGAGTTTGTTCATGTCTTAGATTTTGTTGGATCCCTTGAGCGGTTGAATGAGATTAAGAGCCTAGCAAAAGAGATTGAACAGCAGCCAAGGTATCACGACAGCACTATTGATGATCCGGAGGAGATGGACGCGCCCGAGGTTTATCATGACACTTCGCTGGAGGTGCAATTCAGCGCAGAGGCGGCGAAAGTACTGGCTCTGCTGGAAGAGATGAAAATGCAGCTTAATAGCCGCGATGTACTGCTGGATAAGTTGCGCCGATATCGCGAAAAAAATGACGAGTTGCCCTCCATTGCAGAACTCGAACAAGAGTTAGATGACGTTAGCCTTGATCAAATTGCCACCCATTTCGGCTCTTATTTGAGCTACCTGACAGCCGCATTCAATGAAGACGTAGATATTCCTTCCATGCGCACGAGACTGATTGAATTTCTCGATACCTTTGTCGGGAAGAACAATATGGCACCAAGTTTTTACACGATTTCACTGAATTTCGGCGTGAACCCGTTGTACGAATTCAGCGAAAAAGAGATTCAACAGCTTCTGCCAGATTACGACAACCTTGTCAGTGCCAGAATTAAGGTGACAGCCCCGCAGGACGTGAGTGATATGCCGGTGAAGGAAGTGGAAGTTTGCCCGTGGATCGAAACGTACCGGGGACAGCCTTTGAACCTTGTCAGATTTAAGCAATTACCGTCGGATGTGCAGGAACAGATTAAAAACAAATATCAATCGGCATTCGTGTTTCTCAAAAAGCTAAAAGACGCGCTTTAATATGGAAAAAATTGACATCGTTGCAGATCAACTTCAGCTCGACCGAGCTCTCAATCAACTCATCCATAACCTGGTCGAAGAAAGTCAGCTCACGCTCGGAGAAACGCTCAGTGCCTGGGAGCTCTGTGAAAAACTCAGCATGCAGCAATTCATGGCATTGAAGAAAAATGTCTATTTTGCGGATTTGCTGCGAGCAGTAGAGATTTCGCTCTCCCTCAGGCAGACGCTTCACGTAGATGGCGCGGAAATCAGGCAGGTTGAAACTGAGTTTGAGGAAAAGCCCGAGGTAGCGCGTGATGAACCGGTGATGGAATGCCTGCGGATCCCCGCCTTATCCACCTCGCTGGAGACGATTCAATTGCCTGAACGATTTATGAAATTAATCAAGCGATTGAAAAACATTCAACTGATAAACCCAAATTTTGTGCCTGGTGAAACCTTCGGAGAACTCATCACGTTGTCAGTCAACGAGCTGGCTGAACAGCCTGGCGTCGGTGTGCTGTATATTGATACTTTTAAAGAATTGCAACAGTTGGCTCAGTCTGCACCTGCCGTTGAGGCTATAGACACAGCTAATATGGGCATTGATTTCGCGAAGGTGGATATCAGCCAGATGCGGTTGAGCCTTGCGGGCGTGGAAACCAAACATACGAAAGCGCTGGAAAAATTTGGTCGCTATCTTAAAACGGAAGATATGGGCGAGATGTTGCAGGCTATTCTGCATGCCGAATATGAGCAATTAGTAGCCATTCCGACCTGGGGAAAAGGAAGTATCACAAAGTTATTGGCATTCAGAGACAGGTTACGAGAAGAGATCATCGCTATTCAGAATGGTGACATTGACTACCTAGCGCTTGAATCCGTCTTGATCGTTCCAAAACGGCTTATAAACTGCCCATTGAATAAACTTGAAGCCGTTTTACTGGAAGATATCGAATCTTACTTCGATAAAAGCAGTGAAATGAAGGTCGACATTGCCCAACGCCGCTGGGGGTTTGTCGAAGAAAAAAAGACCCTCGAAGAGATCGGGGCCGATTACGTCGTATCGAGAGAGCGCATTCGCCAGATTCAGGCCGATATAAGACAGGAATTTCTAGGGCATATGCGGATCAGTCAACCATTGGTTTGGGAGGCACTGGAGCCTGAGATATCGCCGGACCTTAGTGTGAAAATGCAGACGCTTTTTTCCTGTTTCTCCTCTGAACGTGACTTCTTCGAATTTCTGGATATGGTGTCAGGGCAGACAGAGCTTATCGCTCATGTCTATCCCGAGATTGATAAAGCGATCCTGAATACCTACTTTGCCGAGAATGGCGCACCAATCCACCTTGACGACATCCGGGAGTTTATTCCCTCCGTCTGCAGCATCGAAATACCCTACGTTGACAATGCGATTCGTCATCTTGCGCAACAAGGCGTCATCCAGCTTAAAGATGAGAACGTCTACCCCCTGCAACTGAAGAAAGCTGAAGCCAGCGCCTGCGTGCTGATTAAACACGAAAAAGGTCTGCCCTGGCTGGATATTGCAAAATTAATCAATGGAAATAATTATTCGCGCAGCCCTGTTTACGAGGACCGTCTGGATCACGAAGCGTTTAACCAGCCTGAATATATCTACCTGTCCGGCAAGGGTACCTACAAGCACACCTGTTTTATCGATGTCGATGCGGCGCTGATAGACGACATTTTTCTGGAAATGATGGAATACGCCGAGAAAAATTCCCGTCCGGTGTTCCACCTGAATGAGTTTTACCAAGCCTCGCGCAATCTAAAAAAGCATGATTACTATGTCATTCGCCATTTTGTGAAACATTTCGGCGAGGATTACGGTTTTTACTTCGACGGAAAATCTCAGACGGATTCGATCGGGCTGGAGAAAGGCTTTAAGAACATCACACAAAAGGACGTCATCGTCGAAGCGATGAACAACAGTGATAAACCGCTAACGAAACCTGAAATTGCCAATTTGCTGAAGAGTAAAAGCCTAGCACATGCGTCGTTTTATCTGGATGACCTGATTGAGCGGGGAAGTGTTGTTCAAGTGGACCACATGCTCTACACCACACCTGCCTGCGCCTATAAAAATATCGTCATCGACGACTATGTCGCGGCCCTTCATGCATTGCTTCTGCATTTTGGAAAGCCAGTAGAGCCCTCCATTTTTAAAGCACAACTGAACATGCAATTTGAGCGAAGCTACTCGAAATATTTCTATGCTTCTCTTGCCCGGTTAAATGCCAAAGCACAGGGCTGGCACCGTAAACATAGCCTATATTCGGCCACAGAGATTCCTTTTAGCAATATATCATCGGCAATGGACATGCTCTGCGATTCTGGGGCTCCCTTGCAGCAGAATATTGATGCCCTGCAGGCAAATATCGCCATTACACGTGAAACGGCTGCGATTGCCATTCGAAACTGGCGCACAGCACGATCTATGGTCAACGGCTAAAGGCTCATTCGGATGCCGTCTTGGGTCAGCATTTCAGCCAGAGTGCGAGCGCCTGCAGAGCCCCGACTCTGGTTCCATGCCTAGCGTATTTCGCTGTACAGCCTGACTCGTACCAGATTGACTGTATCGCGCCGTTTTCGCCAGTACCGGAACTGCTACGGTGTATTTTCAGAGCGGAATAAAGGCTGACAACCTGGCTCGGCGCCACATTCATCTCGGTGGAGCCAGTCCGGAGGCCTTCGAACAGGTCTCGTCGTGAGAACAGAATTAGTCTACGGGTGTGGGGTCAGTCCATCAGCGGCTCGGAAGTGTCTAGATTATCCGTGGCGATTCAAAGAAAAGATTGAACCAAGAATCATAACAGTTCACTGGGAAGCTCTCTTTTGGGAGCTTCCCTTGTCATTTTCCTGAATTTACAGAAAACGGAAAAGGAAATTCCCGGGAAAGGAGGTAAGATTATTCTGAGCACTCAAGTGTGCGCGGGACGAAAAGTGCGCAAGGACAGAGTACCTACTACTGCATAAAAAAGGAGAAAAAGCGTGGCTGTTCTAACGATCAGGGGCGTCAGAAGTTACGGTGCTGACAAAGATGTGCGTATCGACCTGAGCAATAAGGTTACGCTCATTTATGGCCAGAATGGTTCTGGAAAATCAACAATATCAAACTATTTTTCTGGCTATTATCCGGAAAAGTACCTTCAGTGTCATTTTGAAAGTCAGGTGGAATTATTTCCGCTTGTCTTTAATCAGGATTATATCGAAAGAAAATTTAGTCTTGAGAATGTTCAGCCAGGTATATTCACACTTAGTGAACACAACAAAGATATTCAGGAAAAAGTTGATGATAATAGGAAAAAGATCACCCGGTTAGATACAAAGATAAGTGAACTTAACACTGAAATCGCAGGGCGGGCGAAAATGGAGTTGACCCTAATAAATAACTGCGCCGTCAGAATGTTCAAAAGAACATCTACTGAACGGTCCCGATTCTCGTCTTTTCTTACCGGAGCGAAGCAGCAGAGAAATTTTTATGATCGAATAAAAGATATTCCCCTTGAAGTCACAGAACTTAACATGGAGGAACTTTCTGCTCGTCTAAAAAACTTGGAGAAAAGTAAAGGAACAAGTTTACCTTATATCAGCTTTACCCTTCCACCACCGCTAAATCCTGCTGTGCTTCAGCTCATCCATTCACCGCTTCAGCCCGCGTCAGGTACACAATTTGCCGGATTTATTGCAAATCTGGGAAATGCCGACTGGGTCAGAGAGGGGACTCGATATATTCGTGACGATGTCTGCCCTTTTTGTCAGAACACGTTTGATACAGCCCATTTTGCCGAAGAAATGGCGAGAATGTATGACAAAAGCTACACCGACGCGATTAACGTAATAAAAAAGGCGGCAGGAGATGTAGCGGAAAATATTGACTATCTCAATGACCTCTCGGAGAGACTTTTCAGACATCCTGCGGTAAACGAAGGTGCAGAGGTTTTTGTCTCCCTCAAGTTACTTATTCAGATCAGTCAGTCACACCACCAGACAATCGTCAACAAACTCCAAAGACCTTCTGAGATATACGATGTAGCTGATATTTCTGAAGCGAGCAACAGCCTCATCAGTAGTATAGAAAAGATAAATAATACCGTTTCTGCGAACAACCAACTGGCTGATAACTACGATGCCGAAATGGCGAGATTAAAGGCCGATGTTGATATGTATCTGCGCCAGATTTGCGACGAGTATCTTGTGGCACTCACAGCTGAACTTCAGGAAGTCAGGGCTCAGAAAACAAAAGCCGAGCAACAGGCCTCAGCTCTTTTGACTGAAAGAAGGCAACTCGGGGATCAAACGTCCCGGCTTGTAGGACAACTTTCAGTCATTCAACCAACCATCGATTCCATCAATATTAATCTGAAAGCGTTGGGCGTAACTGACTTCCACATCTGCTGCCATAACGAGGAGATGAAACTTTACCGGCTTAGACGGGTAAGCGATCCAGGGGAACAGGATGTATTCAGAACGCTGAGTGAAGGTGAAAAAACTATTATTGCGTTGCTCTATTTTATCGAATCCTGCACCGGCAGTGTCACGCCTGATGCCGTCCACGATGGCCGGAAGATAATAGTTATTGATGATCCGATATCCAGCCTCTCACATAATTACATTTATGAAGTAGCCTCGCTGATCAAACGGAAAATTATTAAACCTGAGACAGCCCGCCATCTGGTAATCCTCACGCATAACCTCTTTTTCTTCCAGGAAATTTTGCTGACGGCCGTGAGAAGGCTGGAGAGTAAACTCCCCTAAAGGATGGTCACTGCTGCGTATTATCAAGAATAAGCACAGTGACTGTATCCCTTTATCCATGCACGAAATGCTTAATGAGTATCAGGCTCTCTGGCAGACGCTCAAAGACGTGCGGGACAACAAGAGTCAGGTTATTGTGCTGCCTAATACGATGAGGAATATTCTCGAATACTACTTCAGCTTTGCTTGCAAAGAAGAGAAGCTGGAAAAAACGCTTGCCGCTCTGGCTTCAGAGCACGCCGAAGGCCGTTATGATTCGTTCTATCGGGCAATAAACAGACATTCTCATTCAGATGGCCGGAACATACTATCTACAGGCATTATGGATAAAAGCGAATATTTCAGGCTTTTCAGAAAGATATTTGAAGAAATGGACGAACTGACTCATTACTGCTCAATGATGGACGAAAAACTGGATGAAGTGATTTAATATTGACTTTGGTTCGGAGCATCATCACCTGCGGGCACCAATCACTTAACGATTCGGGAGCGAGCGCATGTGCTTACGCACATGTTCTACGCGCCCGAAACGAAAACGTGTATACCGGATAACCGGAACAATTTTCGGTTTCATGAGGCTTTCCTTCTACAAACCGGCTACTGCCGGAAGTCCCTGTACCCATTACAGGCTGGTAATGATCCAGAGGGGAACGCCCGAGGTGATGACGTGGCTATCATACAAAAAATGGCACCAAGTGTCATAATCTTCCTGCGTTTTTGACACAGCAAAAATCCCACAGCAGTCCGATAAGTTAGTGCTATTTGCAAGTGCCGACTTTAGCGGAAAACGGAAAGTGCGGGAAACACGAAACAGGGAAGAGTACGAACCCCGTTTATCCGACATGTCGGTCATTGAGTGTCGCGGCTCTTTTTCAAAAACGGCTAATGGATTATGGTGAAAGCAGGTTTTCACTGAATTTAAAGATCTGATTCAGATCTCATCACTATTACCTTCGGAGTCCAAGTAAATGTCTGTTCATAAAATTTCGGCTAGATTTTTCGCGAGCCTGAATGTTGAATGGCCATGCCCAGCATGTGCCCAGAAAACACTGGTTATTGATAAAGAGACTTTCCACGCTAAGTCACTGCTGGAAAGTCGACAAATTCAGAATGAGGATTGGTTTGAACCTGAAATGGATGAGAAGGTTTTCAGCTGTATGGCACACTGTTCACGGGCAAACTGTAATGAAGTGGTTGTCTGCATTGGTAAGGGAGGCTGGGAGGAGGAATGGGACGATGAAATGAGTAATCGAGACTATGTTGCCTGGTATAAACCGATGAGCTTTACTCCCACCTTACATCCATTTGCACTTCCCGAAAAATGTCCCGATGAGATTACCGCTCCTCTAACGGCTTCTTTTTCCGTCTATCTCAGCCAGCCAGGATCTGCGGCCAATTTGATCAGAATAGCTGTTGAGAGAATGCTGACGGCGATTGATATTCCTGAACATGACGATAGACAGAAACGCATTAATCTTCATCAACGTATTGAACTTCTCGACGGGCAATATACCCCCTATAAGAACACGCTGATGGCCATTAAATTCCTGGGTAACGCCGGCAGTCATACCTATGATGAAGTGACCACCGGCGATATCGAAGCGGCATTCGAGATAATGGAGTATGTCGTGAATGACCTCTTTTCCGGGCGTAAGGAGTCGATTGACGTTCTCACCAGACGACTACATCGCAAGTTCGGAAACCAGTAAGGAAGCCGACATTACTGACCTGCCACTGGGTTGCGGTAGCAGTACTCTGGAAGTCAGGATAGTTCAGAAGCTGTAGAACTATTCTGACTAATGAAACCTGAAGGAATGTTGTTTAATCGGACAACATACTTATCTGCAAGATAGTCCTCAGGACGATATTAGTTCGGCATACTTATATACATATATGTTATGCAATAAGTACAACAAAAAAACTCAACGTAACGCTACCTGCCCCGCAGTCAGTGTGTTAGTAAATGCGGCCTGCGGTTCAGAAAGTCCATCGGCGCTGCGGTCGGAAGCGGCGTATGGAGTACAAACCGTCTTGATTTGAGCAGTATCCGTGAAATCCGCCTAATGGACTGGCCAGCAAAAGCGTAAAAAGAGATATGAATAAAAAATGACGGTTCAGAACAGCACTACAAACGATACCCCACGCGATGAATCAACTGACGTAACCACTCGGTCAAAACTGACCAACCGTATCGGCCAGAGGTTTTGCGCTGTTGTGTGCGCGCCCTGCAGTCGGCTGCTGCCGGAAGCTGCACTTTTGCAGACGCCACGGTAAACGAGCGCGAACGCAATCGCCACGAGAGTCGACCGTTGGCCCGGCGTGTAATCGGCAGCACATTCTTGCTAAAGGGACTGGAAGGGGAGGTGGCAGTCATCACATCCCCGGAAGAGATGGATGCACGACACCTCTATGTCGCTATGACGCGGGGATCTTCGCGGCTGGTTGTGTGCTCGCTGACGGCCCGCTAACTCCGATGCAAAGCGCCCTTGCTCGCAAATCGCACCTTCCTTAAGGGCAGTGCCTGACGTACAGCCCTATCAAATAGCCTGGCTTCTATCACCATTCTTCACGCCTTGAAGGTGAATCAAACTCCTTTTCAACCAAATTTGAAGCCTTTGTATAAGTTGAAATAGGTCCAGAACTAAGCGAAATCTCAACTCCTAAAATATTAAACACGTTGTATAGACGCTGTAAACTTGCTTTTGAAGGGTTTGCCTCAAGGCGAGCGTAAGTCTGCTGAGTGACACCCAACCTGGCGGATAATTCTCTTTGAGTTAATCCTTTTGATTTACGAAAACCAATTAAAAGTGGTCGTAACTGGTTAAGAAGTCTGACCGGGAAAACATTATCCATAAGTAGGTGACCATGTCGATTACTTTATAATAAGTTCACTCCTTGAAAAACAGCTTGTAAGGTGTTTTATTACTTTACAGCTTATAAGGTGTAAGGATGAACTCATTGTTTAACAAGTAGTGCTGAAATCTTTAAGGTTGCATCTGGGGCTGGCTGAGCTTATATTTATTAAGGACTAGCATATAGTGGTGCACGCTGTTAATCTCATTGCAATGAGGTTTGTCAGGGTATGAAGGGAGAGGGCGGACTCTGTTTTGCCCTCTCTTTTTCATGATTCTATTTAACTTTAAAGACCTTCTGAAATTCATTGACTTATTGCAATGGTTTTATTAAAAACCCCAATCAATGTGTTTATTTTTTCATTTATCTTGATGTGTTTTTTCTCTTGTTCGAGAGAAAGTTTCCTGAATTCATTTTCCCTGCTCGGTACGGCAATTATCAATTCCTCATAAATCTCCTTTGCGCCTAATACTTTTTCCAACTCACTGCTGTATTTTTCAATAAGAGATCTTATTTGAATGTCTACATTGCCATGTTCATAGCTGGCAGTACTTGAAATAATTTGACAGGGTTTATTTTGTGGTGCCTCAATTAACTCTACGCTTTCCTTTACGACATTGAATTCAGATGTGGCTGAGTATAAATATTGATACGCACCTAATTTCCTTACTTTATTTAACAATCCTTTTCTAACCAGACTTTGAATTTGGTTATAAGCAAAAGCTTTTGCCTTTAAATAATTTTTCGGAAGTGAAAATCGCTCGATAAGAATTTTCGCTACTTCGTTACTGGTAAAGTTATCTTTGCCAATATAGATGATTGCAGAAAATATGTACGACTCAGGGTTGGTTACTCTACTATTCATATCAATAAAAAAAGGCTATTAACTTAGGATTGCTAAGTATACAACAATGACAGATACTTAGACAATCTAAGCATCCGAGGCCGATGAAGATGATTCAGTGTCAGAAAAAAAACCGATACCAGAACGACTTAAAGAAGCGAGATGCAGGGCGGGGCTATCACAGCGCTCTCTGGGACTACTTATTGGCTTTGATCCCGCATCGGCTAGCAGTCGTATGAATCACTATGAGAAAGGGCGCCATGTCCCCGACATTGATACGCTTCGAAGGATGGCGGCAGAGTTAAACGTGCCGTTGAACTACTTTTTTTGTGATGATCAGACAACAGCAGAACTTGCATTACTCATATCACGGATGACAGAGGAAGAGCGAAGTAATCTTATCGAAGCACTCAAAAAGCATCCAGGCGAAAAGCATGCTGACAAAAAATGATATTACACATAAAGTGACTGAACTTTTTGAAGGTAACGAAAGTGTAGCATTACACTGATGCAATGAACCAAGCAGGGTATTACAGTGGAAGACGCCCTCTCAGATAACAAACTCATAAGAGGGAGCCATAAATATATGTTTATCAATACAACCAGCATTCTGCCGACAACCGGGAAGCTGTCGGCTAAATCGTCCATGTCAGAAATATGACTACTTATGTAGTTCCCGAATCATATGGTTGGCCAACAGGCTTTCCACCGGTATAACCGAATTGATTTTTACCGCTTTGACAATTTCTATCAACGAAAGGGTATTTTGCGCTAATTGGTCTCGCAATTCACTTACTTCAGCTTGCAACTGCTGGTTTCTGGCCAGCAAAGCCTGACGGGTTTTGCGGTTGACGTATTGCTGTTTTTCTTTTGGGCGTAGATTCAATGGGCCAAGTTGCTGATCAATATAGGCAGCAATTAGGCGTTTACGCTCTAGGCTGCTCAGCGTACTTAAACCACCGTTAACGATACCTTTTGCCTTGAGCCTAATATGCAGGGCCTTAGCGGAAATAGGGGACTTGTCAAAGCCTTCAACCAGCATCAGTTGTAATTCGTGCTCAATCAGTGTGTTCAGTTCCTTGCCGCGCATCAGTCTTTCTCCTGCATCAATTGTTGGTATTCAAGTGCAAAAAGCTGGGCCAGTGTACGGACTTTGCCCTCGGTGATTACTCCACCAGACAACACACTCTCCGCAGCAACCAGTTGTTGAGTCTTGGCACGACGATGCCATTGTGCTTGTATTGCCTCGAGTTGCTGTAACCGTCGTTCGATGTCGGCCAGTCTGGTCTGGTAATCAGGCTGATGTTGAGTAAGTTGGGTCAACTTCGAATGTGCTTGCTGTAAAGCCTGTTTCTTGGCAATCAGATTTGGTAGCTCATCTATCCGGCCTGTCAGCGTGAAATGTTCACAAAAGGCAGCACTCTGGCATTTCAGTCGATAAGGACATCCCCAGAGGTTAACTTCCCGCATACAGGAGCCAAATTTCAGCGGATACAGCACGGCATGTCTTGCCACCATGGCAGAGGCTTGCTCTGGTCCTTCTGCGTCGCGGATTTCTTCAAAGGCGGCAGCAACATCTTCAAAGAGGCCGTTAGCAAATGACGCCTCGACAAACCTGGCTATATCATCCCGATCGTCAAAAGTATGCAGGTTGGCTTTGATGGTATTGTCCAAAGTCATGTGTTCCGTGACCGCCAGTTGGCCGGTCCGTTTGACGATTTCCAGAGGCGTAGCAATGGAGGACGAAGAGGGCGCGGCAATTAGTGCTGTCGATATTGGCTGCAAGGGCACCAACGAGGCGGCTTTTCGCCGTTCTGCAAGCGCCAGATGTTGATAATACTGATTCTGCGTGATGTCCACTCGACCCATCAACATTGCCTGTAAGTGGTCAGAGATATCCGCAATAGCAAGAAAGGTATTGATGTTGTGCCGGGGAATGTGGGTACGCATCCGCGTCGAGGTGCCATCCTCCTCCAGTAATTGATATTTGCTGAATACTGATCCATCAGGTTCAACGTTGCCTAAGAATTTATTCATAAGTGTGTTAGTGAAGGGTATCGGTGTAGCAAGCAAAGCCAGTGTGCGCTTTAATGCCAGCGAACCCTTCTCGTGTAGAAATAGCAGGTCCTCGTAGTTAACTTGGTAGCGTTTGCCATTTTCCATCCAGGCGTGTGTACAGGGTTCGTTGGCATTCGCCAGGCCAAATTCGGTCTTAATGTAATGATTGAGATCAGTCTTGGAATAATAGATAGATTTGCTGTTTTTCGGGCCTGGTATTTCTTGAACGGGCAGCACACCTCTTTTGCTAAGGGCTTTGGATGTTTTGTCCCGTTGTCCTGCCCGGCCCCGTAAACTTGAGGTAGTTTGGGTGATGTATTTCACCACATCATCCAGTTCGACTCGTTCACCGGGCATGTTGCTGATGGCCTGTGGCAGGTAATCATCAAAAGACTTTGCCCGTAGATAGGTAAGATGTCTGCGTATTGGTGCGGTCAACATTTTAACGGTACTGAATATACTCTCGACCAGCGGTACTGCCAGCGGTTCTACCCAATGCGTTCGCTCCCCAGCACCTTTGACACCAACATAACGGATACCAAGAAAATAATCGGGTAATCCCTTGTCCTGAAATCGTTTACAGATTGCCGGATCATCAATCTGGCGTTTAAATAGGGCATCCTGTCTGAGATTAAACGCTTCAATGGAGCGAAAGCCGGTAATAACCAATAACAATAGGCAATTTAACGCGATTTTCTCAGCATCACTTTCCACCCGCTGGATTAATGCAACTATGTTCAGAAATCCGCGAATGGTAATCAACGCATCTTCACCATCGGTAGTGGTATCAGACAGCTTGGCCTGCTGTTTCAGAGCCATGGTTTCCCGGGCTTTGCGGGTCAGGTTGGTTTTGTTGGTATACTTCACATCAGAGTTGTATTGCAGTTTAACCAACGTAAATGTGAAGTGATTGACCAATTTTTGAAGGCTAACGCACCGCCCTTTATAGTTAGCTGTATTGGGATCACCAGGAGATGAAACGCTACTGAGAAGATCCATCGCTCGTTGAATGACAACTGTGCTCAGGTAAGATGGATGGGTCTGTCCTGTCTCATAAAGCATCGCATGGTACCATCGTTTCAGAATCATTAAAGTTGCCTTTGCCACCGCTGGCGACATATTCCTATTTCCCTGTCGGTAAACCACTACCAGCATAGCTTTCATGAACTGACTATATTCTTTGTCGATGGGCAGATGTTCTACAATACCTTTGAATCTGTTCATCTCATCAAAACGTAATGTATTTCTGCCGTTCCCTCGCAACCATCCACTTCCCTGGTTACCACTTACCCAGATATGATCATTCCATGTTTGGGCAAAATCAGCAGACAGGTGCTGTTCGAACCATTTTTTTTGCTCTTCAATAAAAGCCTGAAAATGCTCAAAGTGATTTTTCATTGGACTTCACCTGTTCCTTATGAAAACGGCAGCGGGCGATAACAGACTCAATTTCAAACTGTGTGGTTTCATGGATTAAAATGAGCGGATTTCGGGAATTACCTACACTGTCTGAAATAGCGATTAGTTCATCGACTTCTTTTTTGACGCATTCAAGTAGAGCCTGATGTTCACCATCCGTAAAAGGGCGATAATACAGACAGCCGTAACAAGAACGCACTTCGCTGAAAGGGCATGTACTACTGTTCCTGGAACAACCACCAATTTTATTATGCAACTCGTCACCAACAAGTCCCACCACTGGATGGCCTTTCCAATGTGCTGAGTCGACCAGTTCACCAGTGAGCATCATAGCCACCATATTTTGCCAAACGGGATTCGCCCCAAGCGCTTTAGCACGGATCAAGGCCAAGGCGGGAGTTGCCATAATGTAGTATTTAGCTACGGCAAGAGAGGTGTGCCCCAGTACATGTGCTATCTCTTCAGCGCTAGCACCTTGCATCGCCAAAGAGTGCCCAACATTGTGGCGTAAATCAGTGGGTGTAATTGTGGGCAATGCAGCTTCGCCACATGCTACGGCGGCTTGATATTCAGGAGGACAGAAATTTAGGATTGCCTGATTAATTGCCTGAGACACATAATGCGGAGCTGAAACGCTGAAATCGAATAGTTTATCTTCGGGGTTTTTCTTGTATCTCACGGTATAGTTCATAATTAACTCCCCAATTTCTGAGGGGATCGCCAGAAATAACCGCTCTGTCGTCACTCGTCTTTGTTTAGCATATGGTAAAAAAACACTGTATCGAATCAGACCAGATTCCTGATTTCGTGTATCGATACGAACATCTTTGACCGCCAGCCTAGCGAGTTGAACTGGGCGTGCACCCGTTACATAAGCCAACCCAAGGATAGCTGCATTTCGCACTTCGCTGTGACTGAAACTTTTGCCATCGCGTAACAACGAAGCCATTTCAAACAGTCCATTGCAAATCATGTTTTTTTCAAGAGGGTCAAGAATATTATCGATTTCTTGGTAAATCCCCCAATGTTCGAGATACGGTCGAGGGACGAACTCAAGATCATCGTAATCTTCAAGATTGAAACCTGGGAATGTTTCAGCACAAAGTATTTTTAATCCGAATAACACGGAATAAAAAGTAGCATTATCAACATCTTCTTTTTCGATAAATAATCGGAGCGTAGCAAGCGAAAATCCACCATGTTCTCGACAATATGAAATGATATTCCTCCAATCAAGGTGCAACGCTGGAAGTTTGGTTGGAAATCTCGTCGATGCATATTTGAAACAAATATACTTGTTTAATTTATTTGAGATATGATCTTGATTGAAAACAAGATATCGCCGACTGCCTGAATAATCGAAAGCCCATTTATCTCCTTTGCTAACAATATATTTATCATCAAACTCCATTGCCGTTTTTAGATAAATTCGGTCAGGAATATCGAGTTCAAAGATAGCCTGAGCTAAATCAGGAGGGTAAACTGAGTTCCCTTCGTCAGATTTTAATGCATGATCAAATGATGTCATCGTTATATCTATCCATTATAGTATCTAACGTATTATGTAGCGCTGCATTATCTTGAATAATTCGTTGGACATTGGCAGCATTAGCCTGCTCAGACAGGAAACGTTTTGCATATAGATCAGGCATTTGACTTGTCGGACTCCAGCCACCCATCAGTCGTAGTTCATCTTTGGCTTCTTCCATTATCCCTGAGAGGGAAGGGACTCCAGCAATAAAGTGTGTTTTATTTTGCTGGCTTTTCAAATATTTTGAATGCCATATTTTTTGCAATGTCAAAAAGGCCCAAGTATGTCGGGTTGTATGCGGAGTCAATCGTTGCAACGAGTCAGAGTACATTGGTGATTTGTACTCTGGATATTGGTTAGTGAAGACCTTATCGACTTTCGAAAAAATAGAATGAACTGATGTATAGGACAAAGGCTTCGCTGACTGTTGACTCGATGTAAAGATAAAATCGTGTTTATCAGTTTTTGGTCGAAGCCTTGCTATATAAATGCTTAAAAAAATATAATCCTGCTTATCGAGCTCCAACACACGATTAGCCCATGCATTTTTGAGAGATGGCGCATTCTTTCTTGGTTCGTATGCCTCGTCGACAGTTGTCACAATCAAACTAAACTTATCACCTTTTAAATTAGGTTTAATTGAGCTGCACTCTAACAACAATAGCTCACCTGTTCGTACACCATAATTTAACAACAGACGAATAATCAAAAAATTGCGGAACTGAAGATGCCCGGAAGGGAAAGGATTTAGCGGGTTATGCTTTTGGGCAGAAGAGGGGGTTATTATTCCATAAAGGCTGAGCACCATTGCCCCAGACAAACTCTGAAATCCTTGGCTGCTGTGACTATGTTGCGAAAATTTGTTTGATGTAAGCGTTCGATAATTCTCCCGGCAAAGCTGTAAACGGGTGTGTAAACGCGAAGCCAAAAGTGATAATGCTTTGGGAGAGTCATCCCGGTATGCAGGTGATATGTAGGTGTTAATCAAAAAAGAAATGAAATGGATCACAGCACGAACTCTGACTGTATGAGTTAAGCTATTGGCTTTTGTGACTCTCGTTAAAGACAATACATTTGACTGGACGTTGTGGCCATTTTCTAGATACATCCAAAATGCGGGCATTTCACCGACAGCAATGTCTGGATTGTGGTCAGATGAATAGAAGCTGTAGCAAAACGAGACACCATACTTTTGCCTCCAGAATTCGTAAAAAAACTTCACAGATTGAAGTGAAGCTGACTGTGTGGACAATGAGCGGAAAGCCAAATGGTCAATATGGTACCTAAGGGGATACAGCAACGGCAGAGAGGTTTCCAAGTCCATCAGGATCCATCGCCTTTTACGGCCTGAGATAACCAACTGCTTTAGTGAATACACAATATTTACCTCAAAATTATCATGGATATGAAGAGAATGTACTCTGTACCTAATGCAAGAAACGAGAGGGAGATCAGAAATCCTAACGTATTGATTTATCAGTTAGTGGGAGTGTCTTATAAACTTATTTACCACAGTAGGTGATTTAACATAATATACATTATGCGCACCAATATAAACCAAGGAAGAATCCAGTCGTTGGCGGTCATGATTGTCATGCTCATTAACAATGACCAAACCCCATATCTCACTTACTACCGTATTCTCGGCTTAACCGTCCATGCAACCTCAACACATTGCTTTCAACTGCCGTCACCACGTTCTCCGGAAAATCTGTCGGTAATGAAGTCTTCACGTTATCCAGTGCTGCTGGAATCATTCTGGCAAAGTCACTCAGGATTTCATGCATCTGCACTTCCGGGAATCTCAGCACCTTTGCTGTCGCCAAAAAATGTCGCGGATAAATTTTATCGATTGCCGTTTTTTTGCCTTTGGATGCGTTAAGCCCCATTGCCAGTTTGAGATCG
>PPYF01115211.1_pt1 | contig 19109 bp, 20 predicted proteins | sample 1559871 | NCBI WGS metagenome assembly PPYF01 (sample SAMN08240021, study PRJNA423297) | Human gut metagenome, whole genome shotgun sequencing project. | reverse complement strand
TGCCGTTTCTTGCATCCGGACTATACCGTTGGCCCCGGAGTCTCACCGGGTCAGCACTCTTTGGGAGTGGTCGCGGGCTATACCGCCAGTGGGGAATCACACCCCGCCCTGAAACGAACTTTCTGGGCAGAGTATAACGCGCTCTCCCTTTCTTGTCAAGCCCCTTTGTTCAACTTTTTAACAACCCGCCCCGGATTTGCGCCGGAGGCCGGAGTATGCTATACTGATTCCATCATTATTCGTCCGGAAGGAATTTGTTTTTATGATCTTTACCATCCATGATTTAGGCTTTTCGTTCGCCGGGCTGCTGCTGGAAGGCTGGTTCGCCTTTGCAGCCCGGTGCGTCTGTGCGCTGGCTCTGCTGTTCGTCGGCTGGGTCTGCTGCCGCTGGCTCCGGAAAAAGCTCTTCCCCCGCCTGTTGCAGCGCAGCTGGCACTTCGCCTTTACCCATCCCCTGCTGGAGAGCTTCGCCAGCCCCGCCGCCCGCATCGCGTGGTATACCGGCATCTATCTGGCCCTGCGCAGCCTGCCGTGGGCCATTCCCGGCTTCCCGGCCCTCCTGCTGAAGGTCTACCGGATGCTGCTGGTCTTCCTCATCGGCACCGGCTTCTACCACGCCTCCGGCATCGCAGCCCTCCTGCTGGCCTCGTCCAGCGAGGAAGTCCGCACCAACCGCACCCTCCTCACCCTGCTGGATAAGGCCTACAAGATCGTTGTCGTCCTGCTCTGCGGCGCGACCATCGCGCAGGAGAGCGGCCTGCCTGTGGGCAGCATCGTGGCCAGTGCGGGTCTTGTCGGCCTGACCATCTCGCTGGCCGCGCAGGACATGGCCAAGAACTTCTTCAGCGGCGTGGTCATCCTGCTGGACAAGCCCTTCTCCATCGGCGACTGGATCTCCGTCGGCGAGGTGGAGGGAGAAGTGGTGGACATCAACTTCCGTTCCACCAAGGTACGGGCCTTGGACAACTCGGTCTACATCCTCACCAACAGCACCGTCAGCAGCGCCACCATCAACAACGCCACCCTCCGCAACAAGCGGCTCTACCGCTTTACGCTGGGCGTCACCTACGACACCACCCGCCCCCAGCTGGAAAAGCTGATGGCTGACCTGACCGCCATGCTGAAAGCCAGCCCCGACGCCTACGAGGACACCGCCTTTGTCCGGATGACCGGCTTCGGCGATTCCAGCATCAACCTGATGGTCTCCGCCTATCTTCGCACCGCCGACTACGGCGTCTTCCTGCGGATGCAGAACGACCTGAACCTGAACATCATGGACGTGATGAAGGCCGACGGTGTGGAATTTGCCTTTCCCTCCACGACGGTCTATCTCGAAAAAGAGGGCTGAACCTAAAAAATCCGATGCAGATGCATCGGATTTTTTGTTACAGCGCGATGTCCAGTGCCATCATAAGGGCAAAGCCCAGCACCACGCTGACGACGCCCGCCGGTTCGTCCTGCCCCACGGCCTCGGGGATCATCTCCTGCGCCGTCACGCAGACCATGCACCCGGCGGCGGCGCTCATCAGCCACGGCAGGGCGGCGCTGACCCAGCCCGCGAGGGCCAGCGCCAGCAGCGCCCCCAGCGGCTCCACGAGGCCCGACGCAGCCCCGGCGCAGAAAGCTTTCCGCCTCCCCTGCCCGGCCTGTGCCAGCGGCAGGCTCACCGCCGCGCCCTCCGGGATGTTCTGCAGGCCGATGCCCAGCGCAAGGGCCAGCGCCCCGCTGACGGCCTCCGGCTCACCCCGCAGCGCCAGCGCCGCCGCAAGGCCCACCACCATCCCCTCCGGCAGGTTGTGGAGGGTCACAGCCAGCACGACCCGGCCCATCCGGCCATGCTCCCTCCCGCCGCCGTGCATCAGCCGCCCGGCGGCTTCTTCCAGTCGCAGCAAGCCCACAGCGCCCAGCACAAGCCCCGCTGCCGGGGCCAGCCAGACCGGCAGCGGCCCGGCCTCTGCCCGCTCGATGGCGGGCAGGAGCAGGCTCCACACGCTGGCGGCCAGCATGATGCCCGCCGCCATGCCGCAGAGCATCCGCCGGGTGCGCGGCTCGTCGGCCCGCCGCACCAGAAAGACCCCCGCCGCACCCAGCGCGGTGCAGAGCGCAGGCAGCAGCAGGATGACAGCCGTAAACAGATAGACGTTCACATTGCATTCCCCCTTCCCACCGATGTATGCGGCAGAAAGAGAGAGTGTGAATGCAGAAAGCGGAGGCCTCCCGGACAGGGAGGTCTCCGCTTTTTTCTGCACAGCGTTCCTTATTCCGACAGCTCGTGCAGCGTCTCCGTGCACGGCAGTCCTTCCAAAGCATTCTTCAGCTGCGGTAGCAGCGGTCCTGACCCACGAGCCAGTCCTCGCACAGCCGCTCGGCCTCTTCCCGGCTGCGGCTGACGCAGTGGAACAGCCGCCCCTTCAGCGAGCAGTAAGAATAGCGGATCTTCGACACTCCATTTGCATCCCGGAACGACTCCCATCGTTCCTGTCCCGGCATCAAACAGCTTTGCTCCATGATTTTTCGCTCTTCCTTTCCGGCCGCTCTGGGCAGCACAACGTGTTCATTTTATCACGTTTTGGCCGGGGAGGCTATTCGCTCTTTCCACAAAAAGCGCCTTGCTTTTTAAGGGAGAATGTGTATTGACAGCGGGGGATTCAACAGCGTTTCTTTTTCTTCCAGACAAAATACCCCGTGTATACCACAAACACCGCCAGCCCGGCCAGCGAGACCTTGCCGGCCAGCGAGAAGCCGTCGGCCTGATAGACAAAGTCGATGGTGTTCTCCCCCGCCGGGGCCAGAACCGCCATCAGCCCCTCATCCACCCGGAGGATGTCGGTCTCCTGACCGTTGACGTAGGCTGTGAAGCCGTCGTCGTAGGGGACGGAGAAGAAGACGAGGTCCTCCTTTCCGAGGTCGATCTCGGCATGGAAGCCGGAGTTGGTCATCTGGAACACGCTGCACGCAGAGGCCCGGCGGTCGGCACAGTCGGAGACATAGGTGTCATACCACAGGTCGTTCCGCTTCTCCTCGGGCAGCTTTTTGAGATACTGGCCATAGACTGCGGCATCCTCCTCGCTGAGCACCAGCGCACGCATCAGAAGGTTCGAGCGGGTGTTCTTCACCGTAGCTTCGTACTCCTCTTCGGTGATGTAGTAGTCGTAGGTGAAGCCCATGGGAACGTAGTTTTTGTTCTCGTAGAGCATGAAGCCGTCCCGGGTGTCGTAGTAGTCCCACCCCTCGTCGGCAGCGGCGAGAAAATCTTCCTGCTTTTCGGGAGTGGTGATGAGGTATTTCACGCTCAGCAGGCCCCGCAGGGCATAGTTCGAGATCTCCGGCTCACTGCGGACATCCCGCTTGACGCCCAGCGCCGGGTAGAAACTGAGTATGCTGGGCGCGGCCGTACTGCCGAAGTATTGCAGGCAGCTCTTGTCGAGCCAGAGGCCGAGGTTGTCGTGGGTCTCATAAGTGTCCACACGCCAGTCGCCCTCCGGCAGGTCATCTTTCAGCTGGAGGGCCGAGGTGTACTGCTCCACAAGGTCGCTGTCCGTGTGCCACTGGCCGAACTTGCCGATACCGATGTGCACCATGCTGAACAGGCAGGCAAAGGCCAGCACTGCTGCCGTCATCCGGCGGGCAAAGGCCCGGCTGCCCCGCCAGCGGCGGCAGATGAAGTGATAGAGCACCAGTCCCCCCAGACCAAAGCCCAGAACGACGAAATACTGGCCGGGATTCTGCAGAACGCCCAGCGACCACTCTTTGGTACTGCTGTCCTGCACCGGCACCACAGCAAACGCCAGCGTCGCCAGCATCAGCCAGCCGATGCCCCGCGCCGGAGCGTCCAGCTCGTCGGCGGTGATGTCGGGGCTTTCCAGCCCGCAGGCCGTCATGGCGCAGAGGATAAGCACCGGCATATAGTACCAGCGGGCGTAGTAGCTGGAATTGAGGGCATAGAAGGCGCTGTTGAGCACCGGCACCAGCGCAAAGACGGCACAGACAGCGACGATGCGCTTTTTGCTGTCACCCTGCCGTGCCCGCCAGTAGGCCATCGCGCCTGCCAGACTGCACAGGGGCAGGTAGGCGGACATACTCGTCCATTTGATGATGCCCTCCGACCAGATGGAGGTGATATAGGGCGAGTCGGGCGGCAGGATCCAGCTCAGCAGAATGGCCAGATACTGCTGCACCTTCGAGTAGGTCAGGAAGCCCCATCCCGACGAGAGATCGATGGTGCGCGGGTTCTGCAGCAGACTCAGCACGGCAGGCCAGAGCAGGACGAAGCCCAGCGCCGCGCCCAGCAGGCTCTCGAACGCCAGCCGGGCAAAGAGCCGGAGATTCATCGGGAAATCTCCGGCGGTCAGCTTACAGATAAAGTAGATGACAAGGAAGATGACCTGCCCGATGAAGAAGAAATAGTTGTTGAGCAGGTTGACCCCCACCCAGAACGCGAAAAGCCCATAGTGCTTTTCCTGCTCGTAGAGCGTCTCATCCAGCGCCCAGAGCATCCACGGGAAGAGGGCCACCACATCCACAAAGTGGTTGAAAAAGACATTGTAGACGCTGAAGCCCGAGAATGCATACAGGCAGGCGCCCAGCATCGCATAGTCGGTGCGGCGGACGTAGCGGCAGAGGTAGCGGTATGCGCCGCCGCCCGCCACCGCGAACTTGAGGATGAGCAGGGGCACCATGAGGTAGGGCAGCCAGTTCTGGGGGAAGATGAGCGACAGCCAGAAGAAGGGCGAGCCGTACAGATAGAAGGAGTAGGCGTTCATCGCACCGCTGCCGAGGTCGGTGGCCCACGAGAAGGTGTTCCGGGCCGCACCGGCCATGCCGTCGGGGTAGCCGCCCCCCTTGATGAAGCCGTTCATGTAACGGTAAAAGCTGATCTGCTGGCTGTTGAAATCGCCGGCGTAGTGGAAAAAGCCGCCATCTATGAGATAGAACGGCAGGAAGAACACTGCCGCCGTCAGCGCGCAGAGCAGCATCGTGCGGAGCATCTGATCCCGCCGCCCCGGCATATTGAGAAGCCGGGCACTCCCGGCCTGATGATTCAGATCGTCCATCGTATCCTCTTTCCCCGCCCGGAGGGGCGGCACAGGCCCGGAGCCTGCATCGTTTTCGCGTTCAGTATAGCACGCGGCTGTGTGGAAAAAAAGAATTTTCACATTTTGCTTGACATTCGCCCGCCGGGCAGGTATAACCCTCTCAAAGACACTTCAAGGAGGCCGCCATGAAGCTATATCCCTTCAGCGCCCTTTTGGCGCGGATGAAATACATCACCCGGTGGAGTCTGATGCACTCCACCCGCCCGGAATCCCTCAGCGAGCACACCTGTGACACCGCCCTGATGGCACACATCCTCTGCCTCATCGCGCGGCGGTACACCGGCACCCCCTGCCGCCCCAAGACGGTGGCGGTGGCGGCGCTCTACCACGACGCACCTGAGATCATCACCGGCGATATGCCCACGCCGGTGAAGTACAGCAGCCCCGGCCTGCGGGACGCCTACAAAGCGCTGGAAGCCGAGAGCGTGGCTTCCATGACCCGCCTGCTGCCGCCGGAGCTGGCCGAGGAGGTCAGCCCCTTCATCTCCGGCAGCCTGCTGACCGCCGAGGAAAAGCGTCTGCTGAAAGCCGCCGACCGGCTCTCGGCCCTCGTCAAGTGCATGGAGGAACAGCGCAGCGGCAACCATGAGTTCGACGCCGCGCTCCGTCAGCAGCAGGAGGCGCTGGAAGGGATGCATTGCCCCGAGGCCGACTGGTACAGGGTGCAGCAGCAGCGGCGGAGGGCGGCAGCGCCCTTGAGGCCCTTCATATAGTGCATGGTCTGGGCGCGGGCCTGCGGCATGGCCGTATACTCGCCCTTCTGCTCCACCATCTCCTCCACCTGACGGCGGAGAGCGTTCATCCGGGCCTGCAGATTCGGCTCCTTGGGGGCGGGCAGGCCCTCGATGGCGGCATTCACCCGCTCAAAGAGCCACGGGTCGCCCAGCGCTCCCCGGGCGATCATGACGCCGTCGCAGCCGGTGCGGGACATCATCTCCACGGCATCCTCTGCCGTGTGGATGTCGCCGTTGCCCAGCACGGGCACCTTCACTGCCGCCTTGACCTTGGCGATGATGTCCGGGTCGATGCCCGGAGCGTACATCTGCTCCCGGGTGCGGGCATGGACTGCGATGAGCTGTGCTCCCGCCTGTTCGCAGGCTTTCGCGCACTCCACTGCCGTGATATGGTCGGCGTCCCAGCCTTTCCGCATCTTGACCGTCACCGGACGGGAGGTGTGGGCCTTGACCTGCTCGACGATGCGGCCGCAGAGGTCAGGATCCAGCATCAGCTTGCTGCCCGCGCCGCCCGAGACGATCTTGGGGGCCGGACAGCCCATATTGATGTCCAGAAAGTCGAAGGGGTATGCTTCGATGGCCGCTGCGGCCTCGCCCATGATCTCCGGCACCTCGCCAAAGATCTGCACACCATAGGGTGCACCGTTGGGTTCGGCTTTGAGCAGGCTGACCGTCTTGTGGTCATGGTAGACCAGCGCCCGGCTGGACACCATCTCGCTGACCGTAAAGCCTGCGCCGTGCTGGGCCATCAGCCGACGGCAGGGCGCGTCCGTGAAGCCCGCCATCGGGCCGAATACTGCCCGGTGGGGCAGGGTGATATTTCCGATCTTCAAAGGTTCCATCTTATCCCTCGTTTTGCTTGACAAGCGCTTGCAAAAGCTCTATACTATAAATAAGAAAGGCACTGTCTGCGAATGGTCAGTGTCCTTCCAGCATTAAGTCAAAAGAAATGACCGCTGGCTGTGGGAGCTTGGGCGGTCATTTCTTTTTGCCGTTAAAAATAGTCCAGCTGATTTGAAACGTGATGTAGATCGCCCCGCCAAGAAGCGAGAGCAATAATACGACCTGTTCAAATGTCATGGAGCATCCCCCCTTTCGCCTATGCGTCAGGGGACAGCAGAAAGCTCACCTCCCCGGCGCAGGGCCGGAGGGACGTGACCACCTACATTGCAGACAGTACCAGTGCTGCCTATGCAGCATCTATAGAATATCATATTTTCTGCCCGAATACAACACCCCGTCCGCTCACAGGCCGGGGTGTTCGTCTTGTCTATCCCACCTTCTCCTGCTATACTGAGAACCAAAGGAGCGGCGGGCAGGCCCCGCCGGACAAAGGCTTATGGAGTATCGGAACTGGAACCAAAAAGACGGCACCGGACGGAACATCTCCACCTCCCTGCTGGGATATGGATGTATGCGCTTTCCCACCCTGCCGGACGGCAGCATCGACGAGGTGCGGGCCGAAAAGCTGCTGAACACAGCCCGGGAGGCGGGCGTCAACTATTTTGACACCGCCTTTCCCTACCACGGCGGCGCAAGTGAGCCTTTCGTGGGCCGCGTCATCGCAAAATGGCCCCGGGAGAGCTTCTACCTCGCCACCAAGCTGCCTGTCTGGAACTGTAAGACCCTCGACGAGGCCAAGACCATCTTCGAGCAGCAATTCCAGCGGCTGGGCGTGGACTACATCGACTTCTACCTGCTGCATTCCCTGCACAAGGCCCGCTATGACGCGGCCAAGGAGATGGGCATCGTGGATTGGCTCTGGGAGCAGAAAGCCGCCGGGCGCATCCGCAGCTTCGGCTTCTCCTGCCACGACAACGCAGCAGGCTTCGAGCACATTCTGCGGGACCAGCCGTGGGACTTCTGCCAACTGCAATACAACTATCTTGACACCGACGACCGGGCTGAAGAGATCGCAGGCGACCGGGGCTACGCCCTCACCGAAGAGCGGAATGTCCCCCTCATCATCATGGAGCCCATCAAGGGCGGCACGCTGGCCCAGCTCCCGCCGGATGCCGCTGCGCCGCTGCGCGCACTGGACCCCGCCGCCAGCGCCGCCTCGTGGGCGCTGCGCTGGGTGGCCAGCCATAAAAATGTGAAGGTCGTCCTCTCCGGCATGAGTGCAGAGGACCAGCTGGGCGACAACCTCTCCACCTTCGGACAGTTCCGGCCCGTGACCGACGCCGAGAACGCCGCCATCCGTCAGACTGCCGACATCCTGCGCAGCCACATCAGGGTCGGCTGCACCGGCTGCCGCTACTGTATGCCCTGCCCGATGGGGGTGGACATCCCGGACAATTTCAGCATCTGGAACAAACTGGGGATGTTCGGCCAGAAGGACGCCATCCGTCAGCAGTGGACGGCCCACTTCCCCGACGCCGAAAAGGCCAGCCACTGTGTCCGCTGCGGCAAATGCGAGGCCGTCTGTCCCCAGCACCTGCCCATCCGGGACTCCCTCGCAAAGCTTCAGACCGAGCTGGACAGCTTATAACAAAAGAAAGGCGCTCTGCCTGTCCCGAGAGACGGCAGAACGCCTTTCTTTTTAGCCCACGTTGATGTGGCCCACCGGAAGCACCTTCCGCTTGTTGTCGTCGGGCTTGGCCGTCAGGCTGATGGCCAGCGACGCCGGGCCGACACGGCCCATGAACATACAAGCCATATACAGCAGCTTTGCGCCGGTGTTCAGCTGCCCTGTGACGCCCACCGACAGGCCCACCGTACCGAACGCCGAGCAGGACTCGAAGATACAGTCGATGACCGACACCGTCTCAGCCGTGTTATAGTAGACCACGACAGCCGAGCCGAACGCCGCCACTGCGCCGAGGACGATGATAGTCAGTGCGCGGTAGACCGTTTTGGACTCGATGTGGTGTCCGCCGATGACGCAGTCGTCGCGGCCCTGTGCCACACTGCGGATGGTCAGGATGAGCACCGCAAAGGTCGTCACCTTGACGCCGCCGCCCGTCGAGCCGGGGGCCGCACCGATGAACTGCAGCACACTCATCAGAAGCTTGCTGATGGGGCTGCACGCTGCGAGGTCGATGGTATTCATACCGGCGGTACGGGTGGACACCGACTGGAACAGAGCCGCCATCAGCTTGCTCGGGACGGACAGGCCGCCCATCGTCTTGGGATTCGACCACTCCAACAGGGCCAGCAGCACCGCACCGCCCACCCAGAAGATGGCCGAGAACTGCAGCACGACCTTCGCGTGGAGGGAGAGATGTCGCTTTTTGCGGTACTCCGCCAGCTCCACCCAGACCATGAATCCCAAGCCGCCGGCCATGATCATAAACATGACGACCGCCTGCACATAGTAGTTGTTGACGTAGGGCACCAGCGATGAATAGGCCCCAAACCGCCCAAAGAGGTCAAAACCTGCATTGCAGAAGGCCGAAATGGCCGTGAACACGCTGACCCACACGCCCTCTGCGCCGAACTGGGGCACGAAGGCGAAGAGCAGCAGCACGATGCCCACGGCCTCAAAGGCTGCTGCCAGCTTGATGACGATCTTCAGCACCTCGGTAGCCTTGGACAGGCCATCTGCCGAGACGCTCTCGCCCAGCAGCCGCAGGTCGCGGAAGCCCATCCGCCGCCGGGATGCCAGCGCAAAAAAGCTGGTCAGGGTGACGAGGCCAAGGCCGCCCACCTGAATGAGCATCAGGATGACTACCTGCCCAAACAGCGAAAACTGGCTCCATGTATCCCGCACGATCAGACCTGTCACACAGGTGGCACTGGTGGCGGTGAACATCGCGTCGATGACCCCCAGCCGCCCCGTCCTGCTGGAAATGGGCAGGGTCAGCAGCAGCGTCCCCACCGCGATGACCAGCAGGAAGCTGATGCAGATGGTCTGCGTTGCGCTGCTGCCCGCCAGCCAGCCCTTGTTGGGGCGGCGGAGCGTCCATTCTTTCTTTTTGGTTTTTCCCATTGCAACCTCCCGGGCCGCCTCCGGCCATCTGCCGGAGGGGCGAGTCGTTCTGCGCCTCCGCGCAAAGTTCCCCAGCGCAGAAGCCTCTTCTTATAGGATACACCTTTTTTCTCTCCGGTTCAACTTGGTCTCTGTAGCTCAGCAGGATAGAGCGTTCGCCTCCTAAGCGAAAGGCCGTGGGTTCGAATCCCGCCAGGGACGCCAGCAAACACGCCGAAAACCTTTGATTTATCAGGGTTTTCGGCTTTTCTTATTTCTGCGGCTTTTGTGGCTTTTTTGCAAAAAAACTTGGTTTGCTAACATTTGCTAACGAGATTTGGCCTTTTGCTAAGAAAGGCGGTAAGTCAGAGGTTCGATTTTTACCAAAGGAACTTGCAAACATTTGTTAGCAGAAATTAGAGGAAGTTGCAAACAAAATCGCGAATTTGCTAACATCGCTCAAAAATGCTTTCAGAACCTTGCTAACAAAAAAAGTGTTTGGTCACTGTGCAAAGTGGTTCAAACGAAGAAAACCTCTCACAAAGTGAGAGGCGTTCTTCTGAGGGAGGGACTTTATAAAGCTTTTGCCAGCTGCTTGAGCAGTGCGGCAGTTTCGGGATTTTTAAGCAGTTCCAGTATCTTCGCTGCATCACTTTCATCACTTTCAGTGACGGCAGTATCCGCAGTTTTAGGCTCTGTATCTTCAACAGGGTCAGGAGTCTTGGATGAGTAAAATGCTTCCTCCAATCGCTGAGCGTTTATGCAGCGATCCTCGTCGATGATGTGAGAGTAGACATCTGCAACCATTTTTACCTGAGCATGACCAGAGTCGCCCTGGACGGATTTCATATCGCCACCATTGAGTTTCAGCTTGTAGGTGATACTGGAGTGACGGAGAGAATGGAATACAACATGAGGCAGTCCGTTTTCTTTGATAAGTTTATTGAAAGCACGGTTAATCACCTGGCTTTCCATCGGACGGCCATTGCTGGAGCAAAAGACCAGGTTATTGTCGATGTATTCATCTCCAAACAGATCCATCAGCTCATCAATTTCTTTTTTTCTCTCTACCAGCATATAGGCAACTGTTTTCGGCAGGTACACGCGGCGAATACTGGTTTTGGTTTTAGGCTCTTTCAGGACCAGAGCAGTATGGGTACTGGCTATGCAAGGTGGAAACTTCTTAATAACACCTTTGTCGCTCAAATCGTCCAATGCACCTCGTGTAACCCGTTGCAGCTCTTTGTTGACGAATATATAAGCTGAACCATTTTCTATGCTCTGTGGTGCAATATCAATGCAGTCCCAGGTAAGGCCCAGCATTTCACCAATGCGTAAAGAGCAGGAGAACGCCAGATTTAAGGCAAGGGAGAGGATAGGATCATCACAGACTTCCATAGCCTTGCTCAGCGTTTCGGCAGTCCATATATCCCGTTCTTTATGTTCTTCTTTGGGAAGTGTCGCATTCAGGACAGGGTTACGGCTGATTAGTTCCCAACGCACCGCCTGATTAAAGGCACTGCGAAGTAGCTTGTGAATTTCTCTTACTGTATGCGGGGTCAGATATTCGCTTGTGGGTTTGCGGTTGTTGACGCTTACCGTTTTCACAGAGAGCAGATCACGGTAATACTTATCCATCATCCTTGGAGTGATGTCGGATAGTAACATATCTCCGATAATAGGAGTTATGTAGTTTCTCGCCAGACCACGGCGGCTTTCATATGTTGACATTGCCCAGGTATTTACACCATAGATGGACATATATTCATCGAGCAGATCGTTCAGGGTCTTTGCCGTAGGAATAAAGAAGGTTCCAGAGTCCTGCTCATACTCAATTTGCTTTTTTCGTTTTTTTGCTTCTGCATTTGTGCTGAAGGTTTCCCAACGCTGTCTGCGTTTTCCGTTTTCATCTGTGTAATCATACACCACAGAATATTTGCTTTTACGCTTCACGATAGATGCCATTTTCATTGCTCCTTTCTGAGATTTTCACATAATGAGTTTGCTTTTGATACCAGGCTTCAAAACTGCTGGTAATGATACGAATTCTTCGATCAATCAAGGTCGTCTCAAAATAGCCCCTTTTAACAAGGTCATAAGCTGTGCCAGATTTCAGCCCCAAAAGATCCGCCATTTCCGGAACTGACATCGTAGTATGCCTCCATTTCTCTCCGGGCGGTGTACCATCCACTTTTTTATAGTGGAACTGGCCGGCATACCAATCTTCAAAGCTATCCAGCATAACTCTCATTCGTCCGGCCACTTGAATTGTTTTGAAATAGTTCTTTTTAACCAACCAGTAGGATTCTACTTTACCAAGCCCAAGCATTTTGCCCATCTCTGGTACAGACATACTGGTCTTTACTCTTTGTTTTTGCATGGCTTTTGCCTCCTCTATAAAGTTTTTCTTGCTATGGCCTCATTGTAAGAGAAAGCAGAAAAAAAGTTAAGGATGTCGATTTGGAGATCGGCATCCTTGACAAATCATTCATCTGCGTGATCCAGCCAGTCATCAAAGCTCTTTTTGGAAATGCGGATATGACCGCCGACTCTGACGCTGTGGAATACACCCTGTTTTACCAGATTATATGCTGTGGGACGACTGATACCCAGAATGTCCTGAATCTCATCGACCGTATAGGTTCTTTTGTCATAGCTGACAGGATTTTGTTCATTAAAGCGGTTCAATTCCGCAATTCTTGCTTCAAACATAAAAACGCCTCCTTTATCCGGTAAGTGGCCTTACGGAGCCTCCATTTCCTCCGGAATATGAATATCTAAACTAACTTGCAGAGCATCATCAATCGCTCTCATTTCTTCGCGAGATACGCGCCCAATGTACGATAAAACACGCCTTTTATCAATCGTTTTAATTTGCTCCAGCAGAACAACAGATTTCAGTCCAAGCTCTGGAACGCTCTCCAGTGCATAGTGTGTGGGCAGTTCCTTTTTCTTAATCCATTTACTGGTGAGTGGAGCTACGATCAAAGTGGGGCAGAAAAAATTCCCCACATTGTTTTGAAGAACCAGGACAGGACGGGTGCCGCCTTGCTCTGATCCAAAATAAGGGTTCAAATTGGCATAATATAAATCCCCACGCTTATAAATCCAATCTTCTTTCATGTTCATCCTCCTATGTTTTGAGATTTGATTATGTAAGAAGGAGGCTCTGCAAATTACAGAGTCTCCTTCAATTTAGCGCCTGTTTTATCCCTTACTTGTCCACGACACCCCAGGGATTTGGGTAATCATTAAGCCGCAGGTGGCTGGCCTGCTTCTCAGGAGTTTCACCTCCACTTCGTTTGGTCTTACCCATGGCCTGCGACGGTTATTATCACGCTCGGACTATGGCTGTAAGAGAGCTTTCCTCCTTGTTATGCCATGACCGGATGCCATCCGATGTATTCCAGCCTGATATATTTCTGATAAACCGAAAACTCATCTATACAGCAAAAATGGGTTGGCCTGTTATGCGAGTGGCAGCTCTCAGAAAATATACCGCTGATGTAGCGGCTATTACGCCCAAAGAGGATCAAACTTAATGATTCGTATATGAGGTTGTCAAGGTGCAAGTGAAAGGATTTCCCTCTCACTTGCTACTGCCACTTTTTTAGAAAATCGCAACCAACTTTTTTATTTTTTCTTCAATTTTTTTCAATCGCTTATCTGCGGCTTGCCGAGTAATACCATATCGTTGGGCTAAACAAGTTGCATTTGGTATTTTCATTTCATAATAGGACAATATAAAATCTCGTTCTGCTGGACTCAGTTTCAATAGAGCTTGGTGTAAATCCTCAAGAAGTAAATTCTGAATAGCTTGTTCCGCAGTATCAACAGATTCATCCACAAACAAATCTGTATCCTGATAACCTTCCTCTGTGCCGTCACGATCTCCCACATGAGAAGCCGGGAATATAGAGCGACTTTTCTCATGTTCCTGGAGATAGCGGCTGTGGCGGTCCTCCTGTTGGTATTTTTCAAAATCTTTGCGAGAACATTCCATGATAATGCGGTCATCTTCATCACGGAACATTTTGACTGTTTCAACAAAAAAGCGCCCAGTAAAGCAACCATTGCGGCGTGCCTTACTGAACGCTGAAAAACTGATTTCCTCCCATTCCTGTGGGCTGTTATTTTTCCAAATGAATACTCTCGTCATATCCTTTCCTCCGTTCAAATTCTTGGTAGTCAGCGAATTTGAACGGTGTCATGGATATTTTGCTATGTACGCCTCCCAGCGCATACCGGCCTCCTAATACCGGGCAAAGAAAAAGGCCGGAAGTGTTTTCACCTCCAGCCATGTTCCTGCCGCCATATTGCAGCAGGAATGAAAAAAGCCCGGTTAATGCCGGGCCTTATGTAGAAAAGTATTCAATTTAGCGCATTCCTGCCACTATAACAAGTATAGCAGGTCGGAAGTCGGAAGGGAGTAGGGATTAGGTCGGGGATTTGTCGGGATTTAGTCGGGATTTAGTCGGGGCAGCTCCTCCAGGACTTCTGGAATAGAATATCCAAACAAGCAAACAGAAAATAAATAGATGGCTTCTCGTTTTCGGTCATAAAAGACACTGCGCTCTATATTTAGTTCTTCCAGCAATTCTTTCTCTGTACTGTTGAACCGATAGATAAATTGCTTAGTCAAAATTTCATAGTAAAGTTCTCCTCGATCCGGATACCGTTTCAGACGAAGGAGTGCACGGTCAATAATATTGACTAGCATTTGATTTTGAACAAGGCAGCAAACTTTTTCTTCAAAGGCTTGCAGTTCAATATCTGGTGCAAAATTTTCAAGATAGCAGAGGCCAGACTCTATATCTTGTTCTCCCATAATCCAAGCAGTTTCTTGTAATTCTTCTGCCCGTTCACTCAGAACCCAGACTACATCACGGTAAATCTTTAGAATCAGCTTACTTCTATGAAACGCAGCGTCGCTGTTAAGCCCCAAAGCTGTTAGCCTGCTGTTACATTTTTGGATTGTTGTGCTTTCTTTTCTCATAGAACATCCCTCCTTGTTCGCAATATTGCGAACATATTAGGTACAAAATAGCATAGCAGAGGAGCGTGAGAGAGGGCAGTGCCTCTCTCTATTCCCCCATTTGGTTATATCAGGTTTCTGGATTTTAGACGAATCTGCATTGCTTGCTTGGAAACCTCAAAAATATTTGCCATTTCAGCAATGAGCTGTTCATCTGTCCGGCCTATTTTAAGCCGGTAAAAACATTTTTTGATCTGCGGTAAAGGCATCAGCAGAGCAGAAGCCAGAGTATCCGCCTGACGCTCAATTATGCCATGACTTTCGTCGGAAGAAACATTTCCGTTATAAGCAGCAACATCTCCAGTACCAGAGTACAACTTCTTATGTAGTACCCAATGAGCCAGCTCATGGGCACAGGTAAAACGGAGCCGCCCTAATTTTGACGGATCACAAAGCCGTTCATCAATTAAGATTGTACCGGCTCTTACTGCAATCATTCGATACTGTCTCTGTATCTGGTCATATAAGACAACAGCACCGTCATCGAAAATTGTTTCCCCTAATATCTTGGGGTTTTTTCTTAGTGTATGAAACTCCAGGATTAGATCAAACTTTGTCTCGATAATGGTTTCGATTGGCACAGGACATGGTTGCCCGGATAGCAGAGAGGGATCATATTCCATCAGGATTTTTCGCCCTACTGCCTCGATTGCTTCTGTACGGATTTGTGGAATTGACAAAGCTCTCCCCCCTATCGTTTACGCTCCTTTAGCATTTTCATAAATGTCTGCCATTCTTCATCGGTAGCATCTACTTCTTTTGCCACACGCAAGGCTGCCCGAACAATATCTTTTTCCATGATATAGTCTGGCAAATCAGCAGATACTGTATTGCGTGATTTTGCAGCCAGATCCAAAAGCAACTCATGTTCTGATTTATCCAAATTCAGAAAGGCAGAGATGCGTTCCACAAAATCTCCATTGGGTGCAGGACGGCGGCTTTGCTCAATATCACACAGATAACCGTAAGCAATATTCAAATGCTTGGCTGTATCGCGTAAATTGAATTTGTGCGCCTTGCGTTTCTCGGCTATAAATGATCCAAAAGTTATATTGCCCACAGCATTCACCTCTCATTTGTTCGACGAACTGCGAACATCTTGCTTATATTGTATATCGAACATCTGTTCACTTCAAGGATAAAAATTTCATTTGAAAAGAGGTGTTAAAAATCAATAACACCTCTTTTGCGCTATATAAATTCCTGAGCGATTTGCTGCATTTCCGTAATGCACTCTTTGGGAGAGAGAATTTTTATTTTCCCTTTGAATTTGAATATCCAGCCATAAAAAGTTCCACTGGGGTTCACTTCAATTTTGGCTGTGAAGTGTGTATCATCATACCTATCAACAGCAGCATCTTCTCCATAATGATCTATGATTACTCTCATCAATTCGTTTTCACATAGAAGGGTTACTTCCTTCGATGACTCCGATGTAAACATATCAACCATTTTATTTGTATAGGAGGCTACATCAAATCCCTCTATCGGCATAAAGTAAGTTTCCAGATTTTCTACACTTGTTAGCCGATCTACACGGAAGTGAGCAATTTTCTGATGCTTCAGAGAAAATCCAATCAAATAGTAATGGTCATTTTTCCATTCAAGCGCATAAGGATTTACGACATAATAATATCCATCATGCTTTAAGATTTTCTTTTTTTCTTGAGTATATTCATAGTATTGGAACCGAATTTGCTGATGGTTTCCAATCGCTGTTTGGATATTGTCAATGATGTAGTAAACTTTTTCATTATGCGGTTTGACACGGCTGGATAAAGCAGCAAATTTTTGAAGCTGCTTTGCCTGATGTAGACTGGTCAGACGGCATAATTTCTGCACCAGCTCCTCAGACTTCTTGGCAGAAATGATCTTCGAGGATGCTACTGCGTCTGTCAGCATTTTCAGTTCTGGATACTCAAACAGGCGGTTTCCCATAAAATATTGGTTTTGGGTACTCTTAACCACCACAATATCAATCCCCGCATCGATCAGCGCATTGGTATCTGCGTAAACAGTCTGCCGCACTGCCTGAATTCCTTTTCCATTCAGATGGGCAATGATGTCAGATACTGTGGCGGGATGGTTTTCATCGGTCCGCTCATAGAGAAACCGGAGTAATTCCAGTATCCGCATATTTGTTGAATTCTGCATACTTCACCTCCTCGATTTTTAAAATGGCCTATTTTGTATGATGTCCAGCCCCAAAGACCAGGAACAGGGCAACCGCACAGAGAAGCAGAACCATCCAATTCCGGTCTACGATCAGCTTGATCACCGCCACAAGCAGCATTCCGCCCACCAGGAGCACAACGCCGTTCATTCAACGCCCTCCCGCGGCATATTCGCCCATGTGGATGTCCAGCACCCCTCTGGGCGGCTGGATCAGGGCGTCCTCATACTGGCACTTCCACTGGATCTCCCGACACATCCGGCCATCCGCCACGCCGTCTATGGTTTCACCATCCTGAATGGGGTTATCATGTTCCAATATGTACGATGCCACATTGTAGGCGTGGTTTACCACCCAGTTGGGGTCCATGTCGTGGAAGTGGTATTGGAGGTCGGGCAGGAACAGGGTGCTCATGCCCACCGTGTCGATGAGCATATCCTCCGTGCCCTCGATGTTAAAGAAGCGGACATTGACGCCAAAGCGGATGAACCGATCCGAGCCTTCAATCTGGTGAGAACGCACATCCTCCGCCAGAAACAGTTTGCCGCAGTTCTGGAAATAGAATGCCTCACAGGTGGGGTACAGCTCCGCCAGAGCCTCCAAAAAGTCGGCATCCAGGTTGGCACGCTCCAGCGCCGGAAGCGCCGCGGCCAGCATATCGGTGGCTACCACCTGATATTTGCACTCCCGGAAGATCCGTTCCCGGTCCTCCTGGCAGTCCCACATCTGGCTCATCAGGAAGGCATCAAAGCCTTTGCCCTTGAACTTGTCGCATTTCATCACCATCAGCTGCACCGGGCATTTTCCGTCCTTGAACTCTGCAATATGCTCCTGTGCGGCAAAGCCAGCCATTTTCTTATCATAACAGAAGCACTCTGTTGATCCGATGTGCTTCTCCATTACGGCAGTCATTTTTTCTTTATCCGGCATTTCTACCGGCTCTTTGAACAGCATCTGAATGAGATAGGGGCCACCGGGCTGGAGGCCTTTTTTGTCGTCCAGATTTTGCTGGAAAGCTTTATTGCTCATTTGGTTTCCTCCTTCTTTTCTGGGAACAGTTTCCACCGAAACTCCAGCTCTTTCTGGACAAACTCTTTCGGCAGGCCGCGGGGGTTGGCGATGACAGGGGCAGAAAGGTGTCCAGCAGCTCGGTGTTCAGCCGCAGGTCCTCTGTCAGCATCCGAAAGAATGAACCGCCTGTTGTGGGTTCAATTCTGAAAGAGTAGAGGTAGTCATCTCCCTGCTTTATGATACAGCTGAAGCCCACCTCCACATTCCCATGGCCGATTTCGTAGTCTATGTAGTTGTAGCGGCTCCGGTCAAACCAGATCTGATAGGTCAGCCCGTTTTTCATTTTCTTTTTGAAGTCGCCCTTTTTCAGACGCTTCCAGCCCTTTTCCTCCAGGCCCAGGCCGTTCCACAGGTAGTCCAGAAGTTCCTGAATTATATCTGCCGGCCGTTTTTGTTCCACGGTCTCCACCCCCTGACGAATTCTCTTTAATAGTCAAGCAGGATAGGCACCTGCTGCTCCTCGGCAAACCGCATGGCCCGCCAGAACATGGAGAAGGCAAACTTGGCAAGGGATTGAGTGTCATACTGGGTGTGTTCCGGGATGTCTGCCTTGCTGTACTGTCCATCTGAGTCTACGGTTCCGTCTACCGGGTATCCCTCCGTGTCTGCCCAGCCAAGGATAGTGTCCTCATCGGCCTGCCACGCCAGCTGGTTCAGCTTTTCCAGCTCCTTCCGCAGTCCGCCCAAGGTGGCGATAGCGGCGGTGTCATCGGTAGGCAAGGACCCTTGGAACAGAAAGTTGTCAGAAAGAGGGAGCCACCAGGTAGCCCCACGAAACAGGGACCACACCCGCTCCTCATCTGATGCAAGGCGGGCGACCAGAGGATGCTCCCCGAAGATCCAGTCCTTCTCCACGGTGGAAGGCACCGGTTCCTCGTATGTACGACAGGCGGCCACCAGCAGCATAGCGCCGAAGGCATCCCAATCCGGCTTGTCGGTGTAATAAGGTTTCTCATTATCTTCAAGCCAGGGAGCGTAGGGGGGCTGGCCCGGCTGAGAAATGGCGCTCAAGATCTGATCCCGCCAGTTCTCCACCGCCGCCTGGACCTCAGCCGGGGACATTTCTTCCTCGTTATCAGCAGGTTCCCCG
>PPYF01437842.1_pt1 | contig 19113 bp, 12 predicted proteins | sample 1559871 | NCBI WGS metagenome assembly PPYF01 (sample SAMN08240021, study PRJNA423297) | Human gut metagenome, whole genome shotgun sequencing project. | reverse complement strand
GTTTGGAGGGGGGAGGGGGAACCCTTCTCCAGAAGGGTTCCCCCTCCCCCCTCCAATCTTCATCCTCTTTTCACACATTACTTCGCCTTCGCATGCACCGGACGCTCGCCGCTGAGGAACTGGAAAACCTGATCCACGGCGATGCGGCTCATCTTTTCGAGGGCTTCTTCGGTGAACGCGCCGACATGCGGCGAAAGGAGCACATTCGGCAGGGCGGCGAAGGGCATGGATGAGGGCGGCTCCTGCGAAAAGGCGTCGAGTACGGCCCCGCCGATATGGCGGGCGGTGAGGGCGTCATAGATGGCGCTTTCATCAACGATGCCGCCCCGTGCCATGTTGACGAGCACGGAGGAGGGCTTCATGAGCCCGAGTTCGCGGGTACCGATAAGGTTTTCGGTCTGTGGGGTGAGGGGGCAGTGGACACAGACGAAATCCGATTCGCGGAGCAGCGTGTCGAGATCACGGCGCTCGATATTCCGTTCGGCGGCGAAGGCTTCCGGCCAGTAGGGGTCGAAACCAGTGACGCGGCCTCCGAAACCTTGGGCGATGGACGCCACGCAGCGTCCGATGGCCCCCATGCCCACGATGCCGAATGTGCGCCCCTGCACTTCGCGCCCGAGGATGGCGCCTTGTTCCCATTTGCCGCCGCGCATCCCGGCATCGCAGCGCGGGACTTGCCGGAGCAGGCCGAGCAGCAGGGCGAAGGTGTGCTCCGCGACCGCCACGTCGTTGGCTCCGGGCGTGTTGCAGACGATGATATCCCGGGCGACGGCGGCGGGTATGTCGATCATGTCGAGGCCCACTCCGAGCTTGGCGACGCAGCGGAGGTTGGGCAGGGCGTCGAACAGGGCTTCGTCGAGATGGAGATCGTTCCCGGAAATCACGATGTCCGCGCTCTGGAGGCAGGCCATGAAGGCGGGATCGTCCACAGTGCCGTCCCGGCAGTCCAGAACCTCCACATCCGGGCGGGCGGTCAGCCGGTTGAGCTGTTCGTCGGAAAAGGCCGCGAAGGGGCGGGCTTCTAGGCAAATGGTATGCTTCTTCATAGGGCGTTCCTTTTTCCCGTTTATGGAAGGCGTTGGGGAAAAGGGCTTCTCACGCACTCCCTGAGCCGGGGCGCGGGAGAAGCCCCCGGCGGCCATAGGGGAAGCAGGCCGCCGGGTTGGGGTGTGGGAGGGCACAGGTTCGGTTTGGAAATGCTTTTGGATGCTACGTTGCGGATGGGGTTAAGCCCTGTCCGTGGGGCTTTTCCTGTCCACACATCGGAAAGGCTCCCTCCGAGTAGCCCCCCACGAATCGAAAGTCTTGGGAAGGGTGGGGCGGTCGGGGGGAGGGATAACCCTTCTTCAGAAGGGTTTCCCTTCCCCCGGCTTGTCCATCACACAAGCGTGCTCAACGGCAGCCGGAAGAGATCTACGGCGTTGCTCTGGAAAACCTTGCGGCGATCCGCCGGAGCGAGATCGAGGGCGTCCACGGCGGCGATGGAGTCGCGGATGAGGCGCAGCCCCTTCTGGTTGCAGAAGGGGAGATCCGTGGCGAAGACGAGCTTGTCGACGCCCGCGAAATCCATGCCGCAGCGGAGCCCGGCGGGATAGCCGTTGTTGGCGGTGTCGTAGTGCATGCGGCGGAAGTATTCGAGCGGCTTGTGGGGGAAGAGGATGTCCTTGTGCCCCATGCGCATCTCGTTGAAGTCGTCGTTCCACTCCATGCGCCCGGCAAGATAGGGGATGACGCCGCCGCAGTGGTGGGTGACGATCTTGAGGTTGGGGAAGCGTTCCATGACCCCGCCGTAGACCAGCCGGAACATCGCCATTGAGGAGGCCACGGGCCAGCCGATCTTCGTCCACGCCCGGTAGCGCGAATTTTCCTCGCCGGGATAATCGGGCAGGGCGGGCGAGCGCTTGGGATGGATAAGGATGGGCAGGTTGTAACGTTCCATCTTTTCGTAAATGGGGTACAGGGCCTCGGCGTCGAGCGGCATCCCGTTTACGTCGCTGTACATCTGGATGCCCCGCAGGCGGAGATCGCGGATGGCGCGGTCGATTTCCTTAAGGCTGGCGTCGAGATCGTTGAGCGGCAGGGCGGCGATGGCGGCGGCGAAGCGGTCGGGGTACTTTTCGACCAGTTCCGCCATTTCATCGTTGGCGAAGCGGCACAGATCCACGGCGACTTCGGGCGAGGCGACGGATTCCACCGTGGGGGCCGCCAGCGTGAGCACCTGCATGTAGCCTTCCACGCTGTCCATGAGCCGGAAGCGGGCGTCGAGGTCGAGCAGTGTGGGGACCGTTTCGGCGTACCGGGACAGGTTGGAACTCATGTCGCGGTTGGGCACCTTTTGTTCGAGGACGGCCTGATACTTCTTGGGCAGGATGTGGTTGAAGGCGTCGATATACAACATGGACGGCTCCTTACATGTAGGGGTTGCTGCTGGCGTTGTAGAGCGTGTTCAGCGGGAAGCGCAGCGTGATGGCCCCGGACGGGCATTCCTGGCGGCAGGAACCGCACATCCAGCATTCTTCGGGATAGCGGATTTCCGCCTTTTTCTCGTCCTTGTTGTAGTAGATGACGTCCAGAGGGCAGGAGCGGTCGCATCTTCCGCAGCCTGTGCAGGTCTTCGTGTCGATCATGGCGGGCATGGATGGCCTCCGGAAAAGGGCTCCGTCGCCGGAGCGTTTGGCCCCGATGGGGGCATTCCCGCTTGCTGCGGGGAGTGTGTGAAACCGTAACGTTGGTCGCGGCGCGGGATGGCGTTCAGCGATTCCGTCTGTTCAGATATGCTGGTTGTTACGCATACGGGTTGTCGGTGCGGCGGAGTTCAAGCTTGAGTTTACCGTCGGATTCGGCGGAAACGACCACCTGTCCGAGGAAGCGTTCGTCATCCTGTTCGGGGAAGTCCTCGCGGAAATGGCAGTTCCCGAACCGGCTTTCCTGCCGGTACAAGGCCGCGTCCACGGTGCAGCGCCCGATGGTGAGCAGGTTGTGGACTTCGTGGAGCCTGAGGAGATCGTGGAGATCCTTCGCGCCGACGAGCCCGCTGGCGGCCTGCACCTGTTCGAGCTTTTCCTTGGCGCGGAGCAGCTTCTTTTCGGTGCGGCAGGGGCCCGCGCCTTCGGTGAGGATGCGCTGGAGGGTCATTTCGAATTCCTTCCATCCGATGGAGCGTTCGGGATCGAGCGGCGCGTAGACGCGCTCGTGGATGCGCTGGATCTGGGCTTCGTCCGGTTCGGGCGCGGAGGGGAGGGAGGCGCAGTAGTGCGCGGCCATGCGTCCGGCATGGATGCCGCTGGTGACGGCCATGTGCAGGCTGCGGCACTGGTCGGCGCCGTTGCCGCCCGCGTAGAGGCCGGGCACGTTGGTGCCGCAGTCCTTGTTGATCTTGACGCCGCTGCCGCAGACTTCGTTGGGCCCGCCCTGCATACCTTCGGAGGTGTCCACCTCCATAGGGGTGGCGGTAAGGTCGATGCCGAGCTGTTCGAAGTAGTCCTTGAACGAATCCTTGTCGCAGGAAAGGGTGGCGATGAGGTGCTTCTGGGCTTCGGGATCGATGCCTCGGCAGTCCATGTACACGGGGCCGCGGCCTTCGCGCATTTCGTTGAGCACGCCCTGCACCATCTTGTAGCGGGGGCCCTTCATGCCGAGGGGGTGGTAACGGTCCATGAAGGCTTCACCCTTGGCGTTGATGAGCACGGCCCCCATGCCGGAGAGGGCGTTGAGCCCGGCGGCGTTGAAGCTGCGGGGCACCACGGTCATGCGCAGGAATTCGATGTTGGCGAGTTCCGCGCCCGCCCGCAGGCTCATGGCTTCGCCGTCGCCGGTGTCGGCGGGGCACATCCATGTGTTGAAGCTCATGCCGGAAGGGTTGCTGTAGAGGCGGTTGGTGCCGCCCGTGGAGATGATGACCGCCCCGGCGCGGATGATATGGAAATCGCCCGTGCGGATGTCGAAGCCCGCCGCGCCGCAGACGGTGCCGCCGTTGGTGAGCAGATCGGCGGTGACCACTCGGTCGAGCACGGCGCACCCGGCCTTGCGGGCGGCCTTGGCGAGGAGGGGCTTCATCCTCTTGCCGTTGAAGTTGATCCACCACGGGCCGGGCTGCCCGTAGGACTTGGTGCGGTAATAGGTGCCGTCGGGCTGGCGGAGCGTGCAGTTGATTTCCTCGAAGCGCTTGAGCGCGTGGGGGAGTTCTTGGCAATACACGGAGTCCACGACGTCGATGTTGGTCACGCCCCGGGCGCTTTTGCCGGTGAATTCGAGGTAGGCTTCGCGGGTATCCCATTCCGCGCCGGTGTCCATGTAGGCGAGGAAATGGTCGATGCCGCCCGCGATGTGTCCGCTGCGCTCAATGACGGCCTTGTCCATGACGATGACGGATCGGCCCTGTTCCCGGGCGGTGAGGGCCGCGTTGAGGCCGCACACGCCGCCGCCGATGATCAGTATGTCCGCCTGATGACGATGGGTTTGCATCGCAATGGCTCCTTGTTTCTAGAGGTTGTTCAGGAAGGCGCGGATACGGCGCGCGCCCTCGGCGCAGTTTTCCGTGCTGGTGGCGTAGGAAATGCGGATATGGCCTTCGCCGGACGGGCCGAAGTCGTCGCCGGGCACGCAGGCCACAAGCTGTTCCTCGAGGAGCCGCTTGCAGAACGTCACCGAGTCGAGGCCGGTGTCGCGGTGGTCGATGAACAGGTAGAACGCGCCTTCGGGGTTGTTGAAACGGATATTCGGCGCGCCGGTCAGCCCTTCGATGAGGACCTTGCGGCGTTCCTCAAAGGCCCTGCGCATGGTTTCCACGCATTCCTGCGGCCCGTTGAGGGCTTCGGCCCCGCCGTACTGGGCGAAGGAGGTCACGCTGAGCATGTAGTTCTGCTGGAGGCGGGCCAGGCGCTCGATGAGTTCCGGCGCGCCAGCCACGTAGCCGAGCCGCCAGCCGGTCATGGAATAGGTTTTGGACAGCGAGCCGACGAGGAGGGTGCGTTCGCGCATGTCGGGCTCGGCGGCCAGCGAGCGGTGCTTGGCGTCGCCGTAGAGCAGGCGGTCATAGGCTTCGTCGCTGATGGCGAGCAGATCGTGCTTCTTCACGAAGTCGGCGGCGTCGTGCATTTCTTCTGCAGAGAAGACCTTGCCCGTGGGGTTGTTGGGGTTGTTGAAGATCATGAGCTTGGTCCGGTCGCTGACGGGCGCGCCGTCCCAGTCGTAGTCGGGTTCCTTGAGCACGTAGGGTACGGGTACGGCGTGGAGCATGGGGATGCTCGAATAGTAGAGGAGGAAGCCCGGCGAGGGCACCAGCACCTCGTCGCCGGGATCGAGCAGGGCATGAGTGCAGAGCATGAGGGCTTCCTGCGCTCCGGCGGTGATCATGATTTCGGTCTTGGGATCGTAGTCCAGCCCGTTCTGGCGCTTGAGGTAGGCGGCCACGGCCTCGCGCATGGGCAGGATGCCCCGGTTGTGCGTATAGTGGACGAATCCCTTGGCCAGCGCGTCGCTGGCTGCGGCCTTGATGTGCTCGGGCGTGTCAAAGTCCGGGCGGCCGATGCTGAACACGAGCACTTCCTTTCCCTCGCGGCGCAGGGCGTCCGCGGTCTGGGTAACGGAGCTGATGGAAGCGGACTTGAGGCCGTTGGCGATGCGTGAAAATCTTTGCGTGTCCATAAGGGTTCCTTTGCTGTTCCGGGCGGCCCCGGCGGGGCGTGCCGTTTTTAGGGAACGGCTTCCCGTTGCCGGGGGAGCCGTGCTCCGCAGGGGAGGCTCCTCCGGGGCCGCTTATGCCCGGAATGGGGTTGCATGGTTGAAGCCGGGGCCCTGCGGAGGCCGCATTCCCGCAGGGAGTCCCCGGCGGCTAGGCTTCGGATTCGGCGGGCGAGTTGCCGGGAGCGTTCCCGGCATCCTTGTTGATCTTCCAGATGGCGAACCCGGTGAAGCCGTAGGTGAGGGAGAAGATGGGGACAATCCAGTTGAGGAAGGCGTAGGGGATGTACTGCATGGCGTCGATCTTGAGGACGCCGACGATGAAGAAGGCGGCCATGGAGTACGGCACCAGCGCGATGCCGAGGGTGACGGCGTCCTCAAGCGTCCGCGAGAGGACCCGCGACTGGATGCCCATGTCGCGGAACTTCTTTTCAAAGGCGCGGGCCGGGACGATGATGGAGAGCATACCGTTGCCCGTGCCGATGGTCATGAGGTAGCAGGAAACCAGCGTGGCGAGGATGAGGCCGCCGGGGGTGGTCACGGAACGGGTCATGCGGTCCACGACCACGCCCAGCGCGCCGGTGCCTTCGAGGATGCCGCCGAGCGTCATGGCGATGAGCAGCAGGAAGACCACGAAGGACATGCTGGTCAGGCCGCCTCGGGAGAGGATCTTGTCCACGAGCGGGTGCCCGGTCTGGGAAACGTAGCCGTCGGTGGCGGCCTTGAACATGCCCTTCACGGTCATGCCGTCCTGAATGATGAATGCGCAGGCCACGCCGACGAGGATGGCGATGACGAGCGTGGGCAGCGGCGGGATGCCCCGGATGGCGAGGGCCACCAGCACGATGGGCGGCAGGACGAGGAGGAACGAGCGGTTGAAGTTGGCTGAGAGGGCGTCGGTGATCGGGGTCAGGTCGGGCATGGCCCCGCCGCTGTAGTTGAGCCCGAGGTACCAGTAGAGGCCGAGGGCCACGAGGGTGGCGGGCACGGTGGTATAGAGCATGGAGCCGATGTGGGAGAAAATGTTGGTCCCGGTGATACCCGAGGCGAGGTTGGTGGTATCGGAAACCGGGGACATCTTGTCGCCGAAGTACGCGCCGGACACGATGGCCCCGGCGGTGAGCCCGGTGGGGAAGCCGAGGGCCTCGCCCACGCCGAGCAGGGCCAGGCCCGCCGTGCCGATGGTCCCGAAGGAGGTGCCGGTCATGAGCGAGAAGACCGCGCAGATGAGCACCGTGCTGACGAGGAACATGGAGGGCGAGAGGAGCTTCAGGCCCCAGTAGAGGAACAGGGGGATGACCCCGGCCTGAATCCAGACCCCGATGAGCGTGCCCACGAGGAAGAGGATACAGGTGACGATGATGATGCGGTGCACGCCGTTGACGATACAGGCTTCAACCTCTCTCCAGGTGAACCCCGCCATGATGCTGAGGAGCGAGGCCGTGATGGTGGCGAGCATCAGCGGCACGAGGAACCCCACGCGCAGGACGAGCCCGCCGAGAAGGATGACCAGAATGGGAAGGAAGATAATCGCCAGAGCCATACCGAAGCTTACGGTCTTCTTGTCGTTCATGCCGGCTTTCCTCATGCGGATGGGCGAATGGACGAGAGCCCATTGACGGAGAACTGCGGGGGAAGTCCCCGGAGGCTGTTTTCCAGATTGCCGATGGCCTGACGGATCAGGCGTGCGAACGCCGCGCGGGTGACGCCCGCGAGGTGGGGAGAGAACAGCACCCGACGGCGCGCTTCCGGAGAAAGCCGGAGCAGGGGATTGCCGGGCGAAGGGATTTCACTTTCAAAGTTGTCGATGGCCGCGCCCCGGATGATGCCGCGTTCGAGGGCGTCGGCGAGGGCCGTTTCGTCCACGATGCCGCCGCGCGCCGCGTTGACGAGGATCGCGCCGGGCTTCATGGAAGCGAGCCGCGCCGCGTCCACAAGGCCGCGCGTGGCGTCCATGAGCGGGCAGTGCAGGGTGACGATGTCGCTGACGGCGAACAGTTCGTCGAGATTGACGCGCCGGATGCCGTGCTCCTGCGCGAAATCCTCGGGCCAGAAGACGTCGGAGGCCACGACCGTTGCCCCGAAGGCCGCAAGGCGGGGGGCCAGCGCCCGGCCGATGCCGCCGAGCCCGACGATGCCCACGGTGGCGCCGAACAGTTCGCAGGCGCCCCGGCCGAGGATGCGTTCCCGTGCCTGCGCATAGGCGCCGGACTTGATGGCCTCGTCCGCGTAGGCCAGCTCGCGCTGGAGGCAGATCACCGCCCCGATGACGTGCTCTGCCACGGTGATCGCGTTTTGTGCCGGTGAGTTGCACACGATGAGGCCGAGCTTCGCCGCCGCCGCGTGGTCCACGCTGTCGAATCCGGCCCCTGCCGTCTGGATGATGCGCACGGAGCCGAGCCGGGCCAGCAGATCGGCGTCGAGACGGGGGTGCGAAGGCGGCATAAAGAGGCCTTCAATGCCCGCAGAGGCCTCCGCGATGGCGTCTGGCCTGTAGTCGGCAAGAAAAGCAAGTCCGCCGGGAATCTCCACGCCGCTTTCCTCGAAACGCGACTTGGGGAGCAGACTGAGCATATGAGTCATTGTATCCTCCCTGGAGCGGAATTTCCTTGAAACGGTGCCGTTTCAAAGACGTCATTCCGTGGGAAACGGTTTCCCCGGAATCCATACGGCATTGCGGCGCGCCGGACCCGCGTCCGGCGTGAGGGCTTCTTGTTGCAGAAGGTCCTTACGATGCCGGATGGCGCAACATCCCTCTTCTCCATGAACCGATGCGGGCATGGAGATACGGATTGGTAAAGGCTTTGGGGAGAGGCGATACAGGATAGCAGCAAAAGGCTTCCTGTTTCCAGCATATCGCTATTCCGTTCATGCAAGTTGAGAACGAATAAAGATATGCATATATTTTTTTTTAATATATCCGTTCCGTTTCATACTATGGACAGTGCGATACGAAGGCACATCCATACGGAAGAGCAACGGAAGCCTGATGACGCGTTACTGGGCCATTGAGAGACACATGTGTTTCTTTTTGTATTTGATATAACAAGTTCCGTGCCATGTATAAAAACTGTTTTATTTTTGGTGATTACAAAAAAAGACTTTTGGGATGTGACAATATGCGGAAAATAAGCCTATAATCCGGCGCAGAAATCGGACTATAGGCCGATAGGGAGGATTATATGCCGGATGCGTATCAGGATGGTGTTTTTTTTCACAAATCCACACGGATTCTGGCCATGCCGGACGTCAGGGAATCTCTCATCGCGTTCTACAAGCTTCTGAAAGAGACGTTTCCGCTGGAAGGGATGGTCATGCACCATTTTCTGCCTTCCTCGCAGTCCCTGTTGGAACTCCATTTCATCCACGACGGCGGCATCCACTTCCTCGGGCGGTTCATTCCGTTTTCCCGTGAGCAGACCATGTTCCTCCGGGCCTTTTCGCTGACCGGGGGCGTCAATGCCATCCCCAATAGCCAAGAGGTACGGACCGCCGAGAGCGTGAACAACGACTTGCGGGAGTACATCGAAAACAGGCCGAGAGCGCACCTGGTGTGCTGCCTCAAGGGGGCGGGCGCGCCGCTCGGCCTGTTGCGGCTCATCGGGACGGAGGTGGGCTGTTTTACAGAAGAGCATGAGCGGAGGCTGGGCCTGCTGGCGATTCCCTTGAGTTTCGCGCTGGTCAAGGTGCTCCGCGAAGAGGAGGTGCAGCGGTTCTTCTCCGCGCACGGCTACGATACGCCCTCGCAGTCGCCGCATGAGGACGACGCGCCCGCCGAGCTCATAGGCACTTCGGGCGGGCTCAGGAAGGTCATGGAAACGGTGCGCAAGCTGTCGGGGACCGATGCGCCGGTGCTGATCCTCGGGGAAACCGGTACGGGCAAGGAGCTTGTCGCCAACGCGATCCAGGCCAGATCGCAGCGCGTGGGCAAGCCCTTCATCAAGGTCAATTGCGGGGCCATCCCTGAGACGCTCATGGACAGTACGCTGTTCGGGCACGAGAAAGGGGCCTTCACCGGGGCGCACTGTGCTGTGGCGGGCAAATTCGAGCTGGCCAACGGCGGCACGCTGTTTCTCGACGAGCTCGGGGAGCTTTCGCTTCAGGCGCAGGTGCGGCTCCTGCGGACCCTCCAGAACCACGTGGTCGAGCGTGTGGGCAGCACGACCTCCATTCCGGTGGATGTGCGGATCATAGCGGCAACGAACCGCGATCTGCACAAGATGCTGCGCGAGGGCACGTTCCGCGAGGATCTCTATCACCGCTTGAATGTGTTCACCATTTCCGTCCCCCCGCTGCGTGAGCGGCTGCAGGATCTGCTCCCGCTGGCCCGGCACTTTATCGACAAGGCCACGCGCCGCCTGGGATTGCCCCCTATTTCCGGCATCGAACCGGACTCGGCGGAACGGCTTCTCCAATACGATTGGCCCGGCAACGTCCGGGAACTGGAAAACCTCGTGGAGCGGGCGGTGATTCTGGATTACAACAGCAAGCTCAAGCTCGATCGCTATCTCCAGCCCGTTCTGGAACACGCCGTTCCCGGACGTCCCGCGCCGGAGCATGGCGAGGCGCTTGAGAGGCGGGTGCGGGAACTGGTGCGGCGCTGTTTTGCGGAGTGGATGGAAAAGGGGATGCCGCCGGAAGCGGAGTGCCCCGTTCCGTTTCGTTCGGTCCGGGAGCACAGGCCGGACAACGCCGCCGGACGTGGTGAGGCGCGCCTATCCGAGAAGACGGGAGCGGCGTCCGTGGGGGCGGCGTCAGGCTTTTCGGAATCCCGGAGCGAAGGAACGCTTTGTTCACTGGATGATGTGGTACGTGAGCATATTGAGGCCGCCCTGAACCGTACGGGCGGGAAGATCCACGGTCCGGGCGGCGCGGGTGAACTGCTCGGGGTGCACCCGGATACGTTGCGCAAGAAGATGAAGAAGATGGGCATTGTCAGGCCGTCGGGCCGCCGGGCAGATGGTTTTGGAAGCATATAGAGGCGGCAGGGTTCACGCTCGCCTCTTCCTTTCCAAAGGTTTTGCTGTGTCTTTTGAATAGGGCATTGTTTGTGTAACTTGCTAGTATCCCTTTCTTTGGTCTTCAATTCGAAGGGATTCCTTGCGCGAACCTGCTCCCTCCATCTGGGGGTGCAGGGGAATCATTCCCCTGCCGGGGGGAGTCTGAGGGGGCGAGGAGCCCCCTCAGTTTTTCTCCTCTACAGCAGGCCAAGCGGGACGGCGATGGCGAACATGATGAGGGTCATGACCACGACCCAGACCACGGAGATGAGACACCCGGGCTTGAACATGTCGAACATCTTGTAATATCCGGAGGGATAGGTCACGAGGGGCACGGGATCGAGCGGCAGGAGCAGGGCCGCCGATACGCTGAAGCCCATCGGGATGGCAAGGACGGCGGGGTTGACGCCCATCGTCCCGGCAAGGGCCGCCAGCGCGGGCAGCAGTACGGCGACGATGGCGGTGTTCACCGGGATGAGCAGGTGAATCACGATCGTGAAGATGGAAATGGCGGCGATGACCCCGGCCAGCGGCAGATCGGAAATATCCCCGAGGCAAGCGTTGGCTATCCACGATGCGCCGCCCTGTTCCCAGATGATCATGCCGAGGGCGTTGGACGCGCCGATGAGCATGAGGATGTCCCATCCGATGCGGCACTTGTCGCGTTCCCAATCAATGAGCTGGATGCGGGGAAGTACGAAGAGGCTGCCGCCGATGACGGCCACCACCGGAAGGGGCAGGCCGTGGATCTTGTCCGTGCACCACAGGATGAAATTGATTAATAGGATGACGAAGAACAGTTTTTCGCGGCCCGTGACCGGCCCAAGCTCCGCATATTCCCGTTCCACCAGCTCCATGCCCGCGAGGCGGTCCATTTCGGGCGGGAACACCTTGATCACGGCCCACCACGCCACCGGGGTCAGGATGAGCACCATCGGCATGCCGATGGCCATCCACTCGAAGAAGGAAATGTGCACCTTGGCCGTGTCCTGCAACAGGCCGATGGTCAGCATGTTCATGGCGCTGCCCGCCGGAGTGCCGACGCCGCCGATGAGGCAGGCGATGGGCAGGCCGAGCATCACCGCCTTGCCGAACGGGCTGGCCCCCGGCTCACAGCGGTTCTTTTCGAGCAGGAGGACCGCCACGGGCAGCATCATGGCGACCACGGGGATGTCCGCGAGGAAGGTCGACAGGAGCGCGGAAACCATCATCAGGAAGAACAGCAGGCGCGAGGGGTTGCCCCGCGAGCGGAGGCTCGTCCACAGGACCACGCGGCGGTTCAGGCCGGAATTCTGAAAGGCGATGGAGATGCAGAACATCGCGAAGACGAAGAAGACGGTCGGTGTGGCGAAATGGGCCATGACCTTGGGCAGGGGGATGATGCCCGCCACCACCGGGAGCAGGGTGAACAGGATGGACGACACCGCGATGGGGATGACCTCAAATACCCAGACAAGCACAGCTGCCAGCATCATGGCGATGGCCTTCTTGCCAACCGGGGTCAGCCCGTCGGGAGCGGGGAGGGCCGTAATGATGAAATAGAGCGCGGCGATGCCAAGGCCGATAAAAAGCTTCTTCGTGGAGGAATCGCTAGGCATAACATCCTCGTCTTGTTGAGCGGGGCGCGCCCGATCCGGACGCGCCCGCAGGGTTGGGCGGCTTACCGGGGGAAGGTGAAGTTGTCCATGTAGTAGCGGTACGGCTTGATCCGGTAGCGCTCCAGCGGGACAGGGACTTTGTGGAGCATGGGCGCGCCGTCCGCCCCCTTCTTCGCGTAGATCCAGCCCAGCCATTCCTCGTTGTTGCGATCGGGGTAGTCCTCGCGATAATGCCCGGCGCGGGTTTCCGTGCGCATAAGCGAGGAGCGGACAAAGAGTTCGGCGGCCTGCAGCATGGACTTGGCCTCATAGAGCTTGGCGAGGTCGCGCGGGTCCTTGGCGGCGAGGCGCGGGGCAATGGCTTCCTTGGCGTATTCCACGCGGCGCAGGGCGCGGTTCAGGCTGGCGTCGCTCTTGATGAGGCAGACGTCGGCGGGGTAGACGATTTCCTGCGTTTCCCGGACGAGATCCTTGGGGGGAATGCCCGTGCGCCCGAGCGGGGCGAGTGCCTGCCCGATCGCATCAGCGGCCTTGGAGAGTGGGAAGTGCGCCCAGCCCTTTTCGAGCGAGCGCCGCGCGGCGTTGCCGCCCGCGATGTAGCCGGTGACCGCCGTGGTGCACAGCGCCCAGCCCCCCATGTACACGCCGGGGTCGAGCCCGCGGCTGCGGCAGGCCGCGAACAGGCCGGGGATGTTCGTCTCGTAGTCCAGATCCGTGGCGAGGCCGCCGCAGTGCCACATGATCTGCGGCATCCACTGGGTCTTGCCGCCGAAGAAATCCATGCCTTCCTCATTGGTCAGCCGGTCGTAGTTGATCTTCGCCCATCCGCGCACGGGCTCCATGAGCTTCGCGTTTTCGCGGGTCATCGTGGACGTGTCGAAGTAGATGGGTGCCCGGCCCGCGCGGGCTTCAAAGGCCATGCCCCGCGAGTTGTAGGTGGTGTCGGTGTTCGCGCCGAGCGTGGCGGAGTAGTACTTCTTCATGAAGTCCTCGTTCTCGCCGTTCACGAGGCGCGCGCCGAGCGGCAGCAGGCCCGTCTGCCCTTCCCATGCGAATACGACCGGGGTGATCCAGATGTTCATGAACTCGTTGTGCGATAGCTCCGCCCCGGCCTTGTAACCGAGGTACGCGCCTTCGCCCGTGGAGTTGGACATATAGATATAGGAAGGCTTCCACCCGCCCGCGCCCGTGGCGATGACGACCGAGGGGGCTTCGAAGGCGAAGGTTTCGCCGCTTTGGGTATGGAAGCCCACGGCTCCGGCGGCCTCGCCCAGATCGTCGAGGATGATGTCGCTGATGGAGATGCGGCTCAGGCGGCGGACGCCGAGCCGATTGGCTTCGCTGACCAGCGCGTCGCGCATGGAGGGCCCGCCAATGCCGTAGGGACGGATGAGGAGCATCTTCATATGCTTGAGGTTGCGCTGGGGGATGGCCTTGAGCTTGCCGTTTTCGTCGCGCTCGAAGCGAACGCCGAGGCGTTCGTAATGTTCGAAGCGCTGGTAGGACTGGGTCAGGATGTTCTCGACAAGCTCCTGATCACACAGGCCGTCATGGTAATAGACCACATCGTCGAGGGCGGCTTCCACTGTGGTGTCCTGCACGCACTGGAAGTCGCCGCCGGAGGAGGTGCCGAGCCCGCCCCAGTCCGCCGGGCCTTTGTCCACGAGGACCACGTTCTCCACATGCTCACGGGCGCTGATCGCCGCCCAGAGTCCGGAAAAGCCGCCGCCGATGATCAGGACGTCCGCTTTGATATGATGGTCGATCTTCAGGGTCTTCATCGCTAGTTCACTCCTTCGCGGGTACATTCGATGGTTCGGGGGAGGCGTTCCTTAAACGGGTTGACGATGATGGCCCCGGTCGGACAGGCCTGCTCGCAGAAGAAGCAGGTCATGCAGTCGTCCTTGTAATGGGCGTAGGCCTTGGCCCCGCAGGTCAGGCAGCGGTTGGCTTCCCGGCAGGCCGTCTCGTAGCCGAAGGGAACCGGACGGCCTTCGGCGTCGCGCGCCCGGTCGTTGCGGGGGGATGCCGGGAGATTCCCGACGGGCAGTTCGGGATCGTATTCGAACAGCGTGCCCGTGTGCATCTCGTAGACTTCCGGCTTGCGGGGCGGGCGGCTTTCCAGCATGTCCCAGCCGTTGACGAAGCGGTCGGCGGAGAAGGCGGCCTCGAAGGCGTCGCGGACTTCGTGCGGCGCGAGGTGCGAGCCACCCCGGACGGGCCCGGCGGCGAAGACGCCGTTGGTGCGCGTGGCGAGGGTGAGGGGATCGGCATCGATGAACTGATCCGGGGTGATGTCCACGATTGAGGCGAAGGGCGGCGTTGTCCGTTCGGCCTTGTCGCGCGCGGCTCCGGTGGCGAGGATCACGGCCTTGACGTGGTGGGCCCGCAGGGATCGGACGGTAACGGCTTCACCGTCGCCCACCGGGGTATTGCAGCGGAACTCGATGCCCTCGGCTTTGAGGAAGCGGATCTGGGCTTCCAGTGCGTCCGCGAATTCCGGCGTGCGGAACTGCCCGCCGGGGTGCCCCTCCTTTTCATAGACGGTGACGGCATACCCCTTGCGGCGCATGAAGAAGGCCGCCGCCATCCCCGCCGCTCCCGAGCCGACGATCGCTACGCGCCCGGCGCGGGTCACGGGGACGGGCTCAACGTCGCGGCGAGCGAGCCATTCCGCGAGGTACTGTTCCAGCGCGTTGACGTTGACGGAAGCGTCTATGCCCTTGCGCGTGCATTTGCTTTCGCAAAAACGCGGGCAGACGCGGCAGGTCAGCCCCGGAAGCGGGTTGCGGGAGAGCAGTTCCTCAGCGGCTTCCGCCGTCTTGCCCTGCTGGAGCAGATGGGCGTAGGAACGGATGTCGATGCCGGCGGGACAGGCCGCCTGACAGGGCGCGCTTTCGGGGCGCTTGGTTTCCAGCCGGAATACGTCGAAGCCGCAGGTCTTGAAACACGACCCGCATCCAATACATTTCTCTTGATCGATGGAACGCAACATGCTTGTCCTCCTGTTCTGCCGGACAACCGCCGAAGGTTTTCCGCCGCCGCCCGATTGCGGGGCCGGAGATACCGGAGAAAAAGCAAGGAGCGTGCCGTTTCCGTGAAAAAAAGGATTTGTTTTGTTTTCAATGAAGTAATGGAAATCGTGGAATTTCTTACGGCGAAAACCGGGGTTGCCGTTTGTGGCAGTTCCCGGTTTTCGTGAAGAGAAACACAATAAATTTTCAGGGTTGCGGAGAGTGCCGTAAACGGCAGTCAACTGCCGTTTTTGGCATGTTCGGACAGTTTGCGGTAAAAGGTGCGCAGCGGCAGGCCAAGCGCCTTGGCGGCCTCGGCCCGGTTGCCTCCCGAAAGGCGAAGTGCCTGCTCGAACAGGCGCTGTTCGTAGACACGCTGGAGTTCGCGCAGGTTCCCGGCCTCCACGCCGGGCGCTTCCGTTTCCTTGGGCGCGGCGCTGGTGGGGATGTCCAGCGTGCCGATGGCGAGGTAGCGCTGGAGGGTGTTCTGCAGTTCGCGGACGTTCCCCGGCCAGTCATAGCGCAGGAAGGCGTCGGTGACGTAGCCGGGGATGAACGGCGTGTCCTTGCCGCCCGAGGCCCGGTACAGGAATTCCTCCATGAGCAGGGGGATGTCTTCCTTGCGTTCCCGCAGTGGCGGCAGGTGGATCGGGATGATGAACAGCCGGAAAAAGAAGTCCTCGCGCATGGTTCCGTTCTCGATGCAGGCTTTCAGATCCCGGTTGGTGGCGGCGACGATGCGGATGTCGGAGCTGCGTTCCTCCGTGGAGCCGATGGGCACGAACACCTTGTCGTCGAGGAAGCGCAGGAGCTTGACCTGCATGTTCAGGGGCAGTTCCGCCACTTCGTCGAGAAACAGCGTGCCCCGGTTGGCCTTGTCCAGCAATCCCGGCTTGTTGGCGTAGGCTCCCGTGAACGCGCCCTTCCGGTAGCCGAAGAATTCGCTTTCCAGAAGTTCCGAGGGGATGGCCCCGCAGTTGACCGGCACGAAGGGCCCCTTGCTGCGGGGGCTGAGCATATGGATGGTGCGGGCGACCACCTCCTTGCCGGTTCCGGATTCCCCGGTGATGAGCACGGAGGCCTCTTTGGGCACGGCCTTGAGCACGCGCTCGTAAACGGCGCGGATCGCCGGGCTTTTCCCCACGATTTTGCCGAGGCGGTAGCGGTCGCGCACGGCGCAGCGGATATCGCCCTCGTCGAGCCCTACGCTCGAAAATGTGCCTGAAGCCAGTTCGCGCTGGTAGGATTCGGTGACGTCCACAAGCGTGGACAGGACGGCTGGCTTGCCCTGCCACAGCACGCGGCGCGGGTTGCCTTCCAGCCAGAGGAACCCGCCCGTGCGGGTCTGGTGAGGCCACCATGCCTTTTGGAGCGGCTTCTTGTGGGTGACGATCTCATAAAGGTGGCGGCGGAAGGCCTCGCGGAAGGCCGGGGCAATGGTCTCTTCGGAGCGCATCCCGATGAGATCCTGCGCCGAGGCGTACCCGAGCATGGCGGCAAAGGCCTGGTTGACGAGCACGTAATGCTCGTCCTGCGTCACGAGGAAGCTTGTGGGGAAATTTTCCGCCAGCGTCACGTAATCCGCGTGGCGCAACGCTTCTTCCGGCCCGCCTTCGGCCCTTTGAAGCGCCATGACCGCTCCGGTTATGCGGCCTTCCTCGCGCAGGAGCGAAACCGTGCACCGGAAGGTGGCCGGGGGGCTGGCACAGACCGCCAGCGCTTCCCACGTTCCGGGGACAAGCCCCGGCAGCACGGGCTGGCCCTGTGAGGAGTGGCAGGGCGGCACCCCGCCTGATTCGATAAGGATATCGGCCAGCGTGGGGATCTCGCGCTCCTGGAAGATCCGTCTGTGGGCCATTGTGCCCAGCGCGTCCCCGGCCTGTAGGTGGAACAGTTTCTCGCAAGCCGCGTTCCAGAATGAGATCCGGCAGGTTGCGTCCAACAAGAAATGAGGGACGGGAGACGCGCCCAGAGGGTGGGATGGAACCATGAAACCTCCTTCGTCTCCCGTCGGCTTTTTGGGGAATGCCCTACATGAGCCCGAGGGGGACGGCAATGATGAGAATCGCGGCCGTCATCACGGCCACCCAGAACGCGGAGAGGAGCGCTCCGGGCTTGAACATGTCGTACATCCGGTAATATCCGGCGGGGTAGGTCACCAGCGGGACCGCATCAAGCGGCAGCAGGAATGCCGCCGACACGCTGAAGCCCATCGGGATGGCCAGCATGGCCGGGTTGACGCCCATGGTGCCGGCAAGCGCTACCAGCGCGGGGAGGAGCACGGCGACGATGGCGGTGTTCACCGGGATGAGCAGGTGGATAACCACGGTAAACAGGGAAATCACCGCTATAACACCTGCAAGCGGCATACCCGCGACGCCGCCGAGACAGGCATGGGCGATCCACGCCGCGCCGCCCGTTTCCCAGATAGCCATGCCGAGGGCGTTGGACGCGCCGATCAGCATGAGGCTGTCCCATCCGATCCGGCCCTTGTCCTGTTCCCATGTGAGCAGTTCGACGGTCGGGAGCGAGAAGATCGCGCAGCCGATGACCGCAGCTACGGGCAGCGGGATGCCGTGCAGCTTTTCCGTGCTCCAGAGGATGAAGTTCACGGCCAGCACGGCGATGAACACGCTTTCCCTCCGCCCAAGCCCGCCGAGCCCGGCGTATTCCCGCTCCACGAGATCCATGCCCGCGAGCCGTCCGATTTCCGGGGGGAAGGCCCGGATGACGAGCCACCATGCCAGCGGCGTGAGCACGAGGACCATGGGCATCCCGATAGCCGTCCACTCGAAGAACCCGATGTGTACGTCGGCGGTGCTCTGGAGGAGGCTTATGGTCATCATGTTCATGGCGCTTCCCGCCGGGGTGCCGACGCCGCCGATGAGGCAGGCGATGGGCAGCCCGAGCATAACCGCCTTGCCGAAATTGCTGGTTCCCTTCACGCAGCCGTTTTTTTCGAGCAGCAGGACCGCCACGGGCAGCATCATGGCGACGACGGGTATGTCCGCGAGGATGGTGGAGAGCAGCGCGCAGACCATCATCAGGAGCAGCAGGAGGCGCACAGGAGAACCCTTGGATCGCAGGCTGGTCCACAGGACGATACGGCGGCTCAGGCCGGAGTTCTGGAAGGCGATGGCGATGCAGAACATGGCGAACACGAAGAAGATCGTCGGCGTGGCGAACAGTTGCATCATCTTGGGCAGAGGCAGGATGCCCGCCACGGCGGGCAGTACGGCGAACAGCACGGAGGCGACGGCGACGGGCAGGATCTCGAATACCCATATCAGCACGGCGGCGAACATCATGGCGATGGCCCGTTTGCCGTTGGGTGACAGCCCGTCGGGGCATGGAAGGGAAACCAGCAGAAAATATCCCAGAAGGATGGCGAGGCCGATGCAGCCCTTGCGCAGGGAAGTGGTCATGTTGGCGTCCTCGTGGCAGATCTGCGGACATTTGTGAAAACAATAACGCAGTCTGCGCGTTGATGGCAAGATGAAGTACAAATCTACCATTCAATAGATGTAAATCGATGTGTCTTGTCCCGGATGGCGGAATCCAAGGGCTCCGCCCCTCGGACCCCGGCAGAGGCGCTGCCTCTGCACTCCGCAAGGGGCGAGCCGCCCCTTGACCCGGCGGCGCGTTTTCTCCGGCGGCTTGCCGCCGAAGAAAACGCTTGGCGGGACAGTGAAGGATGGGGGTATTCTCGGTGGCGTAAAGGAAGGTCTTTTTCCACTTTACATCGGAACGGATTTCCTTCGCGCAGAGCCTCCCCACCAGTCGAAAGTCTTGGGAAGGTGGGAGGTGGGGGTCCGGGGG
>PPYF01188324.1_pt1 | contig 19116 bp, 15 predicted proteins | sample 1559871 | NCBI WGS metagenome assembly PPYF01 (sample SAMN08240021, study PRJNA423297) | Human gut metagenome, whole genome shotgun sequencing project. | reverse complement strand
TATTATCGGTGCGTATCCGTGTGCGCCCTCATTTCACCAACAAGGGGAGCCGCAGGAGAAAGAATTCTGGCGATTGCTTGCCGACACGCCAGATATTCGGGGCATTGAACAGCCGTGTCTTGAACATCTTCACCCTTACGGCGACGAGTGGCTGTTCCGCCATACGCCTGCTGAGTGGCAGATTGTCGTTACCGCCGTTATGGAGACGATGCGCCGTCGTGGCGGCGGTAACGGTGATTTTGGCCTGGCCTCCGCTGATGAACCGCAGCGTCTGGCGTGCGTGGACTACTATCACCATCTGCTGAAAAAAATTAACCGTATTAATACGTCGCACCCTGGCAAAATTATCGCCCTCGAACTGCAGGCCGCACCGCAGGCGGGCAATACCAGCGTAACGCAAGCCACTGAAGCGTTTGCGCGTTCAATCAAAGAAATCACATCCTGGGACTGGTCATGCAATCTGGTGCTGGAACACTGCGATGCCATGACGCAAAGTGCTCCACGTAAGGGATTTTTACCACTGGAGTCCGTGCTTGCGGCATTGTCGGGATACGATATTAGCGTCTGCATCAACTGGGCGCGTTCCGCCATTGAAGGCCGTAATCCGGCGCTGCCGCTGGCCCATACGCTGGCCGCTCAGCGGGCGGGAAAACTCGGTGCGCTCATGTTTTCGGGCACCACGGAACGTGGCCCTTACGGCGAATGGCAGGATCTTCACGCCCCATTTGCGCCGTTCTGTCCAGGGAGTCTATTAACAGCCGATCGCGCCCATGAATTATTCCAGGCCGCACCAGCCTCTACCTTACAATTTTCCGGCATTAAATTATTAGAAATTGATGCACAGGCAGATGTGCAGCATCGCATCGATATTTTGCGCGATGGCATTCGTGTTTTAAATAAAGCAGCTCATTAAAAAATAAAAACATCCTTTATTATTTAACAGAGAATATAAACATGAACACTTCCTCTCTACCATCTACACCTGTAGAAATACCACGCCAGCGCTGGTTAAGGATAATTCCACCGATTCTGATTGCCTGTATCATTTCTTATATGTACCGGGTAAATATTGCTTTTGCCATGCCGGGCGGTATGGATGCCGAATTGGGTATTTCCGCCACCATGGCAGGCCTTGCGGGCGGTATTTTCTTTATTGGTTATATGTTCCTGCAGGTTCCCGGCGGGAAAATCGCTGTTCATGGCAGCGGTAAAAAATTCATCGGCTGGTCGCTGGTCGCCTGGGCCGTCATTTCCGTGCTTACGGGCCTGATTACCAATCAATGGCAGCTGTTAGTGCTGCGTTTCTTACTGGGTGTCGCTGAAGGTGGCATGCTGCCGGTAGTGCTGACGATGATCTGTAACTGGTTCCCTGATGCAGAACGCGGCCGCGCCAACGCGATAGTCATCATGTTTGTGCCAATTGCCGGGATCATCACCGCTCCCCTCTCCGGCTGGCTCATTACCGCTCTCGACTGGCGCTGGCTGTTTATTATCGAAGGCATGTTATCCGTTGTCGTGCTGGTGCTGTGGTCGCTGACCGTTTACGACCGCCCGCAGGAGGCACGCTGGATCAGTGACGCGGAGAAAAACTGGCTCGTCGAAACGCTAAAAGCCGAGCAGTTGGCGATTGCCGGAAAAGAGGTACGCAACGCCTCGCTCAAAGCCGTGCTGTCCGACAAAATCATGTGGCAACTGATTGCGCTGAACTTCTTCTATCAAACCGGGATTTACGGCTACACCCTATGGCTGCCAACCATTCTGAAAGAGCTGACGCATTCCAGCATGGGCCAGGTCGGCATGCTCGCCATTCTCCCCTACGTCGGGGCGATTGCCGGGATGTTCCTCTTCTCCTGGCTCTCAGACAAAACGGGCAAGCGCAAAGTCTTTGTCTGCCTGCCACTCGCCGGATTTGCCCTTTGCATGTTCCTGTCGGTAGCCCTGAAAGACAACATCTGGCTCGCCTACACCGCGCTGGTTGGCTGTGGCTTCTTCCTGCAATCCGCCGCAGGCGTGTTCTGGACCATTCCAGCCAAGCTGTTTAGCGCTGAAATGGCAGGCGGTGCACGCGGCGTAATCAACGCCCTTGGCAACCTGGGCGGGTTCTGCGGCCCCTACGCCGTCGGCGTCTTAATCACCCTCTATAGCAAAGATGCTGGCGTGTATTGCCTCGCTATCTCTCTGGCACTGGCGGCGTTCATGGCGCTACTGCTACCGGCGAAATGCGATCTCGCCTCCGGCGCATCTACCGATCCCCACGTTCCTGCTCGTAAACGCATCGCGTAGGGGTATCACCCGCCCGATAGCCACGGCTATCGGGCTGAAGAGAAAGTGTATTCCGGCAAATCCGGCAAAACAGAGATAAAGAGATGAGTGAAAAAGAGACCTTCTGGTTGGGTATCGATTGTGGCGGTACTTATCTGAAAGCCGGTTTGTACAACAGCCAGGGTAAAGAACACTGCATTGAACGTCAGGCTTTACACACGCTTAGCCCACTCCCCGGCTACGCTGAACGCGATATGACCCAGCTATGGGATGTCTGCGCCAGCACCATCGCACGGTTGCTGCAGCGAAATCATATTCAGGGAAGCCAGATCAACGGGGTCGGCATCTCGGCGCAGGGCAAGGGGCTATTCTTGCTGGATAAGCAGGACAGTCCGCTCGGCCACGCCATCCTCTCCTCCGACCGCCGGGCGATGGCTATCGTCCAGCGCTGGCAGCAGGATGGCATCCCGGAAAAACTCTATCCGCTAACCCGCCAGACGTTATGGACCGGACACCCAGCCTCGCTGCTCCGCTGGCTAAAAGAAAATGCGCCTGAGCGTTACGCCCAAATTGGCTGCGTGATGATGGGCCACGACTACCTACGCTGGTGCCTCACCGGCGTCAAAAGTTGCGAAGAAAGCAATATCTCCGAATCCAATCTCTACAACATGAACGACGGGGACTATGACCCTCAGCTCACACATTGGCTGGGGATTAGCGACATTGACGCCGCACTGCCGCCGATTGTGGGCTCTGCCGAAATTTGCGGGGAAATCACACCTCAGGCAGCCGCCATCACCGGTCTGGCAGCGGGTACGCCCGTTGTCGGCGGACTGTTTGATGTGGTTTCCACCGCACTCTGCGCAGGGTTAAAAGACGAGCGGACGCTCAATGCCGTCATGGGAACCTGGGCGGTCACCAGCGGGATTACGCACGGCCTGAAAAGCCACGAAAAACATCCCTACGTCTACGGACGCTATGTCCAGCACAACGAATTTATCGTCCACGAAGCGAGCCCTACCTCCTCCGGCAATCTGGAATGGCTCACCACGCAATGGGGCGATATCTCTTTTGACGAGATTAATCAGGCCGTTACCAGCCTACCGAAAGCCAGCAGCAGCGTGTTCTTTCTGCCGTTTTTATATGGCAGCAATGCCGGGATGGAGATGACCAGCGGTTTTTATGGCATGCAGGCGCTGCATACCCGGGCCCATCTTTTACAAGCGGTATACGAAGGCGTGGTCTTTTGCCACATGACGCATCTCAACCGTATGCGAGAACGCTTCACCGATGTCCACACGCTGCGCGTGACGGGCGGCCCGGCGCACTCTGAGGTCTGGATGCAAATGCTGGCAGACGTCAGTGGCCTGACCGTCGAGTTGCCGCAGGTCGAAGAGACCGGCTGCTTTGGCGCTGCCCTCGCCGCCCTCGTCGGCACCGGCATCTACCCCGATTTCCACACGGCACAACGTACGCTGACTCACGATATCCGCGTGATAACGCCTGATCCACAGGCGCATGCCGCCTACCAGCGCAAATACCGTGGCTACCAATTACTGATTGAATCACTTCAAGGCTTCCATAGCCGCATTAAGGAGTACTCCGCATGAATCGCCCACTACTGCAACTCGCTCTCGACCACAGCACGCTTCAGGCCGCTCAGAAAGATGTCGCCCTGCTATGCGACCACGTTGATATCGTCGAAGCAGGCACCATTCTGTGCCTGAATGAAGGGCTGCATGCCGTTCGTGCGCTGCGCCAGCAGTGCCCTGATAAGATTATCGTCGCCGACTGGAAGGTTGCCGACGCCGGAGAAACGCTGGCGCAGCAAGCCTTTGGCGCTGGCGCGAACTGGATGACCATCATCTGCGCCGCCCCGCTCGCCACGGTAGAAAAAGGCCACGCTGTCGCCCAGGCGCAAGGGGCTGAAATTCAGATGGAACTCTTCGGCAACTGGACGTTTGACGACGCCAGAGCCTGGCGCAGCATCGGCGTTCGCCAGGCAATTTACCACCGCGGGCGTGACGCACAGGCCAGCGGTCAGCAGTGGGGAGAAGCCGATCTGGCACGCATGAAAACGCTCTCCGATATTGGCCTTGAGCTCTCCATTACCGGCGGCATCACCCCTGCCGATTTACCGCTCTTCAAAGAGATCAACGTGAAGGCATTCATTGCCGGACGCGCGCTTGCGGGAGCGGCCGACCCTGTTCAGGTCGCCCGCGATTTCCATGAGCAGATTAATGCTATCTGGGGAGGTCAATAATGCGCACGCATCCGTTAGGCATTTATGAAAAAGCGCTGGCTAAAGACCTGAGCTGGCCAGAGCGCCTGGTGCTGGCAAAAAGCTGCGGCTTCGACTTTGTGGAAATGTCCGTGGACGAAACCGACGAGCGTTTATCACGCCTTGAGTGGAGCACCACGCAGCGCGCATCGCTGGTTGAAGCGATGCTGGAAACCGGGATTTCGATTCCGTCCATGTGCCTGTCGGCACACCGTCGTTTTCCTTTCGGCAGCCGTGATGAACAGGTCCGCGCCCGTGCCCGCGAGATTATGCAGAAAGCCATCAGACTTGCCCGTGACCTCGGTATTCGCACCATCCAGCTTGCGGGTTACGACGTCTATTACGAAGAGCATGACGACGGCACGCAGCAGCGCTTTGCCGAAGGTCTTGCCTGGGCCGTTGAGCAGGCTGCCGCGTCCCAGGTGATGCTGGCCGTCGAGATCATGGATACCGCCTTTATGAACTCCATCAGTAAGTGGAAAAAGTGGGACGAACTGCTCGCCTCACCGTGGTTCAGCGTCTATCCCGATGTCGGCAACCTCAGCGCCTGGGGTAACGACGTCCCGGCAGAGCTAGCGCTCGGCATCGATCGCATCGCCGCTATTCACCTGAAAGACACGCTAGCTGTCACCAAAGAGTGTCCGGGCCAGTTCCGTGACGTGCCGTTCGGCGAAGGCTGCGTCGACTTTGTCGGCATTTTTAACGAACTGAAAAAGCTGAACTACCGCGGCGCATTTCTTATTGAAATGTGGACCGAAAAATCCAAAGAACCGGTACTGGAGATTATCCAGGCCCGCCGCTGGATTGAAGCCCGTATGCAGGAAGGAGGATTCGTATGTTAGAACAACTCAAAGCCGAGGTGCTGGCGGCAAATCTGGCGCTTCCTAAACATCACCTGGTGACCTTTACCTGGGGTAACGTCAGCGCCGTCGATCGCGAACGCGGTCTGATGGTGATTAAACCTTCCGGCGTGGAATATGACGTGATGCAGGCGGAAGATATGGTTGTAGTCGACATCGCGACCGGACGCGTTATCGAAGGCAAGAAGAAACCGTCATCCGACACGCCTACGCATCTGGCGCTATATCGCCGCTACCCTGACATTGGCGGCATCGTGCATACCCATTCTCGCCACGCCACTATCTGGTCGCAGGCAGGACGAGATCTCCCGGCGTGGGGAACGACGCACGCGGACTATTTCTACGGTGCTATTCCCTGTACTCGCCTGATGACGCGTGACGAAATCAACGGTGAATATGAGTACCAGACCGGTGAAGTCATCATTGAGACGTTTGAAAAGCGCGACCTCGACCCGATGCAGCTTCCCGCCGTACTGGTGCATTCTCACGGTCCGTTTGCCTGGGGTAAAGATGCCGCCGATGCCGTACACAATGCGGTCGTGTTGGAAGAGTGCGCCTATATGGGGCTATTCTCCCGGCAATTAACGCCACAGTTACCCGACATGCAGCCAGAGCTGCTGGATAAACACTATCTGCGCAAGCACGGTGCCAAAGCCTACTACGGCCAGTAACGGCTAGTGCGAATTCACGTGTTCCTTACAGTACCGCCGCTTCCACGCGGCGGGCGTCAGCCCAGTATGCTTGCGGAAAATTTCCCGGAAATACCCGACATCGGCAAAACCGCACTGCTCGGCCACCTCCTTCAGTGAACGGGCATGATTACTCAACAGCTTCTCCGCCGCTCTCACCCGCTGGCGGTGTATGGCTTCAGTGATAGTGAGATGGAAAACGCGCCGATAAACGCGCCCCAGATAATCTGCATTGCAGTGCAGTTCACGCGCTAGCATGGAGGTCGACAGCGGGAGATGGTAGCGCGTATGAATCACCTGCTGCGCTTTCCATGCCAGTGCCGCACCGCCTTCATCCTTTGGCTCCGCCTGTTGAGCTGAGAGCGAAATATGCTGCAAAATTAGCAGCAAAATTAGCTCCAGCGACGCATTGCGCTGAATTTTTTCCTGCTCGTTTAGGAACTGGCGGAACAGCGACGTCAGGTACTGAGGGTCGTGTAGCGTGGTCTGCTGCGGGATAGCTAGCTGCGTTAACAACGGATGTGGCGGCACCGAAACGTTAACCTCGAAATGGAGCCAGTAGAATTTCAGATCCGCGGGAAAATCCTCGATGCCAACGTGTCGACGACCGGGCCACAGCAACAAACTATCGCCCGCGGCAACGTGAAAAATACGATCCTCTTCCTGAATCGCTAACGTCCCTTTTTCAACAAACAACACCTCCCATGAGCGCAGTCTGCGGGCCGGATGCCGACCCACGCCCCGGGAGATAAAAAGCCCGCCGTTTTGTACCTTAATCGGAAGCGCTATGGATAGATTGAGCATAAATATTAATAATCCCGCTTGCTTGCTAAAAACAAACACTCTTTCTAATTGATTATTAACGATTAAAGCTATTTACGCCCGATCGTCTTCACACTTTTCCAATCAGGTCGGAATTACCCTCTTTTTATACTTCTTTACGACCTTGTTGCTCCCCGGTTTCCAGGCAAAATTAAACAGGTCATGACATTACAACAATATCCCTACTGAAGCAGACATCTCCACATTGCGAGGAGCACTCCATGACCGCTACACCTATTTCCACCAGCGAGGTCGTGCCGGGTTCACTGGACGATAAATTATCTGTCCGCGAAAAAATCGGCTATGGTCTCGGCGATGCAGGCGGTACCGTTATTACCTGCCTGATCATGAATTTCCTGACATTCTTTTATACCGATGTCTTTGGCCTGACGCCTGCACTGGTCGGCACGCTATTCCTGGCACTTCGCGTTTTTGACGCGATTTCCGACCCGATTATGGGCGTACTGGCCGACCGCACGCAGAGCCGCTGGGGGCGATTCCGCCCGTGGCAGATGTGGATTGCCATTCCAATTGCGATCGTTGGCGTGCTGACCTTTACCGTGCCCGATGCCAGCATGGGCGTAAAAATTGCCTGGGCCTTCGGTACCTATCTGCTGCTCTCCGTCAGCTACACCGCCATCAACGTGCCTTACTGTGCGCTTATCAACACCATGACCACACGCCACAGCGAGGTGATCTCCTGCCAGGCCTGGCGCTTTGTGCTGTGCGGCGTGGCGGGCTTTTTAGTCTCCGTTGGTTTACCGTGGCTGGTGAAAGCATTGGGGCAAGGCAATACCGCGCAGGGATACCAATATGGCGTCGGCGTGCTGTGTGCCATTGCGGCGGTGATGTTCCTGTGCTGCTTCTTCTGGGTTCGCGAACGCGTATCGCTGGATATGATGGGCAAGTTCACCCTGCGTGAGCACATCGCCGGGCTGCGTAAAAACGACCAGCTTCTGCTGATGCTGCTGATGTCGTTCCTGCTGATTAACGTGTTCAATATCCGCGGCGGCGGCTACATGTATTTCATCACCTACGTGCTGGGCGGCTCGACGGGCTACACCTCGCTGTTCTTCACCATGGTGACGTTTGCCTCTATTTTCGGCTCGGTGATTATCAACCTGCTATCGCGCCGCTTTGATACCGTCAAACTGTACTACTACACCAACCTGGTGCTGGCCGCGATCGCAGCGGGAATGTGGTTCTTGCCTACCGGCCCCGCCTACCAGACCCTATGGCTCGCCGTGATCCTCGGCAACGGCATTATTCTGGGCTTCACACTGCCGCTGCACTTCTCCTTAATGGCCTTCTCCGACGACTACGGCGAGTGGAAAACTGGCGTTCGCTCTTCCGGCATGAACTTCGCCTTTAATCTGTTTTTCATCAAGCTCGCCTGGGCGTCCAGCGCAGGCATTATCAGCCTTGTCTTTATTTATGTGGCTTATCAGCCAGGTGCTGCAAACCAAACCGCCTCATCGCTGGCGGGGATCTCCTCGATGGAAACCCTGCTGCCAGCCCTGTTCCATCTGCTGCTGGCGTTCTCCATCCGCGCCTGCAAGCTCAATAATCCTATGATGGCGCGCATCGCTACCGATCTTCGCGCACGTCACGTTTCGTCCTGAGGAGTTTGTCATGTCCGTTATGGAAGTCGATTTACATACGTTGAAAGTGAATGATCCGTTCTTCGCCCAATATCAACAACTGGTGCGAGATGTGGTGATCCCCTATCAGTGGGATGCGCTGAATGACCGGATAGACGACGCTGAGCCGAGCCACGCGATAGAGAACTTCCGTATCGCCGCCGGGCTGCAGGAGGGAGAATTTTACGGCATGGTCTTCCAGGACAGCGACGTGGCGAAATGGCTGGAAGCCGTCGCCTGGTCGCTGTGCCAGAAGCCGGATGCTGAGCTGGAACGTACCGCCGATGAGGTTATCGAGCTGGTTGCCGCGGCCCAGTGTGAAGATGGCTATCTTAATACCTACTTTACGGCGAAGGCGCCGGGCGAGCGCTGGACCAATCTGGCCGAATGCCATGAGCTTTACTGCGCCGGGCATATGATTGAAGCGGGCGTGGCCTTCTTCCAGGCCACCGGCAAGCGCCGCCTGCTGGAGGTGGTATGTCGCCTGGCCGACCATATCCATCAGGTCTTCGGCACCGGTGAGCAACAAATTCACGGCTATCCTGGACATCCAGAGATTGAACTGGCGCTGATGCGCCTGTACGAAGTGACTCAGGAACCACGTTACATGGCGCTGGTGAACTACTTCGTCGAAGAACGCGGTAAACAGCCGCATTTCTATGATGATGAGTACGAAAAGCGCGGTAAAACCTCCTACTGGAATACCTACGGCCCGGCCTGGATGGTGAAAGACAAAGCTTATAGCCAGGCGCACCAACCGCTTGCCGAGCAGCAGACCGCCATCGGCCACGCGGTGCGTTTTGTCTACCTGATGACCGGCGTGGCGCACCTTGCCCGACTGAGCAACGATGAAAGTAAACGTCAGGACTGCCTGCGTCTTTGGAACAACATGGCGCAGCGCCAACTGTATATTACCGGCGGTATCGGCTCACAAAGCAGCGGTGAGGCCTTCAGCAGTGACTACGACCTGCCGAACGATACGGTCTATGCTGAAAGCTGCGCTTCGATCGGCCTGATGATGTTTGCTCGCCGCATGCTGGAAATGGAAGGTGACAGCCAGTACGCCGACGTCATGGAACGTGCCCTGTACAACACGGTGCTCGGCGGCATGGCGCTGGACGGCAAGCACTTCTTCTACGTTAACCCGCTAGAAGTGCACCCGAAAACGCTGCAATTTAACCACATTTATGACCACGTGAAGCCGGTGCGCCAGCGTTGGTTCGGCTGCGCCTGCTGCCCGCCGAATATCGCCCGCGTGCTGACCTCCATCGGTCACTACATCTACACGCCGCGGGAAGATGCTCTGTATGTAAACCTCTACATCGGTAACAGTACGGAAGTGCCGGTGAACGACCAGACGCTGCGTTTGCGCATTAGCGGCAACTACCCATGGCAGGATCAGGTAAAGATCGCTATTGATTCCCCGGATCCGGTAAACCACACCCTGGCGCTGCGTCTGCCGGACTGGTGCAGCGCGCCGCAGGTAGCGCTGAACGGTCGTGACGTCGCCGGAACGGTGAAAAAAGGCTATCTGCATATCACCCGTACCTGGGTTGAAGGCGATACGCTCACCCTGACGATGCCAATGCCGGTACGCCGCGTTTATGGCAACCCGCTGGTGCGCCACGTCGCCGGGAAAGTCGCCGTTCAGCGCGGGCCGCTGGTCTACTGCCTGGAGCAGGCCGATAACGGCGAGGAACTGCATAACCTATGGTTGCCGAATAACGCAACGTTTACCGAGCTGGAAGGCAAAGGCATTTTCGCCCACAAGGTGCTGTTACAAGCGCAGGGCGTGAAATACGCCACGCGTCATCCAGAACAACAGTCATTGTGGCATTACGATACGGCGCCCGCCGAGCGTCAGACGCAGACGCTGACCTTTATTCCGTGGTTTAGCTGGGCCAACCGGGGTGAAGGGGAAATGCGTATCTGGGTTAACGAAGAGAAACAGGCTGGATGATTGTGCGGTCTGTTGCCTGATGGCGCTGTGCTTATCAGGCCTACGGACCTCTCCCGGCGGCCCTGCGCTTGGCCGGGCTACAATGATGTCAGACACAAAAAAAGCAGAACGCGAACGTTCTGCTTTTTTTAATACTGAGCCAGAATTACATCGCAGCGCGGAAAATCGCCATGATCTCTTCGTGGGTTGCCTGAATAGGGTTGGTGAAACCGCATGCATCTTTCAGCGCGTTGGTTGCCAGCACCGGGATATCCTCTTCTTTCACGTTCAGGTCACGCAGACCGGCTGGAATATTCACCTGACGCGCCAGTTTACGAATTGCGTCAACGCATGCCGCCGCGCCTTGCTCGTCGTTCATTGCGCTCACGTCGATATTCATCGCCTTCGCGCAATCACGCAGACGTGCCGCAGCCACTTTGCTGTTGAACACCTGAACGTGCGGCAGCAGCACCGCGTTACATACGCCGTGCGGCAGGTCGTAGAAACCACCCAACTGGTGCGCCATCGCGTGAACGTAGCCCAGGGAAGCGTTGTTAAACGCCATGCCCGCCAGGAACTGCGCATAGGCCATCGCTTCACGCGCTTCGCTGTTGCTACCGTTTTCAACGGCGGTCGGCAGGTTTTCAACAATCATGGTGATCGCTTTCAGCGCGCAGGCATCGGTAATCGGCGTTGCGGCGATAGAAACGTAGGCTTCAATCGCGTGAGTCAGCGCATCCATACCGGTGGCGGCAGTCAGCCCTTTCGGCATACCTTCCATCAGGGAAGAGTCGTTCACTGACAGCACTGGCGTCACATGTTTGTCGACAATCGCCATTTTGATATGACGCGTTACATCAGTGATGATGCAGAAACGGGTCATTTCAGACGCCGTACCCGCGGTGGTGTTAATCGCGATCATCGGCAGCTGTGGTTTCGCAGAGCGGTCAACGCCTTCGTAGTCACGAATATCGCCACCGTTCGAGGCCACCAGCGCGATCCCTTTCGCGCAGTCGTGCGGAGAACCACCGCCCAGAGAGATGACGCAATCGCAATCATTGGCGCGCAGCATTTCCAGCCCCTCTTCAACGTTGACCGTTGTTGGGTTCGGATGGGTGCCATCGAACACCACGCTCAGGATGTCGAATTCCTGCAGACGTTTCTGGATATTGCCCGCCACGCCCAGCTTGTTCAGCACTGCATCGGTGACAATCAGCGCACGACGATAGCCGTACTCTTTCATTGTGTTCATTGCGTCATTTAACGCGCCATTACCGATGACATTCACAGATGGAATGAAAAAAGTCGATGCAGCCATGATAGTTCCTTTATTTAATAAGCAGGCTGTTGAGGCTATAGCAATATTCGTCGAGAAAACCCGATCAAGTTGGCATTTTCGTCTATGGAAAAAATAAAAAGCACGCCATGTTATTGTTTATGGCATGCTTTTTAGATTTTTATATATCTATGTATTATGTTTTATATATTTTCGCACTGTTTTGTTAATTTTTATTATCCGGGAACAGTAGCGCATCGCGTAATAAATGGTCATTCCCACGACGGCGGGTAAAACCAATACGGTTAAAATATTCGAGAATTTGAATCGCCAGCTTACGACCTACATTAAGCTTGTCGCGGAAGTCCGCCGCGCAGGTTGAGCCTTTTTCCTGATCGAGTTCGCGGATCATACTCGCAAAGGTCACTATCCGGTCGTTGCGGTAATAGCGGTCTTTGACAATCGCGGTAATCATCCCCTGCTGCGCCGCCAGGCGTAATACGCTACGCATGGTGTTCTCATCGGTGCCGGTTTGCGTTGCCAGGTCACGCACCCACCAGGGTTCGTCGCCAAACAGCGGCGCAGCTTTCTGCCACACCGCCTGCTGCTCGTCGGTAAATCCGGCTTTATGATCCGGCAGATGCAGCCAGCCGTGATGGCTAGCAATCACGCCGCTTTCACGCATCTGCTCAATAAGCGTCAGCACCAGCGCTTCGTCTTCCATCGGCAGAGCGATACGGCGTAAACGCTCGCGCCCTGGGCCCGGCTCGTCTTTATGCTGCTCATGATAGGTCGCCAGCGCGTCCATCAGTTTACGCTGCCAGCGGGCCGCCAGCGGCGCATCCAGCAGGCTGTCGCCCGCGAGAATAAAGCCCGGCTGGGCAATCAGTTTCTCAAGACCCTGGGTACTCAACTGGCGCGCCCAGGCAAAATCACGCAGATTCACCGCATCGCGGGTCAAATGGACTGCCAGCGCCTGCGCATCTTCTTTGGCCAGCGCCAGCGCGGCAACCCACGCCAGATACTCGGGCTTGCGCTTACCACGGCGCGGCGAGTTGAGCGTCACCACGCGCGCCCCGGCCAGCGTCACTTTTGCCGAGATATCGCGCAGTACCAGCCGGTCGTTATCCGCCAGCCACAGCGGCGCATCGAGCACCAGTTCGGCCAGATTATCTTCCAGCAGCGACACGCGACCGGTGATATGGCTGGCCGCATGGTGAATGTGCAGCGGCTGCCACTGGGTCAGCGGCACGTGGCTTTGCAGCTCGACAATCACCCGCTCGGACGGCGCAGGCGGTGCCTCACTCAGCAGCCAGTCTCCGCGGTTAAGATCTTCTTTTTGCGCCGCACCGGCGATATTCAGCGCAATACGCTGGCCGCCGTGGGCCTGCTCCACCGGCTGGTTCTGCGCATGCAGACCGCGAACGCGCATCGGCGTGTCCATGCCGGTCAGCCATAAAGTGTCGCCCACACGCACATCGCCCGACAGCGCCGTACCGGTCACTACCAGCCCTGCGCCCTTAACGGTAAACGCGCGGTCAATCGCCAGACGAAAACGCTGATTCTCCGGATGTTCGCGAGCGCTCAACTGGCGCAAATGGTCGCGCAGCTCGTCAATGCCGCGGTTTTCCGTGGCAGCGGTTTCAAACAGCGTCGCCTGCTCAAAACCGTATTCACGCAGTACATCGGCAACTTCACGGCGAACGTCGTCGATACGGGCAGTATCTACGCGATCCACCTTGGTTAGCGCCACGGTCAGCGTCGGGTTACCCGTCAGCTGGAGAATCGCCAGATGTTCACGGGTTTGCGCCATCACGCCGTCATCACATGCCACCACCAGCAGAGCGTGGTCAATACCGCCAACGCCAGCCAGCATATTGGAGAGGAATTTTTCATGCCCGGGCACGTCGATAAAGCCCAGTACGCGGCCATCCGGCTGCGGCCAGTAGGCGTAGCCGAGGTCAATCGTCATACCGCGGGATTTCTCTTCCGGCAGGCGGTCGGCGTTAATGCCGGTGATCGCCTGCAGCAGGGTGGTTTTGCCGTGGTCAACGTGACCGGCGGTGGCAATAATCATTTCAGCAACATCTCCAGGAAACGGGGTTCATCTTCAAGGCAGCGCAAATCAAGCCAAAGACGCCCATCATAAATTCGGCCAATAACCGGGACGGGCAGGCTACGCCAGGCGGTAGAGAGCGCTTCAAGTCGGCTCCCTTTACCATCCAGCGGGGTCAGCGCAATCGCCGCGCTCGGCAGGCTTTCGGACGGCAGGGAACCGCTGCCAATCTGCGACGCACACGGCATCACCTGCACCGCAAACTCATCGCCATAGCGCTGACTCAGCGGTTCACGCAGGCGCAGCGCCTGCTGGTGAATCTCTTCTTCCGTGCGGCTTAACAGGCGCAGGGTCGGGAGTTCAGCCGCCAGCTTTTCCGGGTGTAAATACAAGCGTAAGGTGGCTTCCAGCGCGGCCAATGTCATTTTATCGGCACGCAGCGCGCGCTTGAGCGGATGCTGCTGTAGCTGGGCTATCAACGCTTTTTTGCCGACGATAATGCCGGCCTGCGGGCCGCCAAGCAGTTTGTCACCGGAAAAACTAACCAGACTCACGCCTGCGGCAATCATCTCCTGCGGCATCGGTTCTTTCGGCAGACCGTAACGGCTGAGATCGATAAGCGAACCGCTGCCAAGATCCGCCACCACCGGCACGCCAAGCTCGCGGCCAATCTCCGCCAGCTCCGCTTCTTCTACCGATTTGGTAAAGCCTTCAATGCTGTAGTTGCTGGTATGCACCTTCATCAGCAACGCGGTGTTATCGTTGAAGGCCTGACGGTAATCCTTCGCATGAGTACGGTTAGTGGTGCCAACTTCATGCAGCACGCAGCCTGCCTGACGCATCACGTCGGGAATGCGAAACGCACCGCCAATCTCCACCAGTTCGCCGCGTGAAACGACCACTTCTTTACCGCTTGCCGTCGCGGCCAGCATCAGCAGTACCGCCGCGGCGTTGTTATTCACGATACAGGCATCTTCCGCGCCGGTTATCCGGCACAGCAGGTCGGCCAGCGCACGGTCGCGGTGGCCGCGTCCTGCGCCGTCTAAATCATATTCCAGCGTCACCGGGTCGCGCATCGCCTGGGTGACGGCATCAATCGCCGCCTGCGCCTGCTGCGCGCGTCCAAGGTTGGTATGCAATACGGTGCCCGTCAGGTTGATTACCGGGCGTAATGCGCTTTGCGCATCGCGGCTCAGACGGCGCAGCGTCTCCTGCGACCAATCCGCGCTCCAGGCGGGGAGCGTCTGCTGCTCACGAATGCAAAGGCGCGCCTCGTCCTGCATCTGGCGAAGCTGTTCCACCACCTGCGAGTGGCCGTGGGCATCAAGTAAACGGGCAAAAGCGGGATCGCGGAGCAGGCGATCGGTCGCGGGAAGCTGGCTGTAGAGCGAACGGATATCGGTAGTCATGAGTCGGCCTGACGGTTAAATGTTACCCCTCCCGACGGGAGAGGGAGTCATAAGGGAGGGATTGTACAATGTACAGCGGCTCCGCGTTATAGCGTTCAATCAAGCCTTTGGCGGTTCGGTGCGCGCAAAACTCTCACGCAGGAAGAGCGTTTCCGCCAATTTCACAAGGTGAGGTCTCTCCACGCACCAGCCCGGCGCAATGCGGCGGAAGTTCAGATAGCCAATCGCGCAGGCAATAGCGATAGTCGCGAGGTTCAGGGTGTCGGTCTTCAGCGTACCATCGGCCAGATAGCCTTCCAGCGCATCCAGGCTGCGGCTTATCTTCTCACGCTGGCGCAGCACTTCGGCTTCCGATTGTTGTGCTGCCGGACGCGCCTGTTCACGTACAGAGGCAAGGCCAGCATCCATAATGCCGTCAGCCAGCGATTCCATCTGGCGCACTTTCAGTGCGGCAAGCGGTTCACGCGGCACCATCTCCGGCGCCACGCCCAACAGCTCGATGTACTCGGCGATAATCGGCGAATCAAACCAGCACTGGCCGTCGTCCGTCACCAGCGCGGGCACCTTACCTAGCGGGTTGTACTGTGCCACGCCGTTTTCGGCGTTGTAGGGCTGTTCGTTAACAAACTCAAAGGCGATCCCCTTTTCCAGTAAGAGGACCGATATTTTGCGTACAAATGGGCTGGTGTAGCTGCCGACCAGTTTCATCATCATCTCCTTTGCGCCAACAAAGTAATCAGTATGGCTCAGCTCGCTGCTTTCGCCTTCTGGTTTTTACCTGCCTGGTTCTCCAGATAGAGATAATATATCCAACTGCCATGCACAACATGCATGGACGGCATGCTTGAAGTAAACGCTAGCCCGCCGCGATGGCGACGCTATTTTTTCTCTGTATCGACAGGACGATACAGGTTGCGATAGTAGGCCAGACGCTCAAGGAACATCTCGGCTTTGTCCTCAGGTATGTCATTAGGCACCTGATTATTCGCTGGTTTCTTATGCAGATACTCGACAAATGCCTGGCTGGAGGCCATGAAATCGACGGCCTTATCGATAATCCGCGGAATGTTTTCACCCATTTTATTGCTCATCGCATGTCCTCCTCATCGATTAACCTTATTCTAAGAATGGATAAAAAGACGCCAGGCGGTTGAGGAAAATGTGCGGATTTTTATCGCTTATTTTCAAAAAAGCGATCGTGTTAACTCATTTTTGATATTACCTTGAAATTCATATCGTTAGATAAGTAACATACTTATTATCACGCGAAGAAACTTCTCCATTTTGTATAATTAACTACCAGAAATGAGCGACAACGCGCATACTAGGGGTTATTACGTCTATTTTGTTATCAGATACCAGCAACATGAAAGAAATCGAAAAGAACGAAATTAAACGCCTGAGCGACATGCTTGATGCTATCCGCCACCAGCAGGCCGCGCTGTCTCTGGTAGAAGGTGCCGAGAAGTACGCCGAGCTTGAGGTTGAAAAAACCAAACTTGAAACGGAAATCGCGCGTCTGCGTGAAGTCCGCACTCAGAAACTCAGCAAAGAAGCGCAGCAGCTGACTAAACTGCCGTTCAGCCGCGCTATTACCAAAAAAGAACAGGCCGACATGGGCAAGCTGAAGAAAAGCGTCCGTGGTCTGGTTGTCGTGCACCCAATGAGCGCGCTTGGCCGCGAAATGGGTCTGCAGGAGATGACAGGGTTCGCCAAGAGCGAGTTCTAATTCCCCTCCCCTTAACCTTCTCCCGCCCGGGGGAAGGTTTTGTTTTCCTCTGCAATCCCCCAAACCAATTGGCCCAACCAATTTCACAACCAAATCTCTATTGGTTCACACTTCCATAATCTTTAATCACAAAACGATTGCTAGAACATAACAATTGGTTAACCATTCATTGGCATTATCCCTACATCACCATATTGGCAGGGCCACTTTTACACAAACCGTGACGCAGAGCTGAGCATAGACTCACCGCAACCGGCGCGTGTGGCCCCCTGGAGACCTGCATGAGCCTCTGGCAACAAAACTACGATCCGGCTGGGAATATCTGGTTATCCAGCCTGATAGCATCGCTTCCGATTCTGTTCTTCTTCTTCGCGCTGATTAAGCTAAAGCTGAAAGGCTATGTCGCGGCAAGCTGGACGGTGTTTATCGCGCTGGCCGTGGCGCTGCTGTTCTACAAGATGCCGGTCGACCGCGCCCTGGCCTCGGTTGTTTACGGCTTCTTCTACGGCCTGTGGCCAATTGCCTGGATAATTATCGCCGCCGTTTTCGTCTACAAAATCTCGGTGAAGACCGGGCAGTTCGACATTATTCGGTCGTCGATCCTCTCGATTACGCCAGACCAGCGTCTGCAAATGCTGATTGTTGGCTTCTCCTTCGGCGCATTCCTCGAAGGGGCGGCGGGCTTTGGCGCACCGGTGGCGATTACCGCCGCGCTGCTGGTTGGTCTTGGCTTTAACCCGCTGTACGCCGCGGGCCTGTGCCTTATCGTCAACACCGCGCCGGTGGCGTTCGGTGCGATGGGCATTCCGATTCTGGTTGCCGGTCAGGTGACCGGGCTTGATAGTTTCCACATCGGTCAGATGGTTGGCCGTCAGCTGCCGTTCCTGACTATTATCGTACTGTTCTGGATCATGGCGATTATGGACGGCTGGCGCGGCGTCAAAGAGACCTGGCCGGCGGTGATGGTGGCGGGTGGCTCGTTTGCTATCGCCCAGTACCTCAGCTCTAACTTCCTCGGGCCGGAACTGCCGGACATTATCTCTTCGCTGGTGTCGCTGGTGTGCCTGACGCTGTTCCTCAAGCGCTGGCAGCCGGTGCGTATTTTCCGCTTTGGCGATATGGGCGCTTCGCAGGTCGATATGGATCTGTCACGCACCCGCTACACCGCAGGACAAGTGGTTCGCGCCTGGTCACCGTTCCTGTTCCTGACCGCGACCGTCACGCTGTGGAGCATTCCGCCGTTTAAAGCGTTATTCGCCCCAGGCGGCGCGATGTACGATCTGGTTATCAACATCTCGGTACCGTTCCTCGACAAGATGGTTGCACGCATGCCGCCGGTTGTTAGCCAGGCGACCGCCTATGCGGCGGTGTATAAGTTCGACTGGCTTTCCGCCACCGGCACCGCGATTCTGTTCGCCGCCCTGCTCTCTATCGTCTGGCTGCGTATGAAGCCGAGAGAGGCTATCAACACCTTCGGCTCCACGCTGAAAGAGCTGGCGTTACCGATTTACTCCATCGGCATGGTGCTGGCGTTCGCCTTTATTTCGAACTACTCCGGCCTGTCGTCGACGCTAGCACTGGCGCTGGCGCATACCGGTCACGCCTTTACCTTCTTCTCACCGTTCCTCGGTTGGCTCGGCGTGTTCCTGACCGGTTCAGACACCTCCTCCAACGCATTGTTCGCCGCGCTTCAGGCTACCGCCGCGCAGCAAATTGGCGTGTCGGACGTGCTGCTGGTTGCGGCCAACACCACCGGCGGCGTGACCGGGAAGATGATTTCACCGCAGTCTATCGCCATTGCCTGTGCGGCGGTCGGCCTGGTGGGTAAAGAGTCTGACCTGTTCCGCTTTACCGTGAAACACAGCCTGATCTTCACCTGTATGGTGGGCGTGATAACGACGCTGCAGGCTTACGTCTTAACCTGGATGATTCCGTGATAATACTGCCCAAACGTCTGTCAGACGATGTCGCCTGCCGCGTGCGGGCATTGATTGAGGAACAACAACTGGAGGCGGGGATGCGATTACCCGCCGAAAGAAAGCTGGCAGCCCAGCTTGGCGTCTCGCGCAACTCTCTGCGCGAAGCGCTGGCGAAGCTGGTGAGCGAAGGATTGCTGCTCAGCCGTCGCGGCGGCGGCACCTTCGTGCGCTGGC
>PPYF01660577.1_pt1 | contig 19118 bp, 15 predicted proteins | sample 1559871 | NCBI WGS metagenome assembly PPYF01 (sample SAMN08240021, study PRJNA423297) | Human gut metagenome, whole genome shotgun sequencing project. | reverse complement strand
TTCAATTTCTGGGGTGCCACTCCTGGTCAGCCACTAACCTTCAATCAAAACCAAGACATTTCTAACTTGAGTCAAGCTCAATACCGTAAATTGATCGACGTAACTGATCTTGGTGCTAATGGCTGGAACGGTACGAATGTTGATCCAAACACACCACAAGAGGCTGCTTACACTCCAGGTACGGATACTACTAAGACCTTCTCAATGGCATGGGCACCAAATGGTAAACCTTCAACTGCTACAGTTGCTGACGGTGTAAAGGGTACTGTACGAATTAATTTCAATGATGGTACTTACCTTGACGTTCCAGCAACAATCAATGTTGTAAAGAGTAACGCTGATCAATACATTCCAGCTTACAAAGACACAACTGTTGTGGCTAATAGTTCTGTAAATACTGGTTCTCCTAGCTTCACTAAGGATAGTAATCCAGTTAAAGATGTTCCTGGTCATACTTACGCATTTAAAGATGGCACAACTACGATGACCATTAATGATAAGAATGGTAAGAACCCAGTAACTGTAACTATCGATAATACCTCTGGTGCTATTACATTTGCTGCTCCAGATGATGCTACTGAATATGATATTCCAGTAACAGTAACCTATGAAGATGGTTCAAGCAACACAGCAACTGCTAAAGTCTTCGTTAATAAGTCACTTGATCCAACCAAGGTTGATCCAACGAAACCTGAATATAAGGAAATGTTCAAGACGGTTACCCGTGATATTGTGACTACGCTTCTGCTGTTCCATCTGCTTCTGCATTAGATAAGGATGGCAACCCAGTTAACGGTACTAATGTTTACGTTGGTTACGATAAGAACAATACGCCAACACCAACTGAAGACACTACAGTAACGTACACATTCTACGATGAGACTGACAAGAAGCAAGTTGAGGGTCATGATGTTACTGTCACTGGTCAGCCTGGTACTGATCAAAAGGTAACTCTTACTACCCCAGAAGGCTACAAGCTTGCTGAAGGTCAAACCTTACCAACTAGTGTCACGATGCCAAAAGCAAACGAGACAATTACTATTAATCTTGTTCACGCTACTAAGGATATCAAGCCAAATGATCCAGGTGTAAATCCAAGCGATCCTGCATATACTGATATGTTCAAGACCGTAACTCGGACAATCAAGGTTAACAACCCAGATAGAATGGTTAATACTACAACACAGCAGGTTAACTTCAACCGGACTAAGACCATAGATGAAGTTACTGATGAGGTTATTTCCTATGGTAACTGGACATTAGCAACTGGTTCGGCTAAGGATTGGGGTCAATTCAATGTTCCACAACTCGACGGCTTTATCTCATATGTTGATGGTAATGCTGCTAAGGAAGTTGCTGAAGAAACCGTAATTGCTGATACAGCTGACGTAACTGTAGAAGTAACTTACAAGAACTCTGGCAATAATGGTAACAATACCAACCCTGGCGATGACGGCAATGGCAGCCATAACACTAACCCTGGTGATAATGGCAGCCATAACACTAACCCTGGTGATAATGGCAACCATAACACTAACGGTAATAACAACGGTATCAATAATGGTACCCAAAACGGTAATGGCAACAAGACCGTAAACACTAATGTTACTGACAACGGTAATGGTGACAACGGTCAAAACAACAAGCAAGCATTACCACAAACCGGTAATACTAAGAATGATGCGGCTGTAGCTGGATTAGGTTTAGCTGGCTTACTGGCAATGCTTGGTTTAGGCGGATTGAAGAAGAAACGCAACTAGATAACATAATTTTCTTTCCCAATATTTAAGTGCTGTATTCGATTCGTCTAAACTATGAAAAGGACTACTTAGTATTTATTGTAAGCAGCCCTTTTTTGTTGGTAGATTAGACTCTTTGTTAATCGGTAAGGATGAAGAGAATTTAGAGAACTAGACTAAGCTACTTTAGCTATTGGTCTAGTTCTCTTTTTTGATAATTCCCGAATCATGAGATTAGAAGTCTTCCCTAAATTTCAAGAATAAGTTAACCAATGATACTCAAACATTACAAGCTCCAATAAAAAAAGGACAGTGTATTGGAAGTATTAAACTAACAAATTCTCGTTTAAGAACTATATCTGGTGATCACTTATCATATCCCTTATATGGTAATGAAACAGTATCTAAAGGCAATTTCTTTGAAAAAACATTCAAATAATTTTCTACTGTTATAAGCTTATTCCCTCCAAGAGCTAATACTTCTTTTTATGTTTCAAGCCTATTTGTTATAAAGGTTTCTGAATAAAAAGCGCCAACCGAAGTCAGCGCAGAAAAAGTAGCAATATTATTTCATCATCTTACGAATCAGAGCAATCACCTTTTTAATTGATTTTTTAACGTGTTTATTAGGCACGACCAAAATGATAAGGAACCAATGGCCCATGGGAGACACCTCCCATCTCGCGCGGTTTAAGTGGGAGCTACCCACTCGGTGCGCAAACTTGATTGTATCATAAGGACATTGTGATATAATATAGATACCAAAACGATAAGGTCGGTGTGCAAATTGGAATCGGGTAGCTCCCGATTACCGAGCCGGCGGGACATCTGAAAAGATGCCCTTTTTTATTTTTAAATGAATTTTGTATTATTCACTTTATTCCTCCCATATATAACAACGAATGGGAAACTAAAAAAGCGTATTGCCCAATTAGTTTAGGGGCTATTTTTAATAAATAACCCCTAAAGAATGTTGCTATGTCAAGCCTCTGTATTCTATAATCAGAATATAGGGGCTATTTATTTATATATGAGTTTTATTACCCTTCCAATATTTAGTAATCATCATCTATTTTGAGAAAACTATAGATGCTTTCAACCTCATCATCATTTGTGAAATACCATTCAGTACCTGGTGAGTCTTTAATTTGTCGTTTTCTATATTGAAGAACTGCATGAATTGCATTCTCTAAAGTGCTTGAATTATCACATTTAATAACCAGGGAGAGAGTCGGATACTCTGGATATGCAGTGCCTGATTGACTAAGGACTCTTTCCACAGCAGTAGTATTGGTTTTGCCAATTTTACAAGGCCACTTTTTTAATTGTTTTTTTTCTGCAAGTTTCCGATATGTTGAATAATAGTAAACATAAACTCTTTCCTTGCCTCGTCCAATTACCTTTTGAGGTCTAATATTTTTTATATCATTATTTTGCTTTAACGCTGTCTGGTCACTCTCATCATTATTATTATCTTTGTTCTCTACTTTTTGCTTTCTATATTTCAGTTCCCAGACACCATAACTAACATTTGTAAGATATCCTTTTTTCTTTAAATTAGCACTGCTTTTCTTAAAAACACTGACAGGATTAGTATCCTTAACATTACCACCGTTATCTGTGTGAAAATGTACAACTTTGTTTATGGCATCTTGACGCTCAAATCTTCTACCATCGTATAATTGTATAAGAATTGCGGTAAAAATCGATGGTGTTAATTTTACGCCTTGATATCTATATTGATTGTCTTTCATAACATAAGAGTTATTCTCAACCATAAAAAATCTCCTTGCTAAAAACATATATATCTTTTATACCAATTAAATGGCTAATCTATCAAAGTAATTAAATCCCTAAAAAGATTATATAATTGTATTAATTAATACTAATATTTTTGGAAATGATATTTAAGAAATTAAAATAGCATATCTATAATATAAAGATAGAAGCTCAAGATGTTGAATAAATCACAAATAAGGTCGTAAAAATAATGAAACAGTTAGTATTACCCATCAAAGATACCAATGTCCTCCACGAAGTTGAAGATACTTTACTCCATAATTTCCGCGAAGGGCGTCGCAATTACACAATTTTTCAGGTTGGCAAGGCCACTCTGCTGCGGGTAAGTGATGTATTGGCTCTCAGACGCAGCGAAATCTATGAAAGTGATGGAACTATCAAGAAAAATGCTTATATTCGGGATAAAAAAACCGGAAAACCTAATGTTTTATACCTTAAACCAGTAAAACAAGACTTAATCGACTATTTTAACTGGCTAAACGAGCAAAACATTCAATCGGAGTGGCTTTTTCCTTCATCACGGGACCATTCTCGGCATATTACAGAAAAGCAGTTTTACAAAATCATGGCTAAAACTGGCGATTTATTGGGAATTAACTACCTCGGGACCCACAGCATGAGAAAGACGGGCGCCTATCGAGTTTACACGCAAACCCATTACAATATTGGCCTGGTGATGAGCCTTCTAAACCATACATCTGAAGCTATGACCTTAAAGTATCTGGGATTGGACCAAGTTAGCCGTGAAAAAATGCTCGATGAAGTTAATTTTGATTAAGCAGTAACCTCACAATCTCACTCGTTAATCAGGTTAGGTTTAGTCATAAACCGGTCTGATTAACGAGTCCAGCAAGCGGTAGCGCGGTAGAATACCAAATATGTTCTATTTTTTTGATTTTGTGTGTCATTTGTCATACAATATAGGCGAGGTGATTAGTATGGACGCAAGAGTAGATAGTCGTATCCCAGTTGACGTTAAAGAAAAGGCTAGCAAAGAGTTAGCCGCTCATGGGCTATCCATTTCTAGTTTTATTCGTATGACCTTATCTTCTGTAGCTAACGATGGCCTACCAAAGTATTGGGGTATTCCTAATGCAGAAACCATGTCATCAATTAACGAAGCAGTTGATGATTTAAGCAAACACAAGCTAAAAGGCGCTTCTTCTTATAATGAACTGGAGAAATTGTTAGATGAGTAAAGTTATCCCAACCAACCATTTTAAGAAGCAGCGTAAAAAGGTAAAGAAGAACCCACGTTGGCATAGTATTTTCCATGGAGAAGTTCCATTTCCAGATGACCATCGCTCGCCATGGGAATATGTAATTAATTGCTTTCTAAATGATGAACCAATTCCCGATTATTTTTATGAACACTCAATTACTTTGACAGCACAGCAAAAAAGCCAAATTAAGAATCGTTTGGGTTCCCTTAGTCAGGTTGAAATTAAAGGATTAGACCTTCACTTTGACGGTCATAATGGCGACCATTTATTGCTATATATTCGAACTAACCAAGGAATCGTTTATTTAGTTGGTATTGGGACCCATTCTGACTTATTTTAATTATATTTAGAAAGAAGTTTTGCCCATGATGTCTCCAAAAAGCATTGCTCGTTGGCAAGAACTGAAAGCCAAGAAGTTAAACGGCCGCACAGTTCCAGAAGATATGGAATATAAGAAACTGCAAATGAAACATGACGCTGACGTTTTAGCATTAAACGAACTAAAATGGAAAGCTGAATTAGCCGAAGCTATCATGATTTCATCAATGAATAACAGCAACACTAAGTCTGTGTTAGATGATGTTATTCAATCCGAAATTGGCGAGGAACAGAAGCCATATTCTCGGAAAGATATTGCTGATTTTGTGAATGTCTTTTTAGCAAAAGCTAAACAAGAAGTGACTACACAAAATCACAAACAGCCATTGGGAAGTAACCCATTAAATAATAATGAATTACCCGATGGCTCAAAACACAGCAACTAATTGTTGATGTTGTTTTGAATAGAATTCCCTTTGTCGAAAGACATTGGGAATTTTTATTTTGGCATTACCTTTTGGATATAAAAGGTAACATTTAATTTTCAAATGTAATCTTGAAAATTAAATCAATGGTTATTAGGAAATGTGTTCCTAATGCCCTCGTCAGAGCGACCTACAAAATGGGGTTACTCCATTTTGACTAGGGAGCTAGTAAATTGGATAAGTTAACCACTTTACTTATTACCGAATATGTTACAATGATGGTAGCAAAACTACGATATGGGTGATGATAATATGTCGATTAAATGCACGGTAACAACTGACTTACAAGCCAAGGATAAGAACGGTTATTCTGGCATTCAAAAGCATGTTGAACATGATGAAAATATTAATCATGCTAACCAAGATATTGTGTTCAGCGAAACTCAATTTAATCAATATGATGAATCACCGAAAACACGAGCAGCAATTGACCAATGGAACGATGAACATTTCAAAGACTATGTTGAGGAACACGATAAACATCAACGTGAAAAGGGACACGCAGAACGGCAATACGGCAGTGTTAAAAACTACCTAAAACGGAAAAAGAAGGCGACCGCTGTATTAACCATCGGCAATATGGAAGTTCAAAGTAAATTAATGCAACAATTCTGTCCTAAGACTTCCTATCAGGAAGCAAAATTACCGGACGGTACCACACACCTGGTATTTAAACTAAGGGACCAAAACGGACAACCAATCCCAGATAATATTGCAGTTGCCAAGCAGTTTTATGGCTGCTTCAATCGAGCCTTAATTAAAGCCACCAATAACAATGTTGGGTGGACACTTAAAGATAAATCACGAGTTAATGTTGGCGATTATTTACATCGAGGTCGCTACGCTACCAATAATGATGAAATGGGAATCTCTCACATTCATTATGAATTAGCTACCTTTGGCATGACCAGAGGCGGTAAAAAGCGAGCCGCTCACGTGACTAATTCACTCAATCAGGCCTTAGTAAGTCTCCATCACGCCGTTACAGGTAAATACTGTTCCGGACGTGACGCTACGAAATGGTTTCGAGCCAATATGGACCAGTACGCCTTAAAATGTCTGGAAACTGAACTGCACAAGACTTACAAGGTACCGCAAGATAAAAAGATCCTCGATTTTGAACGTAAAACCAAGGAAGATAAAACCGTACAAACTGGTCTTTCCATGGAACAGTTAAAAGCTCAACATCAGGAAATTGCGGACCACCAAAAAGCAGTTCAGTCACTACAAGAACAAGCTGATAACTTAACCAATCAAAACAACGATGTTCAATCACAAGTAGCAACCGTCACTCAGCACCTAAAGGACATCTATGAAGCTACTACAGGGCACCAGGCGGTCGATAAAGACGGTCACGACCTTTCACCCCTAGCGATGGCAAACGGTATTACAAGGGCTGTTAGAAGCTCTCAGAAGGATAAGCAACAAGCTGAACAGGACGCTGACGCTGCCCAAGAAAAGCAAACAGCCGCCGAAAATCAACAGAAGCAATTAGACCAACAACTGACCCAGCAACGACAGCAATTACAAAACCTGCAAAATCAGATTAGCGACGCTGAAGAACAAATTAAGCAGCGCAAGCTCCAGCGTATCAAAGCCGCTCAAAAAGAAATTGACCAAAACGACTTACTCGATAATAACGATCAACCAATTACAGTAACCGAAGCTAATGTAACCCAAATGGAACAGGAATTAGATTCCTGGCGTCAAGAAGAGCGAGATAATTGGGAAACAGATAAACAAGACTATCAAGATGAACTTGATAACCTAAACCAAGAGATAACTACTGCCCGTACTACCAAAACTGAATTATCAACTACCAACCAACAATTAACCACCCAAAATCAACAACTCCAGAATGAGAATACAACCATGCAAACCCAAATCGACGACTATAAGGACCAATTAGTCGATACCATCGCCAAAAATGCCCCTGAACACAAAGTTGACTCATCATTACTAAAGCCTAACGAAAAAGCTCAAGCGGTTATTACCAAAACTGGACGACAACAACATTTACGTCAATCACTCAAATACCTGATGAATACCGCTACCGAAGTCTTGCAAAAAGTTAAAACTGAAGCTACCAAATTTATCGACCAAGTTGTCAAAATCCTAATGGCCCCTGATACAAACCAATCACCCCAAAATTTACAAAGCAGAAAGATAGACACATCAAGTATTACAGCTTCTACAAGGAGGGTTGACCATATCAAAGAGAAACAATTGCAAAACAACCCGGCCGTGAAACTTAAACAGGCCATCTTGTCTGCCAATGATGAACAACGCCGAAAAATTGACCAGCAAGTCAAGCAATCACTCAAACAACAGGTCGAAGATGACATAGAATACTAACAATCAGTACTACACCTCACAGAAACAAAGTGTAATATCTAACACCATACCCACTTATCCTTAACATCACTAAAGGAAGAGCAAGCTTCCGCAAGGAACTTGCTCCAGCTTGCTCTCTCGATACCTAGCCTAAACGTGGCTAAAAGTATCAAGAGAGCGTTGCTCTCTCAGTCAACCCCAGAGTATTAATGGTCAATCGACAATAAAACATTATCAACTCACTATTAACACCCTAGCAGACAGTTTAAGCGCACTCCGCCCTTGCCCCTTGCTATTCCTCTCTATATCCCTGTTAGGCGGGCGGTTTTTTGTTTCTAATCATCGTTACAATTGCGATTTTTGGCGATAAACACGTTAAAACTCGCGTTAATAGAAGGGTTGTCCGTAGCATTTCCGAAGCTTCCAAGCCACGTCTTTAGTTCCGTGCGATAAGAACAAGGTTTAGCATACCTATGATGTTAACTACGGGTCTGGCGCGTCTCCAGATCCACGGACGCTTTCGGGATACTACCACGGTGCAGAGTCACTGCTTTTGAGTTTAACGGTCGTGAACCAAAAGAAAAAGCATGTAGCCGGTTAGCTACACGCTTTCTATCTTCCTCGGGTTTCAATTCTAGTTTGGATAACTTGAATTTTTCGCCATTTCTTTCTATAATTTATCTATAGACGAAATGACAACCCCGATTAGCTAGTGCGGATAGCTTTTCGGTAGCCCGTTGAAGTACGCCAATACTTCAGCGGGCTTTTTCTTTTACTCTCGTTTATTCAGTTGGTGAAGTAGTTCGCCAAAACTATTTCACCTATTAAAATACGCTAATCCGAAGCGAATGTAAATGCTTTCGAATTTGCTGTAGTACGTTATATATTGTGGTAAATATATAACTGTAGTAAATATATAACTTACTACAATATATAACTTACTACAGTTATATATTTACTACATCGACAAACGTTGATTTAACAGCATTTCATTTTTTGAAAAAGCAATTAGTTTACTACAATATATAACTGTAGTAAATATATAACTTACTATAACTAATTAATGAGCTGCTAAATTTTTTTGAATGAGTCTATACAACTTCACTCCATAATTTATTTACCACAATATATAACTGTGGTAAATATATAACTTACTACAACTAATTATTTTAACTGTAAACACCTTTATACTAGCGATTATTGCCATATCATATTACTTGTAGTAAACTAATTATGAAATTGAACCAGGGACTTCAAAGGAGTGAAGACGATGCCAGCAATTTTATACGGAAACATGAAGGGCGGTGTTGGTAAAACAACCAACAGCGTTATGACGGCTTATCAATTAGCAAAGTTAGGTTATAAGACCCTTGTTTGTGATCTGGATCCACAAGCCAACGCAACTCAATTACTTCGACGAACATATGGGTTGCAGCACGGGACTGATCTACAAATCAACAAAACCATGATGGTTGCACTGACCGAAGAGAACATCAAATCGGCCATTGTTAACATCATGGACAATTTATACCTGCTGCCATCTTCTGAGGACTTTAAGAACTATCCTGATTTCCTCGAAATGAAGTTCATGTTAGATAAAGAAAAGATTGAAGCCGGCGATAGTACCACTCTGCAAAGTGAAATGAGCAAAGTTAAAGAACAACGGATCTCCTACTTTGCCCAGCAGCTTGCCAAGGTCCGTGATGAGTACGACTTCGTTATCATTGACGTACCACCGACACTGTCCATCTTTACTGACTCCGCTATTTACGCTACCGACTTCGTTATCATCGTTCTTCAAACCCAACAAAGGTCCCTGGACGGTGCTGAGACGTTCTTTGAATACCTTCAACAGATGTATAACGACTACGCTAACATTGACTTTGATATCCTGGGTGTCTTGGCCGTCCTTCTAAAAAACAATGTCGGCCTCGACAACCAAATTCTGAAGGATGCCGAAACCGACTTCGGGAAGGATATGCTATTTAACCAGATTATTCGTCACATGGAGCGTCTCAAGCGCTATGATCGGACTGGGATCGCTGAAAAGGGGCTTACCAAATATGATATGCACGATACCCGGCTGCATTATATCTACAACACATTGACGAAAGAAATCGTCGCACGTCTAAAAGACAAAGGGGTTGAATTGAAGTAATGGCTAAATTTGAGTTTAACAAGAGCGCTAAGAAAAAGGCGCCGAAACCAATTACGGAAACGAAGATCTCAAAACCCAGGGAAACCTACGACCCAGCGAAAATGACTAAACAAGTCGAAGAGGACTATCAAAAAGAACAACCAAAGAAGAAGCACCCCGGTAGACCGAAGAGCGGGCGTAAATCTTATCAAACGGTTCGTCTGCAGAAGAAGACAGTGTTGAAGATCAATGCACTTGAAAATGCACTTAGCGTGTCTACACAGGATGCTACTGTTGATCAAGCGATTGAACGTGTGCTGAACTCATTGAACGCCGATGAAAAACGGTCGTATGATCTTTGGCTGGAAATGTTTGAGAAAAAAGAGGAGAAGTAATTTTTCACAAGCACTAATATTCATAGGAGAATTAATGAATGCAAAACAATATCTTATTTAAGGGAGACGCTTTAGAAGCTTACTCCAAATGGCCTGCACCTAAATTAATCATTAGTGATGGACCATACGGTATTAATGGTTATGATGGCGACTTTTCCAATCCTAAAGATCTAATATCATTTTACGATAAACATATCAAAGCCTGGACAAAATTTGCACAACCTGGCACAACACTTTGGTTCTGGTGCACTGAAATTGGATGGGCATCTGTACATAGTTTATTCGATAAATATGGTTGGGAATATAAAGGTGTAAATACTTGGAATAAAGGAAGAGGATTTATTGCCGGAAATATCAATACAAATTCTTTATCTTCTTTTCCAGTTGTAACAGAGGTAGCTGTTCAATATGTTCTAAATCCAAGCTTTTCCATTAATGGGAAGAAGATGAACGAACAGCATTGGCTAAGAGCAGAATGGCAAAGAACAGGATTACCATTAAGTAAAAGTAATGTCGCTGCCGGTGTTAAGTCAGCAGCAACTAGAAAATATTTAACCAAAGACAATCTTTGGTACTCTCCTCCTGCAAATCAATTCATCAAATTAGTCACCTATGCTAATAAATATGGGGAGAAGGAGGGTAAACCATACTTTTCCTTAGACGGAATATCTCCAATAACAGCTAAAGAATGGGAGCGAATTCATCCAACCTTTAATTTGCCTGTAGGATATACTAATGTCTGGAATGTTCCAAAAGTTTCAGGCAAAGAACGAATCAAAGTTAAAGATAGTAAAACCAAAGCGCTGCACGCCAATCAAAAGCCACTCTCATTAATGAAGCTTTTAGTATCTACTTCTAGTAATGTAAATGATATTGTTTGGGAACCGTTTGGCGGATTGGCTAGTGCATCAGTGGCTGCACTAGAGTTGGATAGAAAGCCTTATGTTGCTGAAATTAATTCTAAATTTTATAGTGCCATAGAAGAAAGACTATGCTCTGTCACTCAAAACTTGGAATTACCTTTAACAATGTGATCATAATATTCTTTAACGACCTCTCTCTTTTTAGAAATATGAGACCAATAAGAAATTGTGTGGTTAAAGATCTTTTTGTCCATTATCTCAGCTTTAAACGCATTGACTGATGGATTTTTAATTCTATTAATTTTTGCGAAATTTGTTTCTTCACGATATTGAAAATTATGTAGAAGATAGTTTGTTAGTTGGCGCGTAGTAGGATTAATACTATAGTTATGATTTTTAAAGTCCAATGTACTCAAGAATTCTGCTGCTTTTGCTTTTTCTTCAGCTGTCCACGCTTCGGTTTGGCTCTTAAATCCATTAACGTTTCGTTGCTGTAAATTTTGAGTCCTATCAACAGTATTCTCTGGTTCTACAACCAAGTAAGAAGGTGGATCAAAATAATGATTATCCCTACTTTTCGCTAATTCCATTGCTGGAATAATCTTTACACCTATAATTTTAGGCTTTCCGTGTAGAATATATTCTGGCAACCAGGCAACCAATGCCAACAATGGATTGTTATGAGAAAGCATTGACTGACTTGGCTTAAATCTAGCCGTAATTTCGGTAGCTAAAGGATACCATGCTTTTACCTCTATACCAGGGACTTCACTAAGTTGATCAGACACAAAAATATTATCAGGGAAGTCTGGATCTTGGCGCTTCCATACACCTAAATCTCTAAAGGAAGAGGTTAAATTAAGATGATTTGCCATAGCATATTCAATCATATTACCTACAATGCTAGATATTTTTGACTCAATGTGAGACATAAAGATAGCATATTCTAAGCTATCCGGTTCTCCAATATTAATAATATCGAAAATTTCATTTACCATTGAAGCTATATTGTTACTAGCATCATCTAATACATTATCTACGCTCAAACTATGCTTATTTTTCATTATTAATTACCATTCAATTAAACAATATATACATCAACATTATATTCATAATACAAAAAGGCTTCAACACGATACCAACAGCCTTTGTGCGGCCAAGATTAATCAGTTTATTTGAATAACCTCTACCAGTAGATAATAATTTTAGTCATGGTATAATATTAATAGAGATGAAGTCGTCAGGTTCATGGCGCACAAAAGCCCTCAGCAAGGTCCTAAAATGCTGAGGGCTTTTTATTGTGGGCTTATTGCCGTTCGATTACTCGTTAATGATTTCGATTGTTAAGCCACCAACCAAACCAAACTACAATGAGTGCGTTAACGAGCGAGATGAAGTCGTTTAACAGGTTCATGGCTATCACCCCCTCTCTACCGTGACAAGGGGACGAACGACCATATTATTATATCATTTTGGTTACTATATTAATGAATGAAAGGGTGTGAAAAAATGTACGAAAATTACTCACGGCAAGCATTACCTGATAGAAAATATCGAGAAATACTTGGTGCAGCACTATACGTATTTAATTCTAATTATGACTTCTTAATAGAAAACATATTGCATATTAAAGATAAGCTTCAATTGAAGGATGATATAGATTGGTGGAATCTGATGAACCTTGAAGCTGGTAAACTAAAACGGAAATTACAGCAAGACTCATCTTTTGAACCATACAGGGAAATCTTTGACCATCATCCTTCATTAATGCGTAAGTTTAATTACTTAAAAAACAGAAGGAATAGAATTGTTCACAGTTTTACGGCTGCAAGTGACCATAACTCTCATAAGCAAGTATTATATTCCCTAGATCCTAAAACAAAGGAGCAGGAAGAAATCACTGAAGCTTACCTTCTGGAATTTATTAAAGAAAACGAAGCATTTGCTCTTCGTCTAGATGAGTTTCGCAACGAAATTCTCAATAACGTATAGAGTAGAGGTACATATATTCCGTTTGACGTTAAAATGGGAGGCTAAGAAATGAACAAATACGACATACTACCAACAAAATCAAATCTTGCCCTATCAATTAAGAACGATACTACTGGCAGAAATAGCAATTTATGTAACTTGTTAAGGCTACTGAATTTTCAACAAGACTCGTTATCAATTGCGATCAATGGTAGTTGGGGAACAGGAAAAACCTTTTTTATTAAGCAATGTCAGTTAATGCTAGATAATGCCTTCGCCCAAGAAAACGAGAATAATAGAGAAGTCATACACGCTCGAAATACCCTTTTTTCACCAGAAAATTTAACTGACATTCAGAAAACGCATTTTAGAACCGCCTATTATGATGCATGGGAACATGATAGTGAGGAAGACCCTATTGCTTCTCTTATTCGCTGCTTAGCAACGACTGATTGGAGTACGATAGCCAAAGAATCACTCGGAAAAGTCGCTGAAGTAGGCGCCAGCATACTAAAAGCAACAACAAATATCGACTTAAAAGATTTAGCTAAAACGCTCAAAGATGATGATGGCAATCTAGTAAACGCGGATAATCTTGAACGACTTAAAAAGCAATTCAATTCCACATTAGCTAAACTTGCGCCCGAGCAAGGTAAGTTAATTATATTTGTTGACGAACTTGATCGCTGTAAACCAACTTATGCTGTTAAACTGCTTGAAAGGATAAAACATTACTTTAACAACCCTAATGTGACCTTTATCTTTGCAGTTGATTTAAGTCAATTACAGTACACTATTAATCAATACTACGGTTCCCAATTTAATGGTTATCAATACTTAGATCGCTTCTTCGATTTAGTAATACCCCTTCCAGAACCAAATATTGATAAGTATTTTGACAATACTAAGAATATTCTCGAAGCTGCTCAACACTTTGAAAAAGCAGACCCTAAATCTTCTTACTATTACCTTTTCTGCAAAGAATTAATCAATCATTTTTCTTTCAGCATACGTCAGATCAATCACTTTTATCTAAAAACAAACTCAGCAACATATAATCTATTAGGTCGTATTTTTAATCACCAAGGCATCATTTCTCCAGTTGAAGAGAACGGTTATTTTGTTCTTTACGAGTTCTTTCTACCTTTAATGACTGCATTAAATCAAGCAAACATTGATGAATATAATAACTTCATCAATGGAAATGCTTCAGAAGATACTCTAAATATCCTAGCAAAGAGTCAATACTTCACCAAATACTATAAAGACATATCTGCAAATGAACCTAATATTGATGTTGTCAAAGGCATTTCGGATATTTATAATGCAATATTCAATAATCGAGAACAATATTCATTAAAAATTTCAAGTCAGTGTGTAATTGAGTACCCCGGTCAATATAAGAAAAGATTAATTGACGCATGTAGCTTATTATCCTCTGAAACAAAGTTTAACTAATAAGCAAGTTAATATTAAATTAGCTGAAATTTCTAAGCCTAAAGGATTATCCATAATGATTTTATGGATGCCCTATGGGGTCCATTTGTCATGAATCACCCCTGTTTAAACAGCATTATTTATGGCAATATGTACAACTATTACATAATAGGCTATTATATAGATGTACATCTATATAAGAGGTAACGTAAATGGATTATCAAAAATTAGCTAACTTGCTTAAGGTAGTTGCTGAACCAAATCGGCTTAAAATTCTTGAAATGCTTTCCTGTGGTGAAATGTGTGCCTGCGACATTCTTGAACACTTTGATTTTACCCAACCAACGCTTTCTCATCATATGAAAGTATTAGAGGATAAAGGATTGGTCATCGTAAGTAAGAAGTCAAAATGGCATTACTATTCATTAAATCCAGACACGACTGAACTTATTATTAACGGCTTAACCCGTACGCTGTCCAATACTGACAATTGTATGTGTAAGGATGCTAATTAAAAAAGATAATCCTTTTATTTTTACCGCAAACATAGATAATTATCTATATGAAGGGGATTAATATGAAGACGTCGAAAAACCTATCATTTATGGATCGTTACATGACCCTATGGGTGTTTTTAGCTATGTCACTTGGAATTTTAAGTGGATTTATTTTCCCTTCCTTGCCTAAGTTGATCAACAGTTGGTCAGTGGGAACTACGTCTATTCCGATTGCAATTGGCTTAATCTTAATGCTGTACCCGCCATTAACTAAGATTAATTATGAAAAAATGGGTGATGTATTTCGTGATAAGGTAGATTGTAAAATTTAAAAGACTTAGATATACCAACTTGTTTATCAGTTGAAAACAGTTAGAAACAGTTAGAAACGATTTCCACGAAAAATAAGTTTGAAAGATTCAAGGAATTGTATTATATTGAGGGCGTAGAATCAATAATATTAGGAGGGTGTATTATGTTATCGAGGAATAATTGGAAAGAACAAGTTCGGCAACAAGAACCGAAGAAACAACGGTTTACGATTAAGAAATTAACCATTGGAGTTGCTTCGGTTTTGATTGGTTTCACATTTATGGGAATGAGTGCTTCAGCCAACACTCAAAACACATCTGGTACTCTAGCAGCAAATGAAAATAATACTGCTAACCCATCAGTTAAGCCAACTCATAGCGGTCAACCAGTTCAGGGCGGTGCACCGGGTGATGCTAAGACAACTGATACAGCGGGGAAAGGCCAGGACACTAAAGCCCCGGAGCAAGGGAATGACGCCCAGCAAACCGTCAACAAATGGATGTCAACCCCGGCCTTGGACGGCCTGAAAAACTTTGAAGGGACCCCGGAGAACCACGTCACCCAACCCAATGTAACTAACGTGGTCAATCAGATCAACAGCCTCAAGCAGGAGGAGTACCAGAAGCAGCTAGAGCAGGTGAAACAGCAGGTCCTGAACGAAATTGGCAAGCGCTTAGATACAGTTACTCCAGCACAAATTCAGGCCGTCAAAGATGAACAGGACCTGTTCCAACTCGAGGGGGTGCTTCAGGGCTACTCCGAACACCAGGATGTCATTAAGCGACAGGAACTGAAGAAAGAGATTAGTCAAATTAAAGCACAGGGTGACAAAGACGTTGATGCGGCCAAGACCAACGCTGAGGTTAATGCGGTTGTGAAGAAAACCCTGGATGGACTCTCACTGGTGGTGGCGAAGAATAACCTATGGTCGACTCGTGGCACCCTGATCCGGTCGGGCTTCCTGCTGAATAGTTACGCCTACCTTTCCAACGAGGACAAGGCAGCCCTGCAAAAGCAAATTACGGATGCCCAAGCACTGTTGGCTGAACAAACGACCGAACTGGACGACTGGAAGCAAGGCGACGCGGCGGCATTCGAAAACACGACCAAACAGACGCAAAAAAAGGCCATTCAGATTCTGAACGCGATTAAGGAAGCGGGGACCAAGAACTTTGCCGCGGCCCAGTCAGCCGCCGCGGATGCCCTGGCCAAGTTGCCGAACCTCCATACGGATTCTCCGTTTGCCCCGGCCGTCCTTACGGCCTTCCAAAAGGAAGTTAAGGATGCTAAGAATGCCAACACCATTGACATTCTGATGAGTATGGCGGAAAAAATGAACCTGCCGATTCCGAAAGTCAAGGCTGATACAACAACACTAATTGCACCATCTAAGATTGTACCTAGCTATGATGGTACAAAGGTAGTTGATACACCTTTTTATAACAACTCTCGAGGTACAAATTCAAACCTAATCGACAATCAATCTAAAACTGGACAGTATACCTTTTACTTCACTGCAAAGGATGCATCTGGTAAGGAATACGCTAGTTCATATGCTGCAGAAAAAGGAAATCCTACAGGAGTCGTGCTTAATTCCATATTAGATAAGGATGCTGGTGCATACGATCCAAATAGTTTAGAGTTTCATTTTTACTATCAAAACAATACTGATCAAGACCAGACAATTAATTATACTTTGAGAATGGCTGATTACCTTAATCCTTATAAGGCAGGACGTCCAGAATCTAGTTTAGTTCCAGATGGTAGTAGAATAAGTGATGTTAAAGTTACTAGCAAACAAGGCAATACTTATGATATTAGTTCTGTAACTAAAACTTTAGATGGGGTTAAATCACGTGATGGTGATTTGCGCTACGTAGGAGATGTGCCAGTTAATTTAACTGTTAAAGCTAATGATGCAATCAATTTGGTCATTCCGTTTGTCCTTAACACTACTGCTAAGAAGTCTAATACCACGATTGATGATCACAATGAATTTAGTGTTCGAGAAAATGGACAACAGACTGGTTATTTGGTTGTCAGATCTTCAACTTATGCGCCATTATATACAGAAGACAAGATTTATCCAGAAGTTAATGTAGGAAATAACAATTATACTCATGACTACCCAGATAATCCAGGTGCATTTGATTTGGATCCTTCTGTGTATCTTGATAATGACTTCATGGATGGTTTCTGGGATGGGCGTACTGGTGTATATAAGGCCAGCAAGCCAACTAACTTGAATACTGTCTATAACAGCTATACCTATTCGTTTTTACTTCTTGATAATTATCAAAAGTCTCTAACTAAACATGGATTCACTGTAGCTTTTAGTAATGGCAAGCCAGTGCCATATTACATGTATCAGTTAAGTAAAACTGGTTCAAAGGTGGTTGATAAAAATGGTAATCCAGTACAAGGTGAAACCAAGGGACTTCCTTATTTTGAAGTTGTACCGGTAATTTTGCTTAATCAAGATGAAAATTATACAACTAAGACGGCACCAACTGCTTGGGATCCATCTACTATGGTTAATAAAGTTGCTGATCCAACTAATTATCGCTACTGGAATCAAAAGACCGATAGCGCAGTTAGAATGGATAATACTGCAGCACAACTAACTGCTAAAGACTTTACGGTAACTATCACTAAAGATGGTCAAGCCGTTAAGCCAGATGATAACGGAAAGTATGATTTGTCTAAGCCAGGAACTTATACTGTTACTTATTCTAAAGATTTCAATGGCACGACAATTTCTAATTCTGGTCAAATTACTGTAACTCCAGTTAAGGAACCGGATAATCCGCCAACACCAACTGAAGACACTACAGTAACGTACACGTTCTACGATGAGACTGACAAGAAGCCAGTTGAGGGTCATGATGTTACTGTCACTGGTCAGCCTGGTACTGATCAAAAGGTAAATCTTACTACCCCAGAAGGCTACAAGCTTGCTGAAGGTCAAACCTTACCAACTAGTGTCACGATGCCAAAAACAAACGAGACATTTACTATTCATCTTGTTCACGCTACTAAGGATAATCAAAAGTACGAAGTAAACTACGTTCCGATGGATATTGAGCGTCCAACAACTGATACCTCAGTTACTAAGACCCAAATGCCAACGGTTAAGAATGCTGATACGATGCCAGATGGGACAATTACTGGTTACAAACAAAAAACTTTTGATGCTCCAAAGGGTGTCACTACCTCTGTTGATTCAAAGACTGGTGAATTAACCGTAACTGTACTAAAGGATGCCACTACTGGTCCCTTCCTTGTTCCGGTAGATATTGGCTATCAAGACGGCAGAGGTATGATCTGTTATGTTCCGGTCAGAATCCACGATCAAACTGACACTAATGGTCACACTGTTCAATTCTCATGGACCCTCGATTCTCCTATAGTTAACCTGCACAGAACGACTGATGATAATACTAATATCGATGTTAACAATAGTCGGATTAACACCATTAACTTCTATTACGATTGGGATCACACCAGTGGCAATGGTAACTACAGGACGACCATTGTTTACAAGTTAAATGCCGACGGAACGAAGTTTGTAAATACTACTGATCCTACTGATAGCTTCGACGCTAGT
>PPYF01470130.1_pt1 | contig 19119 bp, 9 predicted proteins | sample 1559871 | NCBI WGS metagenome assembly PPYF01 (sample SAMN08240021, study PRJNA423297) | Human gut metagenome, whole genome shotgun sequencing project. | reverse complement strand
CATCCTTCCCTGTTTCATGACGCATGGAACGAACAACTTTCTTTTTATCCGTTGATACAAAATGAACTCCGTTACCATCGGTTCCCACATACAAAAGGCTTTTCCCATCACCGGATAAAGAAGAAATTACATTACAACCTACATCAACAAAACGAGCAAATTCTTTAGTTTGTGTATCGAAACTGATGATTCCCTGCCCCATCGTTCCTAAATAAAGCATACTCCCAATCCTAGCTATATTCTTAAAAGAACAAACATGCTTCTCTTCCATCACATTATGATAAGCCTCTATTTTTCTATCTGAAAGTCGCAGAGAATAAAGACCATTCTCCGTAGCCATCCAAAGTATTCCATCTTCTCCCAAATTCAAGCCACCAATAGAGTTCGCCGCCGACAACATATTAGGATCTATCATAATTTGGTTCAAGCTACCTCCTTTATAAATGAAAAGCCCCCTTTCTGTTCCGATATAAAGTATTCCTTTCCCATCATGTAAAAGAGAGCGCACAGCATATCCTATCGTTTCACGGGCAATGGGCTCCAAACTATTTTTCTGCTTGCTAACACGCCATAATCCACTACCATTCCCCATCCACAATTCATTGCCAGGCATCTCAGCAATGGCATTTACCCGTTTCAATTTTTCATCTGAACCCGGAATAAGATAATGCTTGAAATGAATTCCATCAAAACATTCCAACGAATTGCCGGTCCCCAACCACACATAACCTAAAGAATCTTTATAGATGGCATTTACCACTAAATCTGATAATCCCTCAGTTACAGACAAGCCACGAAAAGCGTAGGAACGAGAGAAAATGGGTAAAGACAAGAATATAAGAAACAATATAAATATAAATCTTAAAATGTTTTTCATTACATTGTGCATATTTGGAACCTCGTGTTTATCAAATAATGCAAATATAGTGAAAAGGGAATATATTTTCCCTATCAAAAAAAGAAAAAATCATCATCCACTTCTTATTTGCTGTATGAAAAAGAAAGGATGATGATTTAAAAAGATTACTTTATAAAAGAAAGTTTATATCAAAGTTTGCGTAAATCATGTCCGGGCAACAAATTATATTCTTTTCCATTCATCCTGACTTTACAAGGTGCAGAAGCTGCATATTTCCAAACGCCCTCTTTATACACCAACATCACATCTGTTACTGTCAATGAACTTATTTCAACATGTGGAGTTTTCAATAGTGTACCTCCTCCCAAAAAGAAAATACAATCATCGCCTTGTTTATTTCCCCACAATGCATAAGCAGCTTGTACAGTCATTTCTCCACTTTTACACAAATGACCTGCATCATCCGAAGAAATAATCCGGTCCACACGCCCCTCTTTTTGTTGAATACAAATTCCGACATGACTTCCAGCCACACCACTTTCCACTTCTGGAAAAGTAACGGAGGAAATACATCCCGGCTCCTTTACCGAAGAAGGTTCATAAACAGCTACAAACGGACGATTCCAAGCTTCACCTTGTTGGCGGGCTACAAAAGTCAACGTAGGTTGCTCTTTGATAGCATAAGGCATATCCGGAATCCGGCTCAATCCTTCAGTCATCGGGCTCAAAGCCGAGAAGACTTTACGTTCAGGAGCACCTTTCATCCACATATTCATACTGATATTATCCTCATCCGGCATCTGTATAGTAAACATTGTTTTAATATCTTTGGAGGTCTCGGCACTTTTCTTGTCAAACAAATAAGAATAGGCATATATATGTGCCCCAGCAAAAGCCAGTTCCTCCGTTGGTTGAAGAAACAAGCTACTCCCATCAGCAGCAGTCAAGTTCATGGTTTGTCCCATATTATGATAAAAATAATCATGCATTTTATCTCCTCCCTCCACTTTCCTGCTACGGAAAATATCGACATAATATCCGTTCTTTTCTCCTGTAGTCACAATACTCATCATACGGTTTTGATCAGCTTGTGATTCAGGTTCACGGAAAAAGACTTCACTATAACTCACAGGCTGATAATCTACTTTCATCCCTGCTTCGGGGTAGCAGTTCAATAATTTGAAAGCATGATTGCTTTTCATAACCGGATAAGAAGAGATTCCATCTACACAAACCGTATTGTGTGCAGGGAACTGACTATAATACTCCAAATAATCCAAACCGGAATAAAGGGTCAAGCCAATACCTCCATCCGGTGCCAGACGATATCCTTTTCCATAAAGTTCCATGCTGATGCCATTGGCATGCATGTGATTCCCTTCACTGGCATTTTGGGCAATCATCAAACTATGACGTTTGTCCATGCCATTGCGTTGCACCAACCAACTGGCATTGGGAGCATAAAAAGTAGGAGTTACATAATCATTGATATCACCGGCAGGTATCTTATCATCAATTACCAAAGGCTTGTCACTGAAAAAAGAAGTTACCGCCACCCTCACATTTTTCTTTTCAGTCGCCGGTTTGGAGGCATCGGGATCAAATAACTTCAACATAGCAGTAAATTGTCTTTCTTGATATTTTTTACCATGTTTCTGGGCATTAGCTACCATACGGGCAAAGATAGCAGGATTCAATTTACCGGGATGTGTATCGCCAAAACCCATTGTCATACAATCCGGAAACAAATATTGCGGGTCGGCGGCCACCGCTTTTTTTATGACAGGAATCTCCTCGGTCAGGTCCATACCCAAATTACGGTCAAAGATAGTGACCATATCCGTATAATCCCCGACAACTACCTGACTATAACCCGGACATTCAGCCCAAATACCGGTTTCAGCATCATAACCATAATCAGCAAGCTGTTTCAGTGACCATTGACGGATGGAAGAACGATTCAACACATAATCAATATAATACTCGCCTCCCTTTTTATCCGGATAAGAAGCATCAGATTCCAAAATCATGCCGATGCTCATGATATAACGTGCCTGCATCAGATTCCAGTTATTATGCGGCACTCCATTATCAATGATATTATCCGCCCATTTCTTGAATGCTCCGGCATAGATGTCCATCTTATCAGCCTTATCGGTTTTCAAATAATCATATAAAAAATCATACAATGGAACCAAAGCATTCACAGCATCCTCGTGAATGACTTCAAAACTGCTCATACCCACCAAAGTCTGCTGATGTCCATGATTCAAATCCTTGGGAACATTCCGGTAATAAATCCCCGTCATATAAGTGTCAAATACCGAAGCTGCCAAATCAGCATATTTCTTCTCCCCGGTCATCCACCAAAGAAAAGCGGCATCACGGGCGATACCCAGTATCTCTACATTAATACTTTGGATGATATTTCCGGTTTTACTGATATTCACCCATTCGTACGGTCTGCCTTCCAACGTCCCATTTGCCAGATACATTCCCCGAGCATCTTCCTGATAAGGCTTCAAATCTTCCAGCTTGGGACGTACATAGTTAGTTGCATGACTGCGTGCACCGGTATACATCACCGTAGGAGCCGGCGCCTTCTCTCCTCCTGCATGATCATAATATTCTCCTTTAATATATACCTCCGTTGCATGAGTTTTCCAATACATTTGCAAACGGGAAGTAAGCCATTCAGGCCCTCGGTCAGCATACCGGTCAGTCCGTTGCTTTAACTTTTCAAACACTTCCTGTGCCCACGGTTCTTCCTTTATCAACTTCTGCGTTTCAACTTTGCCATTACTATCCGTCAGATAACGGGGATGACCTTGTGACAGTTTCACCGATAAGGAAGTTTCCTGTGCATATAATACACTTGTTACAAGCAAGCATATCCATAAAACGATCTTTCTCATAATTCTATTCATTCTCTTTCACAAAAATACGTATCATAAAGCTATTCCACTCAATCCAAATGAATTATTTTATCATCCGCCTCTTCCATTCAAATTTAAAGTTACCGAATATAAAATGTTTGCTTTACCGGCTCTGCAGTCTTTATCTTAGGATCAGAGTTTTTTCCGTATTGCCATGCTATTACAGTTACTTTTACCGGATAGGTGGTTTTAGGAGGAATAGCAGTTAATATCAATCGATTACCATCCACATAAGCCGGTCCCGATTCCACATAAAAATCTACCGGCAAGCCACAACTGGAAACAGCAGATAAAGAAACGTACTTAGTACCACGCTTTATGTCCGGTAACGTTGCAAACTTAATATATTGCTGCTGTCCTTCCGTATTTTTAACCGGAATTATCATCTGAGCTTGCTGAACAGCCGGTTTATATTCTTCATCTCCCGGATGAGTTATTGAAAAAACAATATCCGATTTCTTGTCCGTCCATAAAGTTCCCCGATTCCATTGTATTCGAAATGTCACAGAATCAACTAAAACAACTGGGCCGGTAATCATCTGCAGGACCGGAGCTTTTCCAGCATGACCAATAGATGCCCCAACAGGCAAATCAGTCCAATTGGAAAGTCGGGGACTTTCTCCTGGAACAGTATCCAAAAAAACAGGGGTCAATTGAAATGTGATACCATCTTCCTGTGGTATAAAAGCCGGGTGAACTTGTAAATGAGTATTCTGTTGGGATACTGTTTTTCCGTTTTGAGACACACTTACCAATTGTGGCTTCATATCGTAATATCGGGATTGATACGCCAAAGTAGCCTCTATCATCTCACGATCAAAAAACCAAAATGCTTGTGCAGGATCCCCTTTAAATTGATTTACCGGTGCCGGAATACATGAAGGCTTTTTATTTTTTTTCCATCGCTCCATCAACCATCCCTCCTTTGTCGGATCTACGTGTCCATAATGCATTGCCTTCTTGATATAGAGAGCTATATATTGTGCTTTTTCCGGAGTATAGGCAAAGTGTCCTTCAGCAGGACAGGCCAACATGCTTAAAGGCAGCAATGGATGCTCCTTACGTTCTTTCAAACCTTCATTGCTCCATGTATGTGCTGATTCATATTCTCCCATGGTTTCCAGACAAGGAATTTTATTGATGTTACGTTCTCCCCAAATATCCGGACATAGCCAGCGATCACGATGATATGGCCACTGACCACTGACAGAAATGCATGCCAATGTACGTTCCGGTTTATAGGCAGCAAGATAATAAGGCCAACTAGCAGCAGCTCCATATTGTGTTGGGCAACCAAGATTGCTTTTACTTGTTCACACTGCCCGGGAATCCACAAGTAAGCCCTTGACTCAGGATTTTTGGGATGAGTACTAAAATTATGGACGGGTACAGACCATTGCCAAATTCCTGTTTGTGCAACAAGCGTAAATGATAAAAGCCAACCGAATATTCCAAATAAAAATACATGTTTCATAGCTATCTTCATTGTTTATTATAAAAACGAATCAGAATCAAGAAACACTCAACTTTATTCTAAAATTATCTTCCAAAGAAATGAGTAAAAACCTATCTTTGTACGTATTAGATACATATACAAAACTTAAATAGCATGAATAAACACACTTTATCTGTAGCAATCACTTTCCTATTCTGTACCCCAATATCAGGGGGCATACCGGACGGAATTTACCACAAAGGATGGATAGACTTCAACAAGAACGGGAAAATGGATCTATATGAAAATCCTAAAGCCCCGCTGGAAGACAGAGTACAAGACCTGCTTTCACAAATGACACTAGAAGAAAAAACCTGTCAAATGGCCACACTTTACGGTTCAGGACGCGTACTAAAAGATGCGTTGCCTCAAAACAATTGGAAAACAGAAGTATGGAAAGACGGAATAGGAAACATAGATGAAGAACATAACGGATTAGGGGCTTTCAAGTCCGAATATTCTTTTCCATACGCCAAACATGTGAATGCCAAACACACCATTCAACGCTGGTTTGTAGAAAAAACACGTTTAGGTATCCCAGTAGATTTCACCAATGAAGGTATTCGCGGATTATGTCATGACCGGGCAACCTACTTCCCCGCCCAGTGCGGACAGGGTGCCACCTGGAACAAAAAATTAATAGCCCGTATCGGAGAAGTGGAAGCTAAAGAAGCAGTGGCATTAGGATATACCAACATCTATTCTCCCATTCTTGATATCGCCCAAGACCCTCGCTGGGGAAGATGTGTAGAAACATACGGAGAAGATCCTTATTTAGTAGGAGAATTAGGAAAACAAATGATTACCAGTTTGCAAAAATATAATCTGGTAGCTACTCCGAAACATTTTGCAGTTTATAGTATCCCGATAGGCGGACGTGACGGAAAGACACGAACCGACCCACACGTAGCCCCACGAGAAATGCGTACCTTATATATAGAACCTTTCCGGATGGCATTTCAAGAAGCCGGAGCGCTGGGAGTAATGAGCTCTTATAATGACTATGACGGGGAACCCATTACGGGAAGCTACCATTTTCTGACCGAAATATTACGTCAAGAATGGGGATTTAAAGGATACGTAGTATCGGATAGTGAAGCTGTGGAATTTATCTCCAACAAGCATAAAGTAGCAGATACATACGAAGACGGAATAGCACAGGCGGTCAATGCCGGACTGAATATCCGTACCCATTTCACTCCGCCTGCCGATTTTATCTTGCCTCTTCGTAAAGCTGTTGATAATGGCAAAATCTCTCAGGAGACTCTCGACAAACGGGTAGCCGAGATACTTCGTATCAAATTCCGGCTAGGCTTATTTGACAATCCCTATCGTGGCAATGGTAAACAAGCAGAACAAATAGTCCATAGTAAGGAACACCAAGCTGTATCATTGGAAGCTGCCCGTCAGTCGCTGGTATTACTAAAAAATGAAACTAACCTGCTTCCTTTATCCAAATCTATCCGTTCCATTGCTGTTATCGGTCCCAACGCCAACGAACAGACTCAATTGATTTGCAGATACGGTCCGGCCAATGCTCCTATTAAAACCGTTTACCAAGGTATAAAAGAACTGTTGCCTCATACAGAAGTGATCTATAAAAAAGGATGTGACATCATAGATCCTCATTTCCCAGAAAGTGAAATCCTTGATTTTCCGAAAACTGCGGAAGAAGTCCAATTAATGGAAGAAGCCATTCGTGCAGCTAAACAAGCCGAAGTGGTAGTCATGGTATTAGGAGGGAATGAACTGACCGTCAGGGAAGATCGTTCACGAACCAGCCTTAACCTTCCCGGACGGCAGGAAGAACTTTTAAAAGCTGTTTGTGCAACCGGGAAACCGATCATTCTAGTAATGCTCGACGGACGCGCTTCTTCTATAAATTACGCAGCAGCTCATATACCTGCCATTTTACATGCTTGGTTTCCCGGAGAATTTTGCGGACAAGCTGTGGCCGAAGCCTTGTTCGGCGATTATAATCCGGGGGGAAGACTGGCAGTTACTTTTCCTAAATCTGTAGGGCAAATTCCTTTTGCTTTTCCCTTTAAACCAGGGTCAGACGAAAGTTCCTCTACTTCCGTTTACGGAGCGTTATATCCTTTCGGGCATGGCTTAAGTTATACTACTTTTACTTACAGTGATTTACATATATCACCATCACACCAAGGAGTACAAGGAGATATCCATGTAAGTTGTAAAATCAAAAATACAGGAAAAATAAAAGGAGATGAAGTAGTACAACTTTATTTACGGGATGAAATCAGCAGCGTTACCACTTATACCAAAGTATTACGCGGCTTTGAACGTATCAGTCTGAAAGCTGGAGAAGAACAAACTGTTCATTTCAGATTGCGACCACAAGATTTAGGATTATGGGACAAAAATATGAATTTCCGTGTGGAACTGGGTAGTTTCAAAGTAATGCTCGGAGCTTCTTCTACAGACATCAGATTACATGGTCAGTTCGAAATAACGCCCTAAACCTCCCACCATTTTAACTCAGCATGGAATGACAGGAATATTCAGATTCCTATAAATACAGTATTTCATTAAAACATCGGTAAATAATCAGTTCACATCTAATTTATGTTCACAGATCCTTTACCGATGTTTTGAACAAGAATCTTTTAATCTCTATTTTGAAGATATAAATGAAGGAGGAAGTTCTTCTACACCCCATTTTTTGTTAGGCTTTGCCCCTAATTTCAACTCCAAAGTCCCCCCCTTAATAAAGTCTTCATGATAAAACCAACATTTATTCCACTTTTTCCCATTAAGGGAAGCATTTTGAATGTACATATTATCAGTTGAATTTCCTTTCGTTATGATTTGGAAAGTCTTTCCGGAATAATAACGATTGTCCAAATGAATAGTAACCTTATCAAAAAGCGGAGAAGTAATCTCATAAAAAGGCTTTTCCGCACAACCACCATCCACCTCAAACAGTCCGATTGCCATCAGAACACCTAAAGCCCCCATCTGTCCCTGATCCTCATCATCCCGATAGCCTCCATAGGGAGTCACATCACAATAAGCAGCTTTTACTTTACGCACCCACTTCTGAGTAAGCCAAGGTGCTCCTGCATAACTAAACAAATGAGCCATTCCAGTCCCCGGCTGATTACCATAATCTGTCCAATTGCCTTCCTTTGTTTTATTAGAACGGAAAAACCCATACGACTCACTCTTTTCGAAATTAGCATTCAATCTCTTAACATACTGGTCGGCACCTCCATAAAGTTCTATCAATCCTGCCATATCATGTGGAACATAGTGTGAATAAATAGCAGAGTTACTCTCGCAAAATCCTCCTTTTTCTGTCAATTCCAACGGATCAAAATAAGGTAACCAGTTGCCATCCTCTCCACGAGGTTGCATATAACCACTTTCCGGATTCCAAAGATTACGATAATTCTTTGACCGCTTCATAAAAAACTCATAATCCTGTAATTTCCCCATTGTTTTCGCCATCTGTGCCAAGCACCAATCCTGATAGGCATATTCCAATGTCATGGAAGCTCCGGTAGTATGCATCCCTTCAACATCTTTCCGTCCGTCAGGCACATACCCCCATTCCTCATAATATTTCATGCCACCGGAATAAGCTGTCTTGCTATGTTCATAACCGGCATGGTCGCGAATACCTCCCACAAAAGCATTTTTCCGCAAACCTTCATAAGCCAGTTCCGCATCATAATTACGAATTCCTTTATTATAAGCCGAAGCAAAAAAAGAAACAGCCGGATCACCAATCATCACATACGTATAATTTCCTCCTGATGGTCCACGGGGAATCAGACCTCCGTTTTGATACATATCTATCATTGTATTACAGAAATTATCCATAACTTCAGGATATGCCATAGACCAGAGTATGTTCAGTGACCAATGACTTCCCCACCATGCATCAAAGTTATGATGATTATACAAAGGTTTTCCATCTTCTCCCAAAGGAATTTGCCGTATGCGCGGAAAGTCGGAAGTCATATCCATATAATGTCCATCGGCATCACTGACTACATGGCGTCCCAATAAGGCATGCCACAAATCCGTATAGAGTTTTATTTGCTGTTCTCTGCTACCGCCTTCCACTTCTATCCTTCCAAGCCAATCATTCCATTCGGAAAAAGAAGACTGCTTTACTTGCTCAAAATCCCAGCCTGACAGTTCCGTTAACATATTCTTACGTGCCTGTTCTACACTGACATATGAAATCGCCACTTTCAGCATCACCTTTTCGTCTTTTTCTGTTTTAAATCGGACTGCCATACCCGCATTCTTACCTGATATTCTTTCCGGATTGCTATTAGATTCTATCCGGCCTTCGCGCCAAGATACAACCTTATCCATTGGCTTGCTCAATTGTGCATAAAAATAAACAGGAGTATCTTTAGGACGACGTCCTGTACGTTCCATCATCTCCCATCCGGCTATTTCCTTATCACTTACTTTCCAAACCTCCGAATAAGCTGTAGGTCCATGTGCCAAAAACGCTCCCGTATCAAATAAAATATAACTGGCATCACTTTTCGGAAAAGTATAACAATGAAAGCCTACGCGCATAGTAGAAGTCAACTCTGCTGTTATGTCATAATCTGTCAGTTTCACTTTATGATATCCCGGTTTAGCTATCTCTCCATCATGAGTAAAAGCCGATTGATAAGCATTCATACCCAAATGCCCTTTAAACTCGCCAACGGTAGGCATCACCGCCACACCGGACATCTGCCAATTATGAACATGACTAAAACAGCGTATTTGTTTTGAGTCATACAGATATCCTGATCCCCAAGAGTGCTCGGTATCCGTATCAGGGCTAAGGCTGACCATACCAAACGGACGACATGCCGAACTGAAAAAAAACCATCGGGAACGGTGACTGTCAACAAAAGGATTTACCAAGTCAACATAATTCTTTTTAGTCCCCGCTTCATTGAACAACAAAGAACCAAAAGCAGGCTGATCACGATCGTATCCTTCAGGACGAATCTGCCGAAGAACCTGTTCCGTATAAGGCATCTGCATCCCTTTCCGTATAACAAAATGATTGTAGGTCATTTCAAAAATCGGCATATATCTACCCCTTCCTTTATTAGATATCTCAGTCCAGTTGCTATATTTTCCTGTGACATCCTTCCACACAGCAAAAGGAACATTATACCCCAAATTATATTTTGCGACATACTCAAACCCTTTCATAAGCCGGTTATCAAGAGCCGAATATAAATCATCACCTTGTTGCCAAGCTATTTCACAAACAGTTGCCAGGGCACCTATACCCAACATGCTATGCCCCTGATCACGACCACTCTCCTGTATCTGACCGGTATCCCCACTGATATAATGAGCTATTGTTCCGTTATCATTGGCATGAAGATAAAAATCAACCGCCTTATTATACATTTCCTCATTATCCCATAAAATAGCAGCTGCCATATAAGCTTTAGTCACAATAGGTCCCCAATTCCCATTTGTATAAGGCTTACGATGGTAAAAATTTTCCATTACAGGCAAGAACACTTCCCTTATCATTCTACTGATCTCATTAAACTGAACAACTGTCATCTTTTTATAAGTATGACGCAGTATTTCAGTAGCATAAATAATCTTTAATCCTTCCAACCCCACCAACAAAGGGGCATCATTCGTTTCCGGAATTCTTTTAAGTGTTCCGGCATAGCCTAACAATAATTCCAAAGATTTCTCGGCATGAGTCTTTTCACCAGTCAAAACCCACATCAATGCATTCTGATAGACTGCACTAAAGTCTTGCTCCATTTTTGATTTTGTATGACGAAACTCACCATCTCTTGAAATGATTTCAAAAGGTCCGAAAGGCTGATAATCCGCCTGAGAACAATGATGACTTTTCAATAATTCAAAAGAACCATAGGCAGGATATTCCTTATCAGCGATTTGAGCACGCATCCGCTCAATACTTTTTGTTGTATGTAATATTCCCGGATGCACAAATTTTCGGGCCTGCATCTCAAGTCCTATACTCAAAAACAGACAATAGAAACCCAATTTCAACAGGACTGATATTTTAAACTTTCTCATAACCGCTGCTGCTTATAGTTTTTGACAGATTTTATATTTCCATCGTCAGGAACTAAACGAACTGCCCCCCCCCCGGATGCTTTCAAACAAAAGTTTAATTTCGTCTTGTTGCTCACACGATAAGTAGAAACTCTGACTTTAGTACGTGTTTTCACTGATTTATCCCCATCCGTATAAATTTCCGCTATGTAGTTCTTTCCTTCGGGCAAGAAATCCAAGCTTACAGATAAAACACGCTTCTCATTATTTGTTATCGAACCGATAAACCATTCCTCTCCTTTACGACGGGCTATAGTAATAAATTCACCGACCTCCCCTTGCAACACTTTTGTATCATCCCATGTAGTATATACATCATCAAAGAATTTCAACTCGGGTTCGTCTTGAGAATCTGATGGTTTATCATACCAATACATATATTGCAACGGACTATAATAAACTGCCGCCAAAGCCAATTGATGCGCAGGAGTGGTCTGGATAGATTTAGAACGAGGAACACCATAACTATCCTTGTCTGCATTCAAGCGACCGAAATCCTGACGATAGTAACAAATGGTATAATCCGCCGCTCCAGCTATAAACCGGGTAAAGGGAAGAGTAGCATTATGTGTTGCATCAGGAAATTCCTCATTACCTCGGATACCTTCCTGAGTCATCAGATTAGGATATGTACGACTGAACCCTGTAGGACGGTACTCATCATGTACATCAACCATCAAGCCATAATCAGCACATTTCTTGATCGCTTCATGCATCCATTTAGTCCATACTTGTGATCCCACCTGTACGAAACCAAATTTAATACCCGCTATCCCCCAAGACTTATACAACGGAAGAATCTCATCCAATTGCTGTTGTAATGCACGTTGATTAACATACAGGATAACTCCTATACCCCGTTCTTTAGCGTAAGCTACCACCTCTTTCAGGTTCAAAGCATTTATATCCGGATTTCTACGAGGGTCTAATGTCACTGTAGTAGCATCAGAAACCTTGTCATATTCAAATCCATACCATCCCGCATCAAAATGAATATATTGCAGATTGCGTTTCACGGCAAAATCGACCAAAGCTTTTCCTCCTTCTGTAGTCAATGTCACTTCACGCACCACTTTTCCGGGTTTTATCCATGAAGTATCCTTTATTTTACAAGAAGGGTTCAAATTCAGAATCAAATCATTATGTTCCAATATTTGTCCCGGTTTATCAGCACACATAATCACCCTCCAAGGAGTATGATAAGGAGCAATATCTTCTACGGGACCATACATAGCAGATTGAATCGTATTCTTTTTTTCTGTCGATAACTTGAATTTTGTACGCACATAGTCTACCACTTGCGCTTCAGCCAGACATACGTAAGGACCTTCAGGTAATGTCAAAAGCAACGGACGGTCTGATTCACCGGGCCATCCTTCCAATGGGAGAAATTCATAAGGAGTCTGAGCCCTGGATGTAAAGTAAGCTTTTGTTCCTTCCGGTAAAGTATATTCAGTAAATTCATCTGTGATCTTCAAATATTGTCCGCCGGGAAACCGATAACGGAATGCAATCCCTTCATTATACGCCCGTATATCCAAAACCAACTTGTCACGAGAATTCTGACGGTTAATGACTACCGACCAAGCTTTATACTGATCTTTTATGGTGCTACGTTCTCCATATACAGGATGCCAGACAGTATCCTGTTCGGCAGTTGTCATGTCACCTAATGACAAATGATCACGCCATATAGTATTAGCCTTAATACCCAATAAAGATGGTTTTATCGTTTCTTTAGCATTCCAATTCAAAGAATAATGCAAGTTCCCACCCTCATCACTTAAAGTAAACTGATACTTTTCATCCGGCGAGGACATCTTTATCTCTTTTGCCTGAAGGATGGATAAAGAAAATACCATCCATAATACACCTATATATAATCTTTTCATCATACTAACTATTTATACCTTGCAAAGTTATACATTTATAGCGTACTCTCTATTTTTTATGTCATTGACAGATTAAAAAACCGTCTTTACTATAGATCAACAAAAAAGGAAGAATACGCTATAAACTTATTATAATATTAAGATAATTCAATTACTCCCAACCCGGATTATTTCCTAATTCCTGACCGTTGGATAAAGTATTCAACCATGTAACAGGAATAGGACGAAGACCATATTTACTTTTAAAGGTAGCTTCACTTAATTGGGTCTGAATCAATCCACCTGTAATATTAGTGACATCCCAATTGTATTTCAAAACTCTTTCTGCCAATTTTCCTGTACGCTGCAGGTCATTCCACCGTGGTGCTTCTCCATAAAGTTCCAATGCTCTTTCATCCAATACATTGTCTAATGTAACAGTACCAACATATTCTTGCAGTCCACCTTCCGGAGCATTATTCATGGCACGTTTACGTATCTGATTTATATAGTATAAAGCATTAGAGTTATCTCCCATTTTAACAGCAGCCTCAGCAGCAATTAAGTAAGTTTCGGCCAATCGGAACAAATAAATATCACGAGTTCCATTTTCTACTGTTCCCGAACTGTTATAACGGGTATTACAATCTTTAAATTTCCAAACAGGAAGCCAAACACGTGATTTTGCATTAAAGCTTTGATAACCGGTTTTATAATAATCATCATTTCCAGCATCAGCATAAGAACCCTCAGGATAATTATAGAAAAAACGTCCACGATTATTAGCAGCCGCTTTTTCAGCATCTGTATATTGTTTATAACCACTCTCTCCGGGAACAGGGAAATAAATTACGGTATCACCCTTTGCCACATTTACCCCATTTGTACTCTCAAACCAATTTCTACCATAAGCACGTCCGTCTATAGAAGTAGCCGGGTCACCATTCAATGGACTCATAAAAGTAACTTCCGTACGTCTATCTTTCTTCCAATCAAATAATAAATAACTATATTTGGTTGGCATAACAGAAGCATAATCATTACAATAAATTGAAGAAAAGCCCAAATCAGTCCAACCTTCACGATAAACAAACAAATAGAATTCTGTCTGAATATTATTATTCCATCCTGCTCCGGCAGAAAAGTTAAGACTGAAAATAATTTCATCATTCTCTTCATTTGCCTGACGATGAACCATTGCATAATCATCCAATAATGTATGTCCGGAATTCTTAATTACATCTACAGCATCATCGTAAGCCTTTTTAAAATCATCAGCTTCTGCATAACTCTGATATCCTCGAGTCAAATAAACAAGAGAACGAAGATGTTTAGCAGCCGCTTTTGATACACGTCCATAATTCGCCGAAGTCTGCTTCATGGGAAGAGAAGAATCCATAACGTCCTGCAAATCTGCCAGAATTTGTCTGTAAAAATCAGATCCACTATCCAATTGCGAAGTTGTAGAAGGTGAGGTCGGTTCTTCCAAGATCAATGGAGCTTGCCCCCAATTTTTTACAATTTCAAAAAGATATAACGCCCGCAAGAACTTAGCTTCCGCAACCCGTTGGGCCAAGATTTCTTTATCAATACCATCAAAAATATCTTGATCCTTTGTAACTACCATAGCAGCACGACCAATAGCAGCATTTACATTTTTCAAAGACTCATATAATACCTTCCACTGATTATAGACAGTGCCATTATCATTGGTATAATCTACTGTATACTGATTTAAAGCATTGGTTGCTGTTCCGTCATTCTGAGTCCCCAAATCCGTACCAAGTTGGGTCAACAGAAAATAGTTGGTTGTATTATAAACAGATTTTAATGTGGAATAGGCTCCATTAATAAGAGACTCATATCCTTCAGCCGTAGCATAATATTCTTCAGCAGACTGGCTAGACCAATTTTTTTCATCCAGAAAAGACGAACATCCCGAAAGAGCAAACACAGATGCCAACAGGAAACCTTTAGTAAATATATTTTTTGCTTTCATACTATCCTAATTATTTGAATGATAAATTAATACCAAATATTACATTGCGAGTCATTGCATCCGATGTATTGATGCTGACATTCAACTGTTCAGGATCAACCACATCCTTTGCACAGAAAATAAATGGATTCTGAACTGTTGCATATAAACGCAAATTGCCTAATTTCATTTTCTCAAGAACCGATGGTTTAAAAGTATATCCCAAAGTAATATAAGAAATCTTAAGGAAATTACTGGAAAACATCGTATGTGACATTTCCGATTTTGCATTTCCCCATGATCCTGCCTTGCTTCGATAAGTACCCATGTTACTAGGCTGTGCAGAAGCATTGGTAGGATTTTCCGGAGTCCAATAATCTTTTCTTAAATTATTAAAATTGAGATTGTTGTTTTCCAATGCATACGAAACATAGAACTGATTTCTAGCTCTTGCCCCTGCTTGGAAAGCTGCTTGAAATGACAAATCAAATTCCTTATATGTAAATGTATTAGTCATACCACCTGTCCAATCCGGAGTACGTTTACCATCAATCACACGATCTTTATCGTCAATCACACCATCCTCATTCAAATCCAAAGGTTTATATTGACCAGGTTTACAACCATATTTAGCTGCTTCTTCAGCTTCATCCAGCTGCCATACTCCCAATGTCATCAAATTATAATTTATATCAATAGGCTGACCAATAATCCAAAGATTACTATAATCACCACTCATACCAGCTAAAGACAATCCACGGGAAGTCAAATTCTCCTTATACTGTAAATCTACAATTTTATTCTTATTATAGGCAAAATTCAAACTAGTTCTCCATGAAAAATCTTTAGTACGGATATTATCCGAATTAATATTTACCTCAAACCCTTCATTTCTAACAGACCCTACATTTGCTTTTACAGAAGAATAACCGGTAGTAACAGGTACTGTCTTATTCATAATCAAGTCTTCTGTCAAACGATTATAATATTCCACACTACCCGAAATCCGATTATTGAAAAATCCGAAGTCAAGACCTACATTATATTCTGTAGTACGTTCCCATCCCAAATCCAAATTCCGTAAATTATTGGGAACATATCCAATAGACTCACTAGAACCGAATGTATAATATTTGGCACCACTAATAGATCCTTGCGTCTGATACGCACTTACATTATCATTACCGGTCTGACCATAACTTAAACGTAACTTCAAATTACTCAACCAAGACAAGCTCTTCATAAATTCTTCTCCTGACACTCTCCATGCTACAGCTGCTGATGGAAAACTTCCCCACTTATTGCCTTCAGCTAATTTTGACGAACCATCAAAACGAATACTTGCTGTTACAAAATACTTGTCCTTATACACATAATTGGCACGTGCTAAATAAGACATCAAATTCGTTTTGGTAAAACCGGAAGAAGAAGTATTACTTGCCGATCCTCCTGCCAAATTATACCACAAAGAGTTATATGACAATCCATTACCAATTCCTTTTAACTTTTCATCTTGTGATTGCTGCATAGAGAACACTCCGGTCAAATCTACGCGATGATCCTTCAATTCAAAGTTATAATTTACAAGATTATCCCAAACCCAATCTACATAGCTATTTTTCGCATAATTACTGGTTGCCTTATTTTGCCCTTTATTAGCTTTAGTGTATTTACCTCTGTACTGGCCAATTTCTTCCAAATTTATATCCGGCGAGAAAGTGGTCTTCAAAGTCAATCCTTTAATTGGAGTTATTGCCAGATAAATGTTACTCAGCAAATTGTACTTTTTGGTTTTATTCAGTTCATTCTTCATGGTAGTTAACGCATTATACTGACCATTAGAATAAGCCCACATTTCTTCTCCTGTCACCAAATCAGTCGGATGATAAGTCGGACGCAGACGAAAAGCATCCTGTAACAAGTCAGAGTTACCCGTATCACGTACTGAATGGGTTCCATACATATTAATTCCAAATTTCATGTATTTGCTAGGTTCTACATCCACAACAGCACGCAGATTATAACGGGAATATTCTTGAGGCTCCAACATACCATCTTCAAAATAATATCCGGCAGATAAAGCATAAGTAGCCATCTCATTACCTCCGGTAGCCGATATAGTATGATTTGTCATAAAGGCCGGACTAGAAACAGCATCCACCCAATCAAAATAATTTCCATCTTGAATAGCCTTTAACTCTGATGCTGTGAAAATCTGACTATCATCCACATATTTATTATTATTTCCGGCTCTTTTAGCCTCTCGTGCCAATTGCACATATTCTTCACCAGACATCATATCGGGCATATTCGTATATTTCCTATATCCGGCATATCCACTATAATCTATTTTTACTTTACCTATCTTACCTCTTTTAGTAGTAACCATGACTACACCATTAGTAGCACGGGAACCATAGATTGCGGTAGATGATGCATCTTTCAAAATATCAATTTTTTCTATATCATCCGGATTCAGGTTAGATAAAGAAGCTCCTGGCACACCATCTACAACAATTAAGGGAGATGTACTTCCGCTAATTGTATTCAAACCACGAATCAGAATATTATATTCCCCTCCTGGTTTACTATTAGAACGTTGAATTTGCACACCTGGCAAAGCCCCTTGCATAGCTCCTACTGCATCCGTTCTACCACTTCTTATCAAATCCTGAGTAGAAACAGAAGCTACAGCACCTGTCAAATCCGATTTCTTTACCGAACCATAACCTACCACTACAACTTCGTCCAACAGCTCAGTATCTTCTTTTAGAACAATCTTGAAAGAACGGTTAGAACCAATATTCAATTCTTGAGTTTGAAAACCAACGTAAGATATCTGTAACTTATGAGAAGGAAAAACAGTCAAACTAAAATTACCATCCAAATCAGTTACAATACCGTTGGTAGTTCCTTTCTCCATTACTGTAGCACCTATTATCGGTTCTCCATTTGGATCAATAACTTGTCCCGTAATCTTCACCGTATTCTGCAATACTTCTTGATTAATCGGAGAGTACAACCCTGCACCTGTTTGCTCTGCAACCGCATTTCCTAACGGCAAACAAGACAATACCATAAGTAATAAAAATTTGTCTTTCTGTTTCATAGCATGTACTTAAAGTTTAATTTATTAAATCATTCTATTTTTCATTTTCTTTTTTTACTTATTAAACGAATCTAAAATAAAATACACTCAAAAGACAGAAAAAATATTTTCTATCACTCACATATTCAAGAACATAAATATCTATCCGTCTGTTTACGAAGAACTCCCCTAGCTATATATAGCTGATTCTCTATTGTTCTCAATGATAGGCCTAAGTTTCTGCTTATCTCCGGATTAGAAAACTCTTTTTGGAATTTCATGATAAATATCTGTTTACATTTAGGAGGAAGGGAATTAATCCTTTTCTCCACAATCACAAAAAACTCTTTTGCCAACAAATCGTTATATCCATTTATATGTACCACTCTATTTTTTTCGTTACTATAGATTTCCTCGTATCTTTGCGCTATCTGCCTATGGCGTACCAAATCAATACAACGATTATATATTGCTGCATAAATATATTTTAAGGCTGCAGCCTCAGATACAAAATAATTTGTCTGCTGAAATAACCCTATAAATACATCCTGCACTACATCTTCAGCATAAAATTCACTAGATAACACCTTGCCCGCATACCGCATAAAACAATTCTTAAATTTCTTATAAATATCTTCCAAGGCTATATCCCCTTTTTGATAAAGACTAATATCAATAGATTGTGTATTCATAATATGAACGGATTAACAATGATTTTATAAATTAGCCAAAACAGATTGTTTCTCTTTCAAACGTTTCAATCGTACCAATGCTTCCAAATAATAGTAATCTG
>PPYF01114906.1_pt1 | contig 19120 bp, 13 predicted proteins | sample 1559871 | NCBI WGS metagenome assembly PPYF01 (sample SAMN08240021, study PRJNA423297) | Human gut metagenome, whole genome shotgun sequencing project. | reverse complement strand
GAGTGCAAGGACACCGGCTTTGCCTACCCCGGAGCCGCTGCACCGGTGCTGCGCGGCGTCCGGCTGACGGTCTCCGGGCAGGAAAAAGCCGTCCTCGTAGGCGAAAGCGGCTGCGGCAAGTCTACACTGGCAAAGCTGCTGTTCCAGTACTACCCAGATTATACCGGCAGCATCCTCTTCAACGGCCAGCAGCTGCGGGACATCGACCGTCAGAGCCTCTACCAGCGGGTAGGCTACATTGCCCAGACAACCTATCTCTTCAATGACACCCTCCGCAGCAACATCTGCCTCGGCGCGGACTTCCCCGAGGCTCAGCTTTCCCACGCCATCGGGACGGCGGGCCTCACCGACTGGGTGAGCACCCTGCCCGACGGCCTCGACACCCTCATCAGCGAGAACGGCAAGAATCTCTCGGGCGGGCAGCGCCAGCGCATCGGCATTGCACGGCTGGCGCTTCGCCGGTACGACCTCATCATCGCCGACGAAATCACCGCCAGCCTCGACCCCGACACCAGCGGACAGGTCATGGAAAATCTGCTCGCCCTCCCCTGCATGGTGGTGGCCATCACCCACGACGTCTCGGGGGCGTTCATGAAGCAGTTTGACAAGGTATACCGAGTGGAGCACGGAAGCGTCACACAAGCATAAAAAGGAGGGCCTGTGCCGGGTTTCAGCACAGGCCCTCCTCTTGTTTTTACCGGTTATTTTGCCGCGTCGAACTCGGCGAGGATGTCGGCCTCCGGGGCCGGGGTCACAAGGCTGACCACCACGCAGACAGCCAGCGAGACGAGGAAGGCGGGCAGCAGCTCATAGATGCCGAAGACGCCGCCCAGCGGGCTGACGAGGTACTTCCAGACGAAGACCATCAGGCCGCCGGAAAGCATACCGGCCAGCGCACCCTGCCAGTTGCAGCGCTTCCAGAACAGAGCGCAGAGGACGACCGCGCCGAAGGCGCCGCCGAAGCCGGCCCACGCGAAGCTGACGATGCCGAAGACGCTGGAGTTGGGGTCGCGGGCCAGCACCACACCCACCACGCTGACGCAGACGATGGTCAGGCGGGCGGCGAAGAGGCTCTGCTTCTCGCTCAGCTTGAGGTGGGCGAACTCCTGCAGGATGTTCTGGGACACGCTGGACGCAGCGGCCAGCATCTGGCTGTCCGCCGTGGACATGGTGGCCGCGAGGATGCCTGCAAGGATGAGTCCGGCCAGAATGGCCGCCAGCACGCCGTGCTGGCTGATGAGGCTGGCGACGCGGACGATGAGGGTCTCACTGGTGGAGCCGCTGAGGAATTCCAGCGCACCGGCCTTGGTCATGCCGAGGCCCACCATGCCGATGAGGATGGACGCTGCCATGGCGATGACCACCCAGACGGTCGCAATGCGACGGCTGAGCACCAGCTTCTTCTCGTCCTCGATGGCCATGAAGCGGAGCAGAATATGGGGCATTCCAAAGTAGCCGAGGCCCCACGCCATCGTAGAGACGATGTCCAGCAGGCTGTAGGACGTCGCTCCGCCTGTCACGGCGTCGTGGCTGGCGGTCATGGTCAGGTAGCCGGAAAGGCTCTGGGCGTTCTCCACCACAGCGCCCCAGCCTCCGGCCACGACGATGCCATAGCCCAGAACGGCCACGAGGGCCAGCGACATGACCACCGACTGGATGAGGTCGGTGGTGGTGACGGCCCGGAAGCCGCCCAGAATGGTATAGCCCACGATGACGAGGGCCGACACCAGCATGGCGGCCATGTAGTCCACCCCGAAAAGGCTGTGGAACAGCTTGCCGCAGGCCGCAAAGCCCGAAGCCGTGTAGGGCACGAAAAAGACGATGATGATGACCGCGCCCAGAGCGTTCAGCAGGTTGCGCTGGTCATGGAAGCGGAGCGACAAGAACTGCGGCACGGTGATGGCGTCGAGGTTGGCTTGCTGTAGGCGAAACCCACCAGCAGCATGGCCGCAAGATAGACGACGATGGTGACGATGATACAGATCTCACTCATATACATTTCCCCCTTTGCTGCTTTCTCTATAAAAGCATGGCACGATTTTACCACACTAAAGCAGCAAAGTACAACCCTCTCCGACAGATTCTTCCCCTATGACCGAAAATTCGTCCTTTCCAGCGTCCAAAATCGCTCAATATGCCAACAGGCCGCCCCCTTTTCAGGGGACGGCCTGTTGGTTTGGATGAAGAAAATGATGAAAATAGAGAGAATGTCAGTTTATTTTGCGGCCTCGCCCTCGGGGAAGATGATCTTGTTCACGAAGAAGAAGATCACCATCGAGATGCCGCCGTTGAGCACGGTGGTGCCGATGTTGTAGATGAAGTCGGGCACCAGCAGACCGGCCACCGCCACCCAGATGCAGTTGATGGAGTTGACGATGCAGGTGATGAGACAGAAGGCCAGCAGGTACCAGCCGATCTGTTTTGCCAGATTGCCCTTGCTGCGGAAGACGAGGCTGCGCTGGATGGGGAAATTGATGCACTCGCCGATGATCATGGCCACCATGTAGGCGCAGAAGTAGGGCAGGCCGCCGTGGGCCGCATCGTAGCCGAGGATGTTCCACTTGAAGGTCTCCCCGAAGAGGGTGATGTCGATGCCCGGCCAGCCGAAGTCCACCACCGGCAGACCGGCAAAAGCTTTGGGCAGAAATTGCAGCAGCAGGTACTTGAACACGGTGATGAGGTTGGACACGATAACGAACAGTCCGCCCTCCCGCACCCATTTGGCCGCAGCCGGATGCTTTTGGGCAAAGATATTCCAGAAATTCACGGTCGTTCCTCCTTCTCAGCCCTGACGCAGCCGCTTTTTCAGCTGAGCGTTCAGGATGGCGTTCTTGATAAATTCGTAGATGACCCGGACGATGCCCACCAGCCAGAAGCCCTTCAGTTCCCAGACGAGGCCGTCCACCATCCCCATGCTGACCATGCCGTTGGTCATCTTGGCCAGCGCACGGAGGGGCATATTGTACTGGAAGACGGTGTTCAGGTCAGGCTTGCCCTTTGCAAAGCTGGCGTCAAGACGGCTGCGCAGCACCTTCTGGGCCAGCCAGCCCAGCGGGCTGCGGCCATGATCCATCTCGCCCAGCGTCATGTTCCGGTCGATGCGGACGACGTCCTCCGGGATGGGATGGCCCAGCAGGGCCTCGAACTCGGCGTCGGTCACATAGGTGATCTGACCGGAGACGTAGTGGGTCAGGCTCAGGCCCGCGTAGGGGTCGGGGGCATTGGTGCCCTTGACGGTGATGTCTGCCGTCAGGCGGATGTCCACGCTGGACGCGCCCACCCGGAGCTGGTAGCTGCCGCCCTCGACCTCCCATGCGTTGGTCTTGACGTTCCAGTAGCGGAACGCCTTATCGTCCAGCGCGATGGCCACGGTCTTGCTCTCGCCGGGGGCGAGAGAGACCTTTGCAAAGCCCTTCAGCTCCTGCTCGGGGCGGAAGACCTTCGCATCCGGCTTTGCGACGTAGAGCTGGACGATCTCGGCACCGGCGGCGCTGCCGGTGTTGGTGACGGTAAGGCTCACACCCGTTTCGTCGGCCTTGAGGCCGCTGTATTCGAAGGTGGTGTAGCTCAGGCCGTAGCCGAAGGGGAAGGCAGGCTTCACACCGGCGGTCTGATAGTAGCGGTAGCCCACATACAGGCCCTCGCGGTACTCCACGTTCCGGCCCTCGCCGCCGAAGTTTGCCTTGGCGGGGGTGTCGTCGTAGGCCTTTGCCCACGTCTGGGACAGCTTGCCGCAGGGGCAGAGCTTTCCGGTGAGGATGTCCGCTGCCGCACCGGCACCCGCCTGTCCGCCCAGCGCGCCGTAGACCAGCGCCTTGCACCGGCCCACCCACGGGGTCTCCACCGGCGCACCGGCGCTCAGCAGGACGACGACATTCGGGTTGACGGCGGCCACTGCGTCCAGAAGCTGCTGCTGGTTCTCGGCCAGCGCCATATCGGCGCGGTCGAGACCTTCGCTCTCCCGCAGCTCATCGAGGCCGAGGCAGAGCAGGACGGTGTCGGCCTGCTTTGCGAGGGAGACGGCCTCCTCCTGCTTTTTGGGGTCTGCGGCTCCCTGACGGTCGAAGCCGGAGGCGTAGCCCACAAAGGCGATGCCGCTGTCGTCGGCTTTGATGCAGTCCAGCAGAGCATCTACTTGGAGCGCATTGACGGCGCTGGAGCCTGCGCCCTGATAGCGGGGCGTCTGGGCAAAGTCGCCGATGACGGCCAGCTTTTCGCCCGCCTTCAGGGGCAGGATGCCGTCCTCGTTCTTGAGCAGGACGATGCTCTCGGCGGCGGCGCGGCGGGCCAGTGCGTGGTGGGCAGCCGCGTCAAAGGTGCGGGGGGCTTTCTCCACTGCCGCGTGGGTGGAGAGCACCAGCTCCAGCAGCTCGTCGAGGCGGGCGTCGAGGTCGGCCTCGGTGACTTTGCCGTCCTTCACGGCCTTCATCAGCTCCCGGATGGAGTCGCCGCCGGGGCAGGGCATCTCGAGGGTGGAGCCGTTCTTCACGCCGAGGGCGTGGTCGTTGGAGCCGCCCCAGTCGGTGACGACCGCCCCGTCGAAGCCCCAATCCTTCCGCAGGATGTCCTGCAGGAGATGGGCGTTCTCGTTGGCGTAGGTGCCGTTGATGAGGTTGTAGGAGGTCATGATGGTCTTGGGCCGGGCCTCCTTGACCACGATCTCGAAGCCGGTCAGGTACAGCTCCCGCAGGGTGCGCTCGTCCACCACCGAGTCGGAGGCCATCCGGCGCAGCTCCTGACTGTTGACCGCGAAGTGCTTGGGGCAGGCCGCGATGCCTTTTTTCTGGATGCCCCGCACATAGGCCGCAGCCATTTTGCCCGCAAGGATGGGGTCCTCCGAAAAATACTCGAAGTCACGGCCGCAGAGGGGGCTGCGCTGGATGTTCAGGCCGGGGCCGAGGAGGACAGCCACCTCCTGTGCGGCGGCCTCCTCGCCCATCGCCTCGCCCACGGCCTCGCCGAGGGCCTCGTCCCAGCTGCACGCCGTGGCGGAGGAGGTCGGGAAGCAGGTGGCCGGGACGCTGGGGTTCAGGCCCAGATGGTCGGCCGCCCCCGCCTGCTTGCGGACGCCGTTGGGGCCGTCCGACAGGGTAATGGACGGGATGCCCTTGCCCGGCAGAGCGCGGGTGGTGAAGACCGTCTCGCCCGAGAGCAGGGCACATTTCTGTTCTAGGTTCAGTTTCCGGATGATGTCAGTGTGCTTCATCGCATTTTCCTCATTGATCCCTGAGCGGGGCAAAGGCCCGCTGTTCGCTGCAGCGGGCCTTTGCCATCGGTTTTGTTCAGGTGCTGCACGGAGAGTGCTTACGTCTTAGACTTCTTCCTCTTCCTTGCGCTTTTTGTAGTTCTTGATGGCGGTGTACTCCAGACCGACGATGAGCAGTGCGGCGACGACGTCTGCACCGATCAGGACGATCTTCCACTTTGCCATACCGGGGTTCAGGTTCTCCTCATCGTAAGCGCGGCTGTTGACCACGGTGTAGAGGATGTTCTTGGCAGCGGTGCGCATGGCCTGCTTGCTGCTGTTGGTCAGGACGGTCACGTTGTTGTAATCGTTGCCCGTGGTGCAGAGCATCAGGTCGCCGCCGTTGCGGACAGCCTGATCGGCGGTCATGTAGCCGTAGACGCCGAAGTAGTCGGTCTCGACGAAGCCGAGGAAACCCCACTCGCCGCGCAGGACGTTCTGCAGCAGCTCGGAGCAGCCGCCGGCCCAGCGATTGCCGATGTAGTTGAAAGAGGACATGACTGCGTGGCAGTCTGCATCCTTGACCGACATTTCGAAGGGCTTGAGGTAGATCTCACGGATGGCCTGCTCGTTGGACCAGGTGGCCGCCATGCAGTTGCGGTTGCCCTCCTGATCGTTCAGGGCAAAGTGCTTCATGTAAGCGTAGACGCCGTGCTCCTGTGCGCCTGCGATGGCGCTTGCGGCCATTTCGCCGGACAGAACGCCGTCCTCCGAGTAATACTCGAAGTTGCGGCCGGAGAATGCGGTGCGGTGGATGTTCATGGCCGGGCCGTACCAGCCGGAGGTGTTCATCTCGTTGGCCATCTTGCCGATGCTGTCGCCGAAGTCATGGGCCAGATCCTTGCTCCAGGTCATGCCGATGAGGGTAGCAGCCGGGAAGCCGACCGAGCCGACGCCGGTGAAGTTGTTGTTGATGGAGGCGGGGCCATCGCAGTCGTTGGTGCGCACCTTGCCGACGCTGTCCACCGCTGCGGTCTGATAGCCACCGAAGCCGATGGTCTGCTGCAGGTCGTCGATGCTCATCTCGTCCAGCAGGTCATCCCACTTGGAGTCGTTGTAATCCACGCCGCGCAGGTCAGCCAGCTTGAGGCCGTTCTTTGCGCCGGTGGTAATGTCCTCTGCGTTGGGGTCCTCGTCCTTCTCGTAGCCGGACTCGGTGTAGGTGAAGCAGTTCTCGAAGCCAGCCTTGACCTCGTCGCTCATCTCGTAGGTAGCAGGAGCGGCAGTGGCTTCATCGTAGTTTGCGAAGCCGTCTGCACGGGACAGATAGGTGATCTCGCCCTCAGCGAAATCGAACTGGTTGGTGGCCACGACCTCATCGCTCTCGCGCTTGTTGGATTCGTTGTAGACGATGTCCGAAGCGAAGGTGCAGGTCTTGGAATCCAGAGCGGTGTGGGAGTCTGCGTTGGTGCTGATGACGTAATCGCCAGCCTCCAGCACATAGCAGCCGTTGTTCTGGTAATCGTAGGAAGCCAGCTCCTCCACCGGGATGGTGAAGTCGATGGTCTCGCTCTCGCCGGGAGCCAGCTCGCCGGTCTTGGCGAAGTCCAGCAGGTTTGCGGAGGCCTTCTCGATGCCGCCGTTGGTATACGGAGGATCGCTGTAGATCTCGACAACATCCTTGCCGGCAACAGAGCCGGTGTTGGTGACAGTGACGGAGAACTTCAGGTCTGCGCCATCGTTGGTGATGTCGCTCATCTTCTGGGTGAAGGTGGTGTAGCTCAGGCCGTAGCCGAAGGGATAGACCACTTCCTTGTCGTAGTCGATGAGGCCCTCATCGGCAGCCGTCTCATAGAACTTGTAGCCGACGTAGATGCCCTCGACGTAGTTGACGAAGGAGGGAGTGGTGCCCTCGGGGTCGAACATACTTGCATTGGAGTTGAACTCGGAAGCGTTGGTGTACTTGAAGTCGCCGAAGTTGTTCCACCACGGAGAGGCGGTCAGGTCGGTGACATAGGTATCTGCGGTGCGGCCGGAGGGGTTGACCTCACCGGCGACCACGCGGCCAAAGCCCTCAAAGCCGGACTGGCCGGTGCCGGGGCAGAGCAGAACGCCCTTGATCTGGGGGTAATCCTTGACCCAGCCCATCTCGAATGCGTTTGCGCCGTTGTAGACGACGATGACGTTGTCGAAGTTGGAAGTGACCAGATCGATCAGCTCTTCCTCGCGGTTGGACAGCTGCAGGAAGTGGTCGCCTGCATCCCAGTCGTTGCCCTCGTTCAGGCTGTCGTCATAAGAGCCGTTGTAATAGCCAGCGCCGCGCTGAGAGCCGCGGTAGTCTGCCACACGGCGGACCCAGCTGCCGTCCACGACAGCAGCCATATCGGTGGGAAGGTCTGCGCCCTCGCCGCCGACGCGGGTGATGACCACCATAGCGGTGTCAGAGTATTCCTTGGCGTTTGCCATCATCTCGTCGGTGTACAGGCTGACATTCGGCTCAGGCAGGGTCCAGTCCTGCTGTGCCATGCCGACGCTGGGACGGGTAGCGCAGTAGTCGGTGTAGAACTTGCTCAGCTCGTCGTTGGTCTCAATGCCCGCATCGTGCAGGCCGGTGAGCAGATCGGTGACGGGATAGGCGTCGTTCAGTGCGCCGGAGCCGGTGCCGCCGTAGCAGGGGCTGGTGGAGGCCCAGCCAAAGACGTTCAGCTTGGAGCCGGAGGCCACAGGCAGGATGTTGTCATCGTTCTGTGCCAGAACGATGCCCTCCTGCGTGATCTCGTTCACCAGCTCGGTCGCCTCTGCGGAGGTCTCCTCGCTGATGGAGCCTTCACCGGAGACCAGATCCAGCATGGTGGACATGGGGCCGGTGCAGATGAGGTTGACAACGATGACCAGTGCCAGCAGAATGGCGACACCAGACTGCGCACGGACCATCTTCTTCTTGGCTTTCGGCAGCTTCTTGGCCGCAAACATCGCAACGAGTGCGACCACGACCACGACGCCGAAGGCGATCAGGTAGTTCTGGATGTTGGAAACTACCTGCATTACATCATCCATATTGACGGACAACATAATTCTTCCTCCTTATTCTGAATTCATATTTCCCGGGCACAGCTCCCGGACTGTCGGCATCCATTATAAAGGAATTCAATGAAAATTTACAAAGATTTTCACAACCTGTCATTTCCGAGGCATATTTTGCAGAAGTTTCATTTTGGTTTCAAATTTTATTGTGCTTATTCACAAATACAGGCCCAGCTTTATTGTGCAAAACAGAAAAACCTCTCCGTCATTGCTTCGCAATGCCGGAGAGGTTTTTCTTTATTCCGGGATCGGCAGCAGGATCCGCAGCGTGAACCAGCCGTCGGCCCAGTGAAGGGTCATGGTGCCGTCGTGGTCCTGCGCTGCCGCCTGCACGCCCCGCAGGTCGTAGCCGCCGTGGGTGTTGTGGCGGGGCAGGCCGTCTGCGCCCAGTTCCACGGGCTGGGCGCAGTAATTCTCGAAGCGGAGCATCACACAGCCGCTCTGGTCATAGACGGCCACCCGCAGCAGCCGCTTTTCGGGGTCCGGCTCGGCCGTGACACACTCGATGGCGTTGTCCAGCGGCGCGCCCACGAGGGTGCACAGCTCACGGGTCGTCAGGAACCCCAGCTTGCTGCCATCGGCCACGCTGGTCATGTTGATGCCCCGCTGCTGGCAGTCCATGCTCTTTGCGGTGAGCAGGGTGTCCAGCACCGGATTGCCGGTCTTGTTCTCGGCCTCATACCGGCGGATGCCGCTTTCCATCCGGGCCAGCGCGGCGTCCTGCTTGGCCCGGTCGCGCTCGGCACGGATGTCTGCGATCTGAATTTTCAACTCATGGTAGCGGCTGTTGATGAGCCGGATGCCCTCTTTGCTCCGCTTGTACTGCTCATACTGGCGGTGGAGCACCTCGTCCATCGCCGCAAGCTCACTGTGGAGGGCCGCCTCTCGCAGCTGCTCGTGCTGGACGGTCAGGATGAGGACGCCGCAGATGTCCACCAGCGTGCGGATGTAGTAGACGCTCATGTCCACCTCGCGGTCACCCAAGAACAGCAGGTTGCTCACCGCGAAGACCATCGCCGCCATGACGACGGCCACGAGGGCCGCTTTTCCGCTGATGACGATGCGGCCCTTGGGGCTGGCGTGCTTGTGCTCCAGCAGCCAGATGCAGCCAAAGACCCCGCTGTAGACCACCGCCAGCAGCGCCAGCGACAGGCCATCGGCCCCGCTGCGCTGGGGCCAGAGGAAACAGTGCAGCTGCCACTCGGCGCTGGCGGCCAGCTCGGCCAGAACAAAGGCCCGGGCGCAGACATACCCGGCCTCCAGCAGCGAGATGGTGCGGGTGAGCCAAAGGTAGAGGTACTGCATCGCCACCGCCGCCGCCATGCAGGGGATCCACCACGCCAGCGGGACGCTGCCCGTGGCCTGCAAAAAAGCGCAGAGGACCAGCGCCCACGCCGCGCTGACGGCGAGAGTAGCTTTCGGGCCGAAGCGGAGGCCCAGCGGCAGGGCGTAGATGCCCACGGCCAGACACTCGGCCAGCGCCGTGTAAAGGCGCGGGATATTGGGCAGCGCCGTCATGCGCCTCCACCTCCGATGTGGTCGGCCAGCGCCGCGAGGAAAGCTTTCCGCCGGGGCCGGCTCAGCTGCAATTCATAAGGTCCTACCTGCACCATCCCCTGCTGCACCCCCTTCACCTGCGCCAGATTGACGAGGTAGCCGCTGTTGCAGCGGGCAAAGGGCCGCTCAGCCAGCTTCTCCTCGAAGGCTTTCAGGGTGCCCGCCGCCGCGAAGTCCCCCTCCTCGGTGTAGAAGCGGACGCGGTGGCCCTCGCTTTCCAGATAATAGATGAGGGCAGAGTCCAGCCGCCGCAGCCCGCCCTCCACCGGCAGGGCCAGATAGTGCCGCACCCGGCGGCGCAGCTGCTCCTCCACCTTCCGGAGCTGCTGCGAAAAAGCAAAGTAGGGCACCGGTTTGAGCACATAGTCCAGCGCACCCACCGCGTACCCGCCGATGGCGTACTGGGCCATATTCGTGATGAAGACGATGATGACGTCCTTGTCCAGCTCCCGCACCCGCCGGGCCGTCTCCATCCCGTCCAGATGCTTCATCTCCACGTCCAGAAACAGGACATCGTACACCGGGCGGTAATCATCCAGCAGCTCCATCCCGTCGGCGAACTCCGTCACAGCAAACTCGGTACCATACTGCCGGGTGTGCCGCTGCACATAGCCTTGCAGCTGCGCCCGTACCTCTGCCTCATCCTCCACAAGAGCGATGCGTATCATTGCCGCACCTCCTTTTTCCGCAATTTCTCTGGTTTTTATTGTAACACGAAACCGGGCCGGTGGCAAATGGGAAGGCCCTTTTTCTGCCGCGTCCCCCAGTCCAACAGCTAAACGAAAAAAGCAGCAGCCTCACTCTGCGTTCGGTGAGGCTGCTGCTTTGTTCTTTCAGGGAAGATCTCAGTTCGTCTTGACGGCCACGAGGATGCGGATCTTCTTTCCGCCTGCGCAGCCAAAGTTGTCGTACCAGCCGATGAGCTTGTAGTCCTCGGTGTTGACCTTGGGCAGCGAGGTGGCGAAATACTGGCCGTTCGACCACAGATAGACCTGCATATCGTCGGCGGTCTCATATCGCTTGTCCCCGCTCATGACCGAAGCCGCGCCCAGCCTGTCGATGACCACCGGCGAGAGCTGGAGCATCCGGTTGATGGCCTTGCCGTCGGCAGAGCGGCCGATGGCGATGCCGCCCGCCACGATGGGATACTTAGTGGAGGTGCTGTAGGCTACCTGCTTGCCGCCGGTGTAGCAGACGTAGGTGGCTCCCTCACCCAGATAGTTGAGGAAATCGCCCAGCGTGCCGCCCACGCTGTCGCCGGTGCGGCGGAGCACATAGCTGAAGAGCTGGTCCGTCTTGCCGGTGAGGGTGTTCCAGGTAGAGCTGACGATGCTGCCGTCGATGAGGCCGTAGAGCACATCGCTGGTGCTGGGCACCAGAATGTTCTTCACGTCCTGAAAGGTCTCCTCGTCGGTCTTCTTCACCGTGGTGGTGGTCGTTGTCGTCGTGGGGAGGCCTGCGGCCTCCTTTGCGGCGTCCTGCGCCTTCTCGCTGATCTTCTTGTCGATCTTCTTAGCGGCTTCGTCCGTCAGGCGGCGGACGGAATCCAGCGCGGCATACTCCCACAGGTCGCCGGTCACATCGTTGAGGATGACCCGGTCGATCTCACCGGCGGCGTTGGTGGTGTAGTAGCGGACGTCGTTCTCACTCAGCGTTACCCCCGATAGGCGGCTGGGGCGAACTGCCCCAGCCACACCCTCCGACGTCGTATCAAGGATCTGCACGTTGTCTGCAAACGGGGTGTCGCCCAGTGCGGTGCCGTCGGCGCGGATGGTGCCGCTGACCGGGCGGGGCGAGATGGACTTAACGCTCTCGCCGCCCTCGTCCACGCAGATCTCCACCAGCTTGCCCGCCGGGAAATTGAGCTTATTGTTTACGTTGACGGTGCGGGCCGTGCCGTCGGTGCACATGATGGAGACGGCCTGCTGCACCTCGGCGCTGTTGGTCTCCACGAGGGTGCGGGATGAGGACTGCACCACGCCGTAAAAGACGGCGTCGGCCTCGTCCCCGGTGAGGACGGAGACTGCGGCGTCGTTCATGCCCAGCAGCAGCGTGACCACCTGACCCACGCCGCCGCCGGACAGGGAGGACAGCTGGTAGGCCACAGAGGGCGAGGCGATGGTGTAGCTGACCCCGGCCACAGTCACAGAGGTCGGGGCGCTGGCCGAGGGCGAGACCGCCGTCACACGGCCTGCGGCACGCTTATTGTAGATCCACAGGGTGCGGGCGCTCTCATTATAATAGTAGACATCATAGGGCGAGAGGGCCGCAGAGGTGGTGACTTCGTCGTTGCGGTAGATGGCCGCCGGAGCAAAGGGCAGGGCCGTGGCCGCATCGGCCACGAAGGGGCCTTTGACGTTGTCCAGCAGGACGGAGGAGATGTCCACCTGACCGTTGCTCACCGCAAAGCCCAGCGTGGAGGCGTAGACCTGACCGCTGCCGTTCATGGCCGTGAGGGCATTGTAGAAGAGCACGGTGCCCTGCTCGAGGGTCAGCACCTCGCCCTGACGGGCGCTGATGTCATTGCGCAGGCCCAGTGCGCTCGCCTTATTGAGCTGGGCCGAGGGGAAGGTGCCGCCGAGGCTCGCCACATCGTAGCCCAGCAGGCGGAGGGCCATGGTGCAGGCCTCCTCCAGCGTAACGGCATTGTCCGGGCGGAAGCTGCCATCGGAGTAGCCGGTCATCCAGCCGTTCTGGACGGCAGTGCGGATGTAGACGGCGTAGGGCGAATCGCTGTCCACATCGCTGTACAGACGGCCGGTGCGGCCCTGTGCTGCGGCGGTGTCGCGGTAGGCCGAGAAAGCCGTCAGGAGACGGGCCGCCTGCCCACGGGTGAGGGGCGCGCCCAGAGAAGCGGACTGCTCTGCGGTCAGACCGCCCAGCGCCGTCCGGAATGCCAAGGCCTCTCCTCGATAGGAGAGGTGGCAGCGCGTCAGCGCTGACGGAGAGGTTAATCATACCTCAACGCCTCGATGGGGTTCAGGCGGGCGGCACGGCGGGCAGGCAGGAAGCCGAACAGGACGCCGATGCCGCAGGAGATGCCCACGGCGATGGCCGCTGCGTCCGCCGAGGGGGTGACGTTCAGGGTGATGTCCGTCAGGACGAACGGAAGGATCTGGTTGATGATGGCCGAGACGATGTAGCCCAGCACGATGCCGAAGCAGCCGCCCAGCGCCGACGTGACGCCGGCCTCCACGACGAACTGGGTCAGGATGGTGCTCTCCTGTGCGCCCAGCGCCTTCCGGATGCCGATCTCGCGGGTGCGCTCGGTGACAGACACCAGCATGATGTTCATGATGCCGATGCCGCCCACCAGAAGCGAGATGCCTGCGATGGCCGTCAGGACGCCCACCATAATATTGATCATAGAGGACATCTGCGACATTGCCGCACTCAGGCTCATGACGAAGACGTAGTCATCCTTACTGACCAGCTTCTTGAGCCGCGACTGCAAAAACTCCTGTGCCGCGTCCGAGTGGTCTGCATCCTGCAGCACGACGTAATACTGGCTGACGCTGCTTCCGCTGCTGAGGCTCAGCAGGGTGGTGTAGGGGATAAGAACAACGTCGTCATTGCCGCCCTCGTACTGGGCGGCGGGCTTGGAGCGGCCTTCCAGCACGCCCACGATGCGAAACTCGTTTGCGCCCACCTTGAGGGTGCTGCCGAGACCGTTGCCGCCGAAGATCTTACGGTCCACATAGTCGCCGATGACGCAGATGTTCTTGTTGTCCATCAGGTCGGCGTACTGGATGCCCCGGCCCTTGGCCACCTTATAGTTGTTGATGGTCAGATAATCCTCATTGACGCCGCTGATGCTGGTGCGGCGGTACTTTTCCCCTGCCACCCGCAGCGGATCCGTCCCGGCGCTGGCGATGGGCGAAAGGACCCTGTAATACTCCGGCTTCTGGTTGATGATGTTATACACATCGCTGACCTCCACCGTGCGGGTGCTGGCGGTCATGACGTTGACCGACAGAATATCGCTGCCCATATCGGAGTAGAAGTCCTGCATCATGTGGGTCATGCCGTTGCCGAGGCCGACGATGACGATGACGGCCATAACGCCGATGATGATGCCCAGCATGGTGAGGAAGGTGCGGACTTTGTTGCTCCACACGTTCTGGATGGCCTGCTTGAAGGTCTCCTTTATCATGCGTGCGCTCCCTCCTCTCCGGCTTTCGGGGCCGACATCATGAGGTTCGGCTGCACGACCGCCTCGGGGGCGTGGGCGTCGCCGTCGTAGACGACGACCCCGTCCTCCAACCGGATGATGCGCTCTGCCTGCACGGCGATGGAGTTGTCGTGGGTGATGAGGACCACGGTGTGTCCCTGTTTGTGCAGCTCCTGAAGCATCCCCAGCACCTCCCGGCCGGTATGGGAGTCCAGCGCGCCTGTCGGCTCGTCGGCCAGAATGATGGGCGGGTTGCGGACAAGGGCGCGGGCGATGGACACACGCTGCTGCTGGCCGCCGGAGAGCTGGTTGGGCTTGTTCCGGAGCTTGCTGCCCAGACCCACCTGTTCCAGCGCTGCGATGGCGCGGCGGCGTCGCTCGCTGCCGCCCACGCCTGCGTAGATGAGGGGGACTTCCACGTTTTCCAGCAGGGTCAGCTTGGGCAGCAGATTATACTGCTGGAAGATGAAGCCCAGCTTCTCGTTCCGGATGGCCGCCAGCTCACGGCGGTTCATCTTGCCGACATCGCTGCCGTCCAGCAGATACCGGCCGTGGGTGGGCACATCCAGACAGCCGATGATGTTCATGCAGGTGGATTTGCCGGAGCCGGACTGGCCCACGATGGCCACGAACTCGCCCCGGTCTATCTTCATGGAGATGTGGTCTGCCGCTTTGACGAGGGTGTCACCCATCTGGTAGTATTTGCAGACCTCGTCAAACTCGATCAGGGCGCTCATTCGTCGCCTCCTTCGGCAGACACCATCATGTTGCTGTAGAAGTCGGTCGCGCTGACCGTCGAGGTGTCGTAAGCGATGGTGTCGCCCTCCTGCAGGCCGCTCTTCACCTCGATGTAATCATCGTCGCTGATGCCGGTGGTCACTTTGACGTAGACATAGCCCTCGGGGGCGGTCATGGAGGCCTCGGCGTTGGCAGCGCTGGGCGAATCCTTCGTCACCAGCACATAGCTGCCCCGGACGAGGGCGGCGTTGGGCAGGGCCAGAACGTCTTTGACGCTGGCGGTGGTGATCTTGGCCGAGGCATTCATGCCGGGCAGCAGATCGCCCATCTCGTCGATGCGGACGGTGACGGGGTAGCTGGTGGAGCCGTTGGCAGTGGTGCCGGCCACGAGGATGCTGCTGATGGTGCCCTTATAGGTCTCGCCCGGGACGGCGTCGGCGGTGATCTCCACCTCCTGCCCGACCTTGAGCGAGCGGATCTTCAGCTCGTCCACGTTGAGCTTCAGTTCCAGATAGCTCATATCGTAGATGGTGCAGAGGTTCTGCATAGCTGCGTCGTTGGCGCTGAGCTTATCGCCGGCTTTGACCTTTTTGTCCACGATGGTGCCGCTGATGGGCGCATCGATGGTGTAGTGGCTGATGTTCCGCTCTGCGGAAGACATCCGCAGCTCGGCAGAGCGAAGATTGTCGGCGGCGTTCTGGGCCTGCTTGTCCAGATCCTTGCCGGTGATGCGGAGGAGCACATCGTCCTGACGGACGGTGCTGCCCTCCCTGACGCAAAGCTCGGACACGGTGCCGGAGGCAGCGGCCACGACGGTCTCTTCACGCTGGTAGGCAAAGTGGGCCGAGTTGAGGGAGCTGACGCCGTTCACCTGCGCCACTGCGGCCTGCGCGGTGGTCAGGCTGCCCGTGTTGGGCACCGCGATGGTGACGGTGCAGGTCATGAGGCTGGCGTCACCGGAGGGGTCTGCGCCCGATACCGAGCGGATGGTGCCGTTCAGCACCTCAAAGGTGGTGTCCGGCATGACCTGCGCGGCCTGACCGACGGCGAAGCTCTGGGCCTCGGCGGCGGGGAAATCCACGGCCAGCAGCATCACAGAGGTGTCGCGGACGGTGGCGACGGTCTGACCGGCCTGCACCGCATCGCCCGCGGCCACGGCAAAGGAGCTGACCTCGCCGCTGATCTTCGTGCGGACGTTCCGGGCGTCGGCAGCGTCATCGTAGCTGCGCTGGGCCTGAGACACCGAAAGCTGTGCGCTCTCGAGGTCGCCCTCCACATCTGAGCTGTCGATGACGTAGAGGACATCGCCCTTCTGGATGGTGTCGCCCAGCTCAAAGTCAGCGGTGAGCACCGTGCCGGTGACGAGGGACTTGACGGTGTAGGAATCGGCGGCATTGATGGTGCCGCTGCCGTCGTAGACGTTCACGATGTCGCGGCGTCCCAGCGCCTCCTGCACATACGCCATGTCTGCCGATGCACTGCGGCTCCTGCGGGGGATGACCACCACCGCCAGCACCGCCACGGCCACGACCGCCGCGATGCAGCGCTTTTTGTGGGTCCGGATAAAATGGAGCACCTTATTTTCCCCGCCGGTGTTCTCCTGCGGAGAGGCGTCCTGTGTCTTTTTGTTGAAACCTAGCATGAAAAGCCTGACCTCCTGTGTTTTTTCCTGTAGACCTGTGATAAAGAAGAATGCATTCTTCCTGCGTTCATCGCTCTGCGCCCTTCCCGCCGCACCCGCAAAAATCATCCCACCTGCGAGTTCCTGCTCCGGGTCAGCTGCGCAAATCAATGTCATGATACCATCTTATAAAACGGACTACAAGGAAGATTTCCTGCACGATTTGCAACTTTTTTGAAAATTTTTCCACTGTCCTGAATATCCCGGGAAATAAAGGCTCCCACCCGGGGCAGATCCTCCGGGCGGGAGCCTCGCTGTTTTTTACGTCTGCTTACAGACAGCCGCATGGCAGGCGGAACAGGCTCATCTTGCAGGAAATGAAAAACAGGAAGCTCCCGCCGGGGAACTCCCTGTTGTCCATATCGTAGAGGTTACCGCAGTATCCCATAGGTTTTCTCCGCCACCGGTTCGCACCACTCGTTAGAGGTGCCTTCGCCGGGTACTTCCACTGGATGTGCCAGTTGTTCCGGCAGCCCGGCTCAAAGGTGACGTTGTAAATGCCAACCTGTGCGGTGGACAAGGGTGCCAGATAGCTTTTTCCGCTGAAATATGGTGCAAAACCGTCGTTGGGCGCACCGATGAGGAACACCATTTCACTCTGGTGCTTTGCCTTGGCATCCTCTGCAGCGTCCTCTGCCCAGACTTCCTTGGCCATGCGGAAAGCCGCCCACGCCTTGGGCCAACCTGCATAAAACGCCGCATGGGTCAGGATCTCTGCAATCTCAGTCCGGGTAATACCGTTGTTTTTCGTTGCCGTCAGGTGATACCGAAACGAGGAGTCCGTCAGTCCCTGCGCCATCAGTGCCACCACCGTCACAAGGCTGCGGTCCCGGAGGGAGAGTTTATCCTCTCGGCTCCACACCTGCCCGAATAGTACCTCATCGTTAAGTTCTGCAAATTTTGGTGCAAATTCGCCCAGAGCATCACGCCCTGCGGTCTGTTTTACTGCCATTATACGTTCCTCCCCATCTCGTAAGCCTGTGCCATTGCAGAGGTGTTTCGCACCGCACCCGGCTCGTAAACGCCACCTGCTACAAGGACTCCCTTTTCCACGGCACCTTCCACACAGTCTGCATAGCCCCGGAAGCAGGCCAGCGTAGTATCCACAGAGGCTTTTTCCTCGTCTGCCATGGTGGTGATGTAGTAGAATTCCTTGTCTTTGACCTCAAGCCACCGTGCCACGGTACGGTCGATCACTGCCTTCAACTGGGCACTGATGGAGTAGAAGTATACCGGGCTTGCCAGCACAATGACATCGGCATCGATCATCTTTTGCAGGATGTCTGCCATATCATCCTTGTGGACGCAGGCTCCGCCGTGGGTGCTGCAGTAGTAGCAGCCGGAACAGGGAGCCACCTTTTTCTCAGCGACCCGGATCTTTTCTGCTTTGTGCCCGGCATCCTGCGCTCCACGCAGAAATTCGTCGCATAGAATATCAGAGTTGCCGCCCTTCCGGGGACTGCCAGACAAAATCAATACCTTCTTGCTCATAGGGACCTCCTTGACAGCAGAGTGCATCCGCATTATGATGTTGATAAAGTTTGATCTTATCATACAACTTAAAGCGCACTTTAAGTCAAGGGCTTTTTGAAAAAACGGAGGTTTCAGATGATCTATACCGTAGGCGAAATGGCACAAAAGCTGGGCGTACCTAGATCCAGCAGTTACAGCACACGCTGGAGACCGTGGAGTATAAATGCTGGTTCTATGAAGCCGCCAAAGCCGCTGGGACAGTGGATGTCCCCGGTGCGATGACCGATGTGGATGTGCCGGAGCAGTTCCGTGCCATCCGACAGGAGCTTCGGGGACAGAAGATGCCGAATATCGAAAGATAAGAAATGCCGTTCCAGTTGCTTTTGGAACGGCATTTCTCTTAATCTTCTAACCCATGGCTCCCGGTTACGGTTTTCAAACTTGACGGCATTGGTTTGAGTGACCGTATCCGTCCGTTAATCACACCATTCCAGCTTCTTTGCCTTTGCAAAGAACCCCCACAGAAGGGCCGTGCATCCCACCATGCAGGCAGGCATGATGAGGAAGGAAGTCCGGTAACCTACGGCGTCCACCAAGCTGCCAAACACGGCGTTGAAGAGAATGTCCGCCAGCGAAGCCACACTCAGCACTAAACCCGATGCAGAGGAAGCCGCATGGCTAGGCCAGTATCGCGGGATCAGCATGACAAGGGTCGGATACAGGATGGAGAACAGCAGGCCGCTGACCGCCAAGAGCCACAGGCCCGGTGCCCCCAGCAGCACGCCCACCGTGTACAGCACGGCGGAGCTGGTGGCGAAGAGCCGCAGGCAGCGGTAGATGCCAAGCTTATCCACCAGACTGCTCAGCACCAGACGCCCCACCATCACACAGCCAAAGAAAACAGCGGTAAAGTTTGCCGCCTGTCCCATGGGCACTTCCAGTGCATTGGTGGCATAGCTCACCAGCCAGTTCATAATGCCATGTTCTGCAATGAAGTACAGCCCGATGATCAGCACCAGCGGCAGAAATGCCGGGCAGGCCATGATCTCCTTGGGGGATGCCTTGTCCCCGGTTTTCTGCTCCTGCACCTCCGGCATGGGGAACAGCACGAACAGCACCATGGCCACTGCGCCAATGGCCAGCAGCCCCCACGCCACGGTGTGCCAGCTGGAAATATCCGTAGCCCAGTTGCCAATGATGCTCTGGCTGCCGCTGGTGCCGATGCCCTGAA
>PPYF01000251.1_pt1 | contig 19126 bp, 19 predicted proteins | sample 1559871 | NCBI WGS metagenome assembly PPYF01 (sample SAMN08240021, study PRJNA423297) | Human gut metagenome, whole genome shotgun sequencing project. | reverse complement strand
ACAACTGATGGAGATGGAAGCCACGGGAGCACCTCAAAAACACCATCGTACACTAAATCAGTAAGTTGGCACCATTACCAACCCTGTCGATAACATATATATCTCAACCTCATTAGAGATAATTGGTATATAATCACACTCCCGGATTCCAAAAAAGGAACAGTTGTGGTCACAATCTGCCTTAACATGATTGTGCGAGATGAATCGCACATTATAAAAAAGACCCTTTCTAATATTTTAGATAAAATACCGATTTCATCGTGGGTCATTTGTGACACTGGTTCATCAGATAATACTCCCAAACTGATTAGGGAGTTTTTTGCGCAAAGGAAGGTACCTGGTAAATTATATCACGATCAATGGATTGATTTTTCACATAACCGAAACTTGGCACTAAACCGATGCGATGGCATGTCTGACTATATACTCTTTTTCGACGCAGACGACAGAATTGAGGGAACAGTTGATACATCTAATCTAACCCATCATAGTTATTTCCTGAAAATGAGTAATGAAACACATTCTGTCACTTATTACAGGAAACTACTCGTCCGCAACGGATTATCATTCAAATGGCGTGGTGTGTTACATGAGTATCTTGAAGATAAATACCATGATACCGGAACTATTAATAGCGACCATTTCATCATTTCAGGGCGTACTGGATCGCGTAACAATACATGTAGAAAGTATCATCGCGATGCAGAGATATTAGCAACAGCATATCATCAGTGTAAAGAACAAGATTTAATGCCCAGATATGCTTTTTATTGCGCACAGTCATACCATGATGCTGCAGTGCAGGATGAGAAAAACAGGTCTGAGTTGTATAGTAGATCTATTGAATGGTATCTACTGCGCCTGAAGTTGTCCGGCTTCACAGAAGAACGGTATTTTAGTCTGCTTAGAATTGGCCTTATTCATGAGCGTTCAGGGAGAATTTCAGATGCTATCCCTTTTTTACTAGAGGCCTTTGAAGAAAATCCCCTCAGGGCAGAAAGTTTATACCATTTGGCAAGAATATATCGTTCACTTGGGAAAAATAACTTGGCATTTAGGTTCGCTAAAATGGCTAAGGAAATAAAAAAACCAATAGGTAACTTTCTCTTCCTTGATAATGTGATATACGATAACTGGATTGATTATGAGATAATGGTCAACGCAATTGAAATAGGTTTATATCCGATCGCTTACCATTCAGCACGTGAACTACTGACATTTGGCACAAATCCATCTGCCACATCGAAGGCTACGGAGATTATTAATTTTTTGATATCCCGTTCACTTATAACAGTTGTTGATCAGGATATCATAAAAAAATCAACTAAAAATAGTGTCTAAGGGGTTGAGGTAATTTCTCAGTGTCAAAATTGTCTCCTATCGCTCTAAATTTTTAATTTGAGGGTATCGAATGGTAAGTGAAACGAGCTTTCCCTGAATAAAAAATTAGCATACTAAATAACTGCGCCTATTAACGCTCCACTTTTTTTACCCTATGATTATTGCCGGGAAAAGGTGATGTGGCTTTCATAAATTGCCGGACGTTTTTCAGTAATTGCCACATTGTCCGGCAACGGTGGTTACGCGTTACCGTTTCGTGTAACGGCAGCCAAAGCAACTCTATTTTGTTCACTCACGGGGAGTAAACTGGCTGATAAATAATAATAAATTTAGCATTTTCCTTCAGCCACTTCAGCGTCTTTTTATTCTTGAGAATGATGTAGTTGTCCACGATCAGCGTGATCGTTTTTGCACTTCGATATGTGCTTTTTAAATGACTTAACATCCTTATAAATAAATCTGAGTTTTTACTTGCCCCACTGACATAATCCACTCGTCCAGTTCCGGCATAAAGGATCCCGGCAAGGTAATGCTTTTCATTTTTTCCTGGTGTAGGAATAACTTTTTGCTCTCCCTTTTTCTGCCAGTTTGCGCCGATTTTGGGATTCAAATCGATATCGGTAATCCCCTCGAAAAATCGGTGTGTTCATAAGTATAATTTTCTACTAACTTGATTTAAAAAGGATTTCTATGACCCGAAGGGCAGCTAAGCTCAACGATCACGTTTTACTGACAGTCAGATCATCGCCATTCTTAAATAAGCTGAAGTCGGAACTCTTGTTCCAGGCTGTCCGTTTACCCAATGTGATTGATGACTTCAATCGTGAAGCCTTGCTATTGAGGTTGATTTTTCCCTGCCAGCTATCCTTGTCATAAGAACGCTGGAGCAGCTCATTAAATGGAAAGGAAAACCGGCTTCAATTCGTTGTGATAATAGTCTAGAGTATATAGGTAATACACTGATAACATGGGCTGAAAAGCAAGATATTCGACTCAATTTTATTCAGCCGGGCAAACCTTAGCAGAATGCCTATATTGAGCGTTATAACCGGACAATACGCTATGACTGGCTGGGACAGAGCCTGTTTTCATCATTGAATGAATTGCAGGACTATGCGACAAAATGGCAATGGTTCTATAATCACGAACGACCGAACATGGCACTGAATGGTTTTACACCGATGCAGCATATTCATTACATGAACTGATTCTACTTATCGCCTCCGCTAAAAATAGAGGAATTACCCTTCACAACCTGCGGGGGACAGTTTCAGATTGAACCTCACGATTCACTCTTACGGATAATCCGTGGCTACGTTGTCCCCGACAGTTTGTACCCTGAAATTGTTCTCAACACACAGTCGGGTAGGGAACTGCTGATAAGACAGCAGGTTTCTTCGCACGTCTTACTGCATACTGGCTGAAACAATCACAGGAACAGCCTCATGTCGCACTGAAAAATCGTGTACAGCGTCTTTAATTTCTTAAAATCACCTCAAGTTGGGATGATAAAAACTGATTATAAACATCCACGACATGGCATGGAGCCGTTTTCATCCATCCAGCCTGAACTTCTGGCCGACTGATTAAATATCCCTGAACACCATTAGCACGCGCAGGACCAATTGCTTGATTTAATTGTTCAGATGTTTCTATCCCCTCAACTACAACCAAACCTGCATAGTTCTTGCACAGACATACGAGGTTTGCTAGTTCAGAGCTCTCTACACCGGAGCAAGATATTGAAGAACGTTGCAATACGGAACGATCAATTTTAATGATATCAGCATGGGCTATCGCTATAAACTCCAGCGTAGTCATCCCTGTGCCAACATCGTCTAAAGCAATGCGAACTCCTGTCTTTTTAAGGAGTCCCAATAGTCTTATTGCGTCGCTAATTTTACTAATCTCTGCAGTTTCCGTAATCTCGAGGATCAGGCGGCTCGCTATATCTGGCATTTCTTCTAGCTGTTCTATCAGATGATGCCAAAACGCGTTATTATTTAGTGATACCGCAGAGATATTAGCCGCAATATGTTGATTAGGCTGATAGCGCAAGAGTTGAAGAATGGTACTGACTACACTATAGTCAAGGTGAGAAATGAGTTTCAGTCTTTCTAGTGCATTTATAGCATCTTCTGGAGCATATGTAGGTTCTGCAATATGACGTAATAGAGCTTCGCTATATATACATACAGTTTCCCCATTAATAAAATGAACAATCGGCTGGAATACAAGTATTAACGATCCGTTACGTAGCCCATTCAATAGATTAGCGGCGTGTTTCATATCGGAACGAAAACGTTGACACCAAGCAGTCAATATTCCTGGTACTAGTGCTGGTCGTCGCGTGGATTGCTCAGCAAGGAATGAACTACGATCCGTAAATCCGTATTGTGTACCATTGATCCGTAGAAATTTAACTTCAACGCGTAGATAAACTTGGCCTTGAATTGTATCAATGCACTCTGCACCGACAATAGCGAAAAGAAATTGTGCAAGTTTATCCTCCTGTCGATCGGTAGAGTAGTTTTCTACATGGGTAACTTCGGATAACACATTTGTTGGCAGCATAGATAGATCTATAGTAACAACCTCATCCTGCAACTCTATAGCAACAGCTGGCAATCCGCCGTCTATTAACCTTTGCCGTACCACTGATATACATTGCAGATGGGTCTCTGGTCCAAATGCTGCAGCGATATCACCAAGATTAGAAATCCATATAATAATAAAATCAGTTGACTGAAACCGATTATTAAACATTATTTATGTCCTTCATTGTAGGGGCTTTCCTATATTTTTGTAATTTTTCAGTATTATTTAAAAAAAGGATAAGATGGTTTATTGAGCTAAATCCGAGCTTTTCCAATATATGATATTTATGTGCATAAACGGTTTTAGTCGAGCAATTAAAGTCTTTGGCTATCGTTATTATTTTTTTGCCTGAAATTAAAGATGAAAGAATACCACATTCTTTTGCAGTTAATTTTTTTATATTATGTGATCCCTTCATATTATTAAAAAAAATTTTTTGCCTCATTGAATTTAAAAGAATATGTTCCAAAGATTTTTTGAATTCATTTATCTCAGCAGAAAGAATAATTATTCTATTTCTTTCTCTACAATTTTCGTATTTCTTTATTAAAGGATGGTTAAGTATATCCCATGTCACTCTATCATTAATTATAAAGCAATCACACATTCCAAACAGTTGCTCGTCGAAGAGATCGACACCGTCACTAATACGAACTGGAACTTGCCCAATTAGTTCTTTTATCAAGAAAGATAAGCCAATCTTCAGATATGAATCCTGCGTCAAAATTAAAATCTGTAATGGAGACATTTTTACCTCAAAAATATGCGGTCTCAATGACAACCAATGTTAAAAATAACTCTCAGCGAAATTCTCAATAATGTGATAGACATCAATCTACGTCGAAAAATTGTACACACTATGTATAACGTGTAGTTTATTATAGTTTTTCCGGTTTACGATTGTGAAAATTTGCTTTTCTATGAACAATCAAATATTGCTGAATCCGCTCCTCCATCAGAAAGAATTTAATTATTCAGATGACAAAATTATATTCAAATTTTTTCAGAATGTGGCAAGGGATTCCTTTCCCTTACCATAGTTAATTAAAACTTAACGTTAATACCAATCATCCCTTGATATGAATTGAAATCCTTATTTCCTGTTACATAGGAAACATTAGCCCAAAGTCTGGTATTATCGCTAATTGTTGTTTCAACCCCTGCTTTCGTTTCGAACGAATTTTTACCACCTATAGCCGCTGCACGTTGTCCATCAAGATTTGGACTTTGTAAACGGTTTAAGTTCCTGTAGTTAAGCTCAACATACGGCTGAATGAAGGTCCCGCTTGTATGGGTCGTAGTACTGGCCCGTACACCCAGACGAGATTCAACCGCATCTTTGTTTCCTTTAATATTAGTACCTGTTTTTTCAGTGAAATCATTTGAGGTAACACCTAAATAGGTAACCTGGGCCTGTGGAGTCAGCCAGAAACTGGTTTTATCATTGCCAGCTACACGCCATGCATAACCAGATTCAAGAGAACCAGTAATGCCACGAAGCTTATAGTCCTCTTTAGATAACTGATCTCCCGAGACACTGGCATTAAAGTCATTCCAGCGTAACCAACTGTCGGTATACCATCCTGAATTATCAAGGGCATTCTCGAACCAAGTGAGATACATACCAACGCTATAGCCTGAAAGTTTCCCTTTCGATTGATAATCCGTCACTGAAGAGGTTGTCTTATTATTACTATTACCGTACCCAGCCATCAGACCCAAATGATATCGTTGTTGATTAGTATCCCAACGCGCAATATCGCCACCTAATTCAATAGTAGTGTCATAAATTCGAGTATCTAATTGACCAGAACTATTACTTTCTGTCCGTTTCCCAGTTGAGCGAATCCATAGCGACGAGGCTAATTCATCTTCAGCAGTGGTTTTCACTAATCCACTTTCACCAATACGATCATGCAACGTCATATTAAACATATGATTAGCACTCCAGGCATTCGCGGCATAGCTTGCACTCTCTGGCCGTAATACAGGGGTATGGCCGCCAGTTCCGCCCGTAGCACCGGTTTCACCTGTTGCCCCGGTTTCACCCGTAGCCCCGGTTTCACCTGTTGCCCCGGTTTCACCCGTAGCCCCGGTTTCACCCGTAGCCCCGGTTTCACCTGTTGCCCCGGTTTCACCTTTCATTGCGAAGCTTTCCAGGTACCAAGCCCCATCATCGCTATGTTTATTCAGCAGGTACTCATAATTCCCTTTTACAACCCTGCGCTGCAGCAGAAACTCGCCATCTGATTGACCATTGACCTTTATAAGTTCAAGTGATTCCTGGCCTGTTGGCTTGTTCATGTTAAGGTTGTTAATCCATACATAATCATAACCACGGTCAATAGTATCACCAGTGATTGTGACAGTATCCGTATAAGATTTACCATCCCCTCCATTATTGGTACTTACTCCTTCTCCAGTAAGGTACGAGTCCATCAGCCATGTATTACCACCAGTAGTGAAATTCCCGTCGATGGTTAGATGGTCCCCAGCTACCCCATTGGCCATATCTATTTCAGAGTTCTTCGCCAGCACATTACCCTTGAGAGTAAATGAGGAAATACTATTATTTCCCGTCGAATTCCCATTGTTAACGTCATGTGCGATCAGGGACGAATTGTTAAGATTCAAGGTAGTGAAACTAGCGGTAGTACTACTGGCATTTTTTTCTAATTGCCAAGTCGCATCGTCTGCAATATTAACATCCAATTTTGATGCATTAGATGTATTGATCAGACCTTGCATTCTCCCTTGAGAAAAATTGAAAAGAACGTTACTTGCGCTGGAGGCTGAACCAGCCACATCCAGAATATAGGCATCCTTTCCGTTATTAGAAATGAGATTGCTATCTTCCCCTCTCACACTCAACTGGTATAAATTCTGCCCACCGGCAACATTAATAAGATCGGAACCATTGTTACCTGTCTTATTCACGATGAGATTGTTAAAATTAGTGATTGTTTTAGCTGTAGCCTGACTGGCATTACCGCTAATAGTTATAGCCTCTTTGCCTGATTTTATTTCAGTACGGGATGTATTTTCATTAGCATCTAATAAAGCACCCTGCCAGATGATATCAATACTGGCATCATTAGGTGCTTCGGTTGTATCCAGGAACATTTTACCGCTGGAGTATAACTGCCCCTCTCCGGTACCTATCGCAGCACTTTTACCTAACCGTATGGCATTAGCGCGAGATGAGCTACTAACTATCTTTATATTACTGTCATGGAGGTGTACCTGAGGGGTGACGTTATTAATTTCCGAACCTGATATGTAAATCCCAATAGCATCATTCTTGCCATTCTTAATATTGAGATTAAGTGTATCGGATACACTCACATATCCTGCGGCACCGTTCCCCGAGTTACGAGATGCGCCTTGAATAGCCCTGATACCAACGACCAATGGATACGAACTAGCTAAAAACCCCGTATTGTTCGTAGAGGCCATATTGATATCTAAGTTATCAAATAGCGCACGTGAATACATTCCATTGAAGTTCTCTTGTTCACCCGCATTTACGCTTGATCCGGCTACCACTCCGTAATGTTCAAATCTCTCGCTATATGATGTCCCGTTTGGTAAAGACAGCATCGTTAGGTTCATTGTTCCTATTTTTACAGTAGCCCCATGTGATGAACCAACCCCTACCTTCGCTATATTATCACCTTCCGGTTTAGCGGCATTAGTATCAAGATTAGCTATAGTAAGATCTATTGTCTTATTTGAAGCATCAAAAGTAGAAACATAGGCTGGGCTAGTACCACCAACTGCAATCCCCGCACTGCCTTTTATCGTAAAACTTAAGTCATTTAAAATAGTGATGTTTCGGTTGACTCCCTGACTATATTGCAGGATACCGGTATTCCAAATACTAGTATTGCCTATTTCACTGCCTATAGATTCAACGCTACATCCCGCAGTATTGATCGAATTATTTACAGTGATCGTGCCGTTAGCATTCGTGCTACACTCGGCTGAAATTGCATTTTGAGATAAGAGTAAAGCACCAATAATCAATGAACTACGCAATGAGCCTAATTTTGTCTTGCGACCCAGTTCTGAGCAAACAACCCATTCTCCATGGGCCACATTCCAGACTAATTTGTATATTTTGTTCATTTATTTTTCCGAAAATAGGTTGTGACATCCATTAACATTTTTACATCATATGCAATGGTTTACTATCTCATTAAGATAGGAATTACCTATTAATATTATTTAATTATTTATTTTATTATGTTTGTAAAATCATGATGACTGTGATTTTGTAGACTTCCCTATTTTTAGTGCCCCCCATTGAGGATCTCCAGTAAGTTTTTGTCTTGTATAGATAACAGGGGGGATATCCCCTGACAAATCCACAGAAAAGGAGACATGCATAGTATGTTGCGATCTAATTGATTGTAATAACAATTTCAAGGAAATCACCACTATGTCTGCGCGTTCATTATGCCGAAATTTTTTTAAAAATATACTGGAGCCTCTGCATCTTTATCGTCAAAAAGCACTGATTGAGGCAACCAGTGCTGTAATAAATGGTGCATCTCTTACGCTTACCAGTATTGGACGTCATTTAACCGGAACGGCATCGGTTAAAAACAAAATAAAGCGTGTAGATAGACTGCTGGGGAATACTCATTTATAAAATGAGATTTCCATAATTTTTCAGCGTGTTACGCAGAAAATCACGCAGGGAATGTCCCGTGCTGTGATACTCATTGACTGGAGCGCTTATCATGCCTCGCGTTTCCAACTCCTGCAGGCGAGCCTGGCATGTGATGGTCGCTCTTTACCATTGATGAGTTATGTCGTTCCGTCATCGCAGACGGCGAATCCTGAGGTGCATGAATATTTTCTTGAGTCGCTTGCTGAGTGCTTTACACCCGAAACTCATGTCATTGTTATTACCGATGCCGGTTTTCAGGGGTGGTGGTTTCAACAGGTCAGTTCTCGTGGCTGGACTTATATTTGTCGGGTGCTGGGTAATCACTATTACAATGTTGGTGATGGATGGGAAAAGGTAATTAATTCAGGCATAAAGACATCAACAACAGCAACTTATCTGGGTGAAGGTCTGCTGGGGCGAAGTAAAAAAGCACAACATGAAGGCCATTTTTATCTTTATAAAAGTAAGCCTAAAGGCCGTAAATTCAAACGTTCAAAGGAAAGAGCGCCCAGGCCATCGGTGACAACTAAAGCCCATACAGTGGGAAAATCACCCTGGTTTATTTTTACAAATAGCACAGAATTTTCCCCTAAACAGGTGATGAAGTTATACAGCCGCAGAATGCAAATCGAGCAAAATTTTCAGGATGAAAAAATCCTCACTGAGGATTCGGGTTAAGGCTTAGAGCTAACCATTCAGTTGAGCGGGTCGCGGTGTTTAGCCTGATCGCGGCTTTAGTCAGTATTATTATGTGGTTAAGTGGTTTCAGCCTTGAAAAAGGAAGGATACATCATAAATATCAGACAAATATAGTGAAATACAGGCGAGTTATTTCGCTATTAAAGTTGGCGAGAATATATTTAGGTATGCTCCGCTAATATTGAAAACCCTATTGCTAGGCTCAGGTTTGAAGAAATTACGGCAACGATATACCGATATGATATTGGTTTACTGAATTTTATGAGGATCCTTCAGGATATCCCCCTGTTATCTATGCAAGATAAAAACTGACTTTCACTGGCGGTAGTACTAAAAATAGGAGTCACCATAACTGAACATGAATATGACAAGAATGAACCGTAGAGTGTAAGATTTTTTCCTTTATTTTAAAAAAATTCAGATATATTTCATTTGCATGATGTTCTTCAAAGACTGACTTTCTAGTTAGTCTTTTTCATGTTCAGAGGAAATAGAATCATGCATGAATTACCTATTCCGGCAGCGATAGAGCGTGCGCTATCCGGTCTGCCTCCTGCTATTCGTAACCGTATTCTTGAACGCCTGCAGAGTCTCACTGATTACGAACCCGTAATCGGTATCGCCGGAAAATCCGGGGCCGGGAAGTCGTCCCTGTGTAATGCCTTGTTCAGTGGCGAGGTCTCACCGGTCAGTGATGTTCTGGCCTGTACACGTGATGCTTTACGCTTTCGGCTTAAAGCAGATAAGCACAGTCTGATGATAATCGATTTACCCGGTGCGGGGGAAAGCGAGGTCAGAGACCGTCAGTATGCGGAACTCTATCAGTCTCTGCTGCCGGAGATGGATTTGGTTCTGTGGGTTATCAAGGCTGACGACCGGGCATTGTCGGTTGATGAGAAATTCTATCGGGAGGTGATTGGCCCGTACCGGGACAAAGTCTTGTTTGTGGTCAGTCAGGTAGACCGGTTTGAACCGCTCCCGCAGGGAGCATCTGCATTCGATAGTCCTTCGGTACCGCAGAGGCATAATCTGAGCCTGAAGCTGGAGGATATCCGCCAGCGCTTTGCGCCCATCCATCCGCTTTGTGCCGTCTCAGCGCGAACCCGCTGGGGAATTGCCGCGATGGTCTCGGTGATGATGGCGTGCCTGCCGGATAAAGCCACCAGCCCTGTGACCTCCCGGCTGCATAAGTCGTTACGTACGGAAAATATCAGAGGGCAGGCCCGGGAGCGATTTGGACGAACTGTGGGCGATATGCTTGATACCGTTGCCCGCTCATCTGCGGTATCCGCTCCCACCCGAAATGTCATCCAGGCGATACGGGATATTGTCGTCCGTGTTGCCCGCTCTCTGTGGGATTTTTTCTTCTGAAGATGTAACGCTCCTCTCTTCAGGCCCCGTCGCTGAATGCGACGGGGCCTGATTTTATTTATTTTCAAAATAAAGGAACTGAATATGACCCGTCTGGCTTCGCGCTTTGGCGCAGCAAACCTTATCCGTCGTGACCGCCCCTTAACCCATGAGGAGTTATTTCGCGTGGTGCCCAGTGTCTTCTGTGAGGATAAACATCAGTCCCGGAGTGAACGTTATACCTACATTCCAACCATATCGCTGCTCGACAGTCTGCAGAAGGAAGGTTTTCAGCCGTTCTTTGCCTGTCAGACCCGGGTACGAGACCCCGGGCGTCGTGAGCATACCAAGCATATGTTACGCCTGCGTCGGGCGGGGCAAATTACCGGGAAACAGGTCCCTGAAATCATTCTGCTCAACTCCCATGACGGCTCCAGCTCCTATCAGATGCTGCCGGGATTATTCCGGGCGGTGTGCCAGAACGGGCTTGTCTGTGGTGAAACCTTTGGTGAGGTACGGGTACCGCATAAGGGAGATGTGGTGAGTCAGGTGATTGAAGGGGCCTATGAGGTGCTGGGGATTTTTGACCGCGTTGAGGAGAAACGGGATGCCATGCAATCCCTGATGTTGCCCCCACCGGCACAGCAGGCGCTGGCTCAGGCTGCACTGACCTATCGTTTCGGTGAGGACCACCAGCCTGTGACGGCATCTCAGGTACTTGCGCCCCGGCGCTGGCAGGACGAGAGCAATGATTTGTGGACCACGTATCAGCGTATTCAGGAGAACCTGATTAAAGGCGGGCTGTCCGGGCGTAATATCACGGGGAAACGTACTCATACTCGGGCTGTGCGTGGTATTGATGGCGATGTGAAACTTAACCGGGCGCTCTGGGTGATAGCGGAAACGCTGATGGAGCAGATTGCATAAAAGCCGAAAATATCTTTTCTCGAAACTTGTTAATGGATTGTTTACGGGGGACATAACCTGTCCACATACGCTTATCTTCGCTGATGCTAAATCCAGCTAATACCTCCTTAAGGCACACCATCTCTCACTTCCGCAAAAAGAAAAAATAGTTTTCATGATGTCCATACCCTGTCCGGCACCTTCTTTAAAGTAATCACTTAAATTTTCAGTCAGTTAATCTGAATGGAGTCCCTCCCATGACACAGGCAGAACGTCGCCATGACCGGCTGGCTGTCAGGCTGTCACTTATCATCTGTCGTCTTGTCACCGGTGAAACTCTGAGCGTCACCAAACTTGCTGCTGAGTTTGGCGTGTCCGTTCGTACCTTAAGGCGGGATTTTCATGAACGTCTGATGTACCTCGACCTGGAGTATCACCAGGGACATTGTCGTTTGCGCTCAGGAAATAGCGGGGCCCAGGGGGAATTTGATGTACTGACCTTTGCTCACCGTACGGGGCTGGCTGATGCTTTCCCCGGTTTCGACAGAAGGCTGGCCGGTGCTCTGCTGAATGCCGATGACATGCCCTGCCTGGTATGGCAGCCAGCAAATGCAATTCCTCCCTCAGGCTCACTCACTTTTTATCGTCTGGTCAGTGCTATCTCAACCCGTCAGCGAGTCATATTGCTGGCAGAGGGGATGCGTTGCGAAGGGCTGGCTCCATACCGGCTTATTTCACTGTATGGTCACTGGTATCTGGTGGGTGAGTTACAGGGCCGTATTGCGGTTTACCCGCTAGAAAATATCCATACCGTGACAGTCCTGAGAGCCACCTTTATTCCACACAAGGATTTCAGCCTGCTTTCAACCCGGCCTGACTTTATCCAGGCACTGCCGCATTTCGATTCCGTCCGTGATGCGCTATCCCTCACATGTCATGCCGATACCAGCAGCCATCATTGTGCTGAGTAGACTGCGACCATAAGGAGAGATTGTTGTTTTTACGAAACACTACCGTCAGCAGGCTATCTACAGTATCTGCTGACTCAGGTGTTTGCTCTTAAACAGTTTTTTCTGTCAGGTAAAGTCGCTGACAGGAAGAAATACAACTTTTACTTATCTGAGAATATAACCATGAAAAAAATGATTGCTGTTCTTGCTCTGAGTTCAGGACTGGGGTTTAGCCTTCCTTCCCTCGCCCGTAGTGATATACCGCCTGATACTATCTGGTCATTCAAAGATCCTAAGGGACGCGTGCTATGGGATGTCTGTGGCGGAAAAAACAGTACCTGTTCTATTGTTCTTGCAGCCACTAACCGGGTTGCGATTGTGAACCGTAAATCCACCAACGGTTGTGCATTAGGGGATTTTTATGTTGTGGCTAAACCAGAAAAAGGCTGGAATCAGTACGATACGGGAACCTGCAGTAGCAACGCCTATTTCAGCAAAGGAACCATGAATAACGGCCAGTATCGCACCATTGATGTTCGCCTTAACGGCGAGCTCGTCAAGCGTTTCCCGATCGAGTACTGGTCGCTGTCTAAATCGTTTTCTAATGGCAATCGTCCAAAATGGACAAAAGATAAGACAAACTAGAAGGTCCGTCTGACCGGATAAATATTTCGACATTTATCATCAGACGGCGTGAGAATACCTGTTCAGCGATATCATATTTATTCAGTCTGTACAGACTGAATATCGTTTCGGCAAAAATACCGCGTCACTTATGCTTATTCATACCTCAAATAACGAGGGGCTAATTGACGCAATTTAGATATAGATAATTTCTGACTCACCAATATGGAGATACCAATGAGACTGATACCAGTAATACTGGCAACCAGCATGATGCTCTGTGCAGCGCCTGCCAGTGCGATACCTAACATGTGGACTAATAATTTTGCCATGGGCGTGACGGAGTACATTATCACCAGCCCGGAAAAGACGGTTCTGAATGTAAGCTGTACTACGAATCCGGATGAGGAGGATAACCTTCAGCATAGCGTGTATATCACGCTTCCTGGAGGCAAGGGGGCTAACTCACATGAAGAGGATAAGACCATTACCTTGGTGACAGGAGACAGTCAGTATCCAGTCCCTTCCTCTCTTGGCTGGCGAGGTGCCGATAATGCCTGGTTTTCTTTTATTGAAGCCCTGAGTCAGGCATCGAAGTTTGATATCTACATCAATGATGACAAGGTCGGGAGCTTCAGTCCATCAGCGGAGAATATCCGTAAAGAGCTTGATGGTATAAATGAGTGCAAGGACATCCGCTATCAGGAAGCACAATAATCTTCGAACACTGATTTACCCTGTCACTGATGTGGCAGGGGTTTTCTTTTTCAGGGCCTGGATATATCTCAGCCTCATCATCACACTCAGCCAGTCTTAAAGGCTACACGGGCAACTCAATACATTTCCTGAACTAGGCCAATGAATACCGATGACTGAGTCAGGCAGATTCACATCCCGACCCCCTGACAATCACTCTCTATTGACCACTCCTCGATTGAGGACCTATTTATGGAAAACACAGTCGATTTTTCTTCCCCATCACTGCCCCTACATGTGCAGCGTACTGTTGATAAAGCCTTTGAATTACTCAGTCACTATTTACATCAACCGGGAGTCGCTTTCACTTCAACAAGTGCAGTCCGTGACTGGCTGTGTCTGAGAATGGCCGGATGTGAGCGGGAAGAGTTTATGGTGTTGTATCTCAACCATCAGAATCAACTGCTTGCCTGGGAAACCTTATTTACCGGCTCCATCAGCAGTACAGAAGTTCACCCTCGTGAGGTGGTAAAACGCGCACTCTATTTTAATGCCGCAGCGGTGATCCTTGCCCATAACCATCCTTCTGGTGATATCGCGCCCAGCCAGTCAGATAAGGTCATTACCCAGCGCCTGATTCAGGCCCTCGGATTAGTTGATGTCCGTGTCCTTGACCACTTCATCGTGGGTGGCAGGCACATAGCGTCCTTTGCTGAAAATGGACTTCTGTAAGGCTGGCTGGCTCGGTTCATATGGCTATGTTTATATCGTTATTTATCCCGCCCAAAACTAAACCCCTTTAATTCAAACGAGAGAAAAAATGAAAACTCATCCTGCAATAAACCCGCGGGTGGCGAAGCCATGTCCGCCACCCGTGGCTGTCTGGCAAATGTTGCTGACTCGCCTGTTAGACCAGCACTATGGTCTGCGACTGGACGACACTCCCTTTATTAATGAATCCGTGATTCAGGAACATATTGATGCTGGTATCACACTGATGGATGCCATTAACTTTCTGGTAGAGAGATATGAGCTGATTCGCACTGACCGAAAAGGATTTACCTGGCAGGATCAGACTCCATTTCTCACCGCTATCGACATCCTCAGAGCCAGACGCGCAACCAGCCTAATCAACACCTGAATTCTTCGAGTCTTATTCCTGATTTTTATCTCCAAACCTTCCCCTTTTTATATTGATCGCATAATGCGCCAGCCACTATTGGCAGGCGCGTTTGCTTTTATGGATGATTAACGATGCAAACAGAACCCGATGTATTAACGGATCACAGTGAACTTATCCTCTCAACTAATATTGAACGGACTGTGTCAGGGCGTGATGCGGCACTGGTTCAGATTGAGCAACTGATACAGCAGCTTGATGCGGTATCCCGCCTTACTTCAGAAGTGGGCGGGGGAACGGCACAGGACTGGGCCATGAAATCCGGGCACCGCTATGACAGCTGGCTAACCGAGCCATCTGAGAAAGCAATGCCCGCCATTACGCGTAATATAGACCGCAGTATCTGGCGCGACTTGATGCTGAAGTCTGGCATGATGGCGTTGATGGATGCCCAGGCTCGTGACCAGTTGCATAAAACCCTGGAGGAGGGTGACCTTCCTGCCATCAGCGAAGCCAATATCCTCAGTACCTTTAAGCAGTTACATCTTAATAAAAGGGATGTCTTTGAACGCGGTATCATCAATGTCTTCAAAGGGCTGTCATGGGATTATAAAACCAATAGTCCCTGTAGTTTTGGGAAGAAGATCATTATTAACAATCTGGTGACGCATAACCGCTGGGGATTTAGTCTTAACTGGGGATGGCGACGTGATCAACTCGCAGACCTGGAACGAATGCTGTTTCTGCTGGATGGTAAACCGATCCCTGATAATCGTGGTGATATTACTACCCGACTGATGGATCATATCCGGGATAACCCTTCGAAGGATGTTTACGAAGATAATTTATTCAGTATACGTTATTTCCAGAAAGGAACCGGGCACATCACGTTTAAGCGGTGCGACCTGACAGAAAAAATGAATGATATCGTGGCGACGCACTATCCGGAGATGCTGGCAGCGGGATGAAGAAGGAGGGGAGGTAATTCCTTACCTGACCCATTACCTGACCCAATTCGTATAAAACGAAAAAGGAGTCAGACGATTCCTCATCTAACTCCTTGTTTTATTTGGTGGCCCCTGCTGGACTTGAACCAGCAACCAAGCGATTATGAGGCGATTGATTGAGCCAGAACTGGCAGAAAAGGCCGTACTGAAAATGGATGCCAATGGCTTTGAAGAATGCCTGTCTTTGTGCCAAAAGCTGCGTTCCGCATATGAACGTAGGGATGTTTATCTGGCGCACCAGCTAAACCTCACTCTGCGGCTGAAGCTTTACATATACGCCGGTCTGCCTGAGTTTTTCAAAATTGTAACCCAACTGTGGATTAACCTGTGGCCAACTCTGAGTTACACGTTCGAATCTGACTCGGAGGATAAATGGCCAATATTTTTCTCGTCGCTTGAACTCGCTCTTTCAAACAGGGATGCAGGGGCAGCAGCAGATGCCATTAGAGAGTCACTGGATAAGGGGTTGCGGATCTATCTCAGCTTGTTAACCGAGCAAGGTGAGTAAACCGGCTACTAGTAGCCGGTTCGGATTCAACGTTTGAGGGTTTGCATCATCAGGGAGGGTTTAGGAATTGGTTCTTTCTGCTCAGCAGGCTTATCCGAATCAATGATGGTTGTTGCTCGGATACCTGTGGCCTGGGTTTCCACTGGTGAAGAATTCCGTTCAACGGCAATGCCCAGCGTTTGCGACAGAATGTTGCTCAGCGTTTCGGCATTAAACGATGTCGTGGTTTGTGCGGCCAGCAAATTTATTAACCGAGGGTCGAGCTCATGCAAGGCAGACGCAATTACCAGTGCCTTACGGTAAAATTCCCCCCGGGATCGGCGGGGTAAGCGCTCCATAATATCAAGAGCTTTACCGTCTTCTGGATTATTGCCGGGGCGGAGCCAGACGAGTAAACGTTTATCTTCTTCCATCACATAACCTCGTTTAGACGCTTGCCATTGCTTTGACGAGCGCGAGCTGCGCGTCAGGCGCTTTGATGACATCCAGCTTAGGGAATAGTTCGACAATATGAGAATGGATGAGCTCAGCACCGCCCCCGGCCAGTATGATTTTGTGGACGCTGTTCTGACGACGTATATCAGCTGCAACAGCTTCGGCCAGATTTTTCGACTCAGAATCGATAACGTCAATGATGGCATCAATTTTAGAGTGATCATTGACCGCAGAAGCAATCAACGCTCTATCATGACGGTTTTTAATGATGATATCCGCAATGGCATAACTACTTGGAGACTGGGCATCCTGGAGCGCAGCCATAACAGCTTTTGTCACTCGTGAAACGCCAACATCGCTGTTGCCAAAGATATCAGATATGCCCTCCATTGCCCCCTGAATGATGGCCAGGTCTAGGGTTGTTCCCCCCAGATCGACAACCAGGGTTCGTGTAAGCTGCGTGGTTGTTTTAGGATCAATCAGATATTCAGCCGCAGGTACTGATTCAGGCATTACGTTAACTTTTACAACATGAAAAGTTTCGCCATTATTCAGGGTTATTGGGCCCATAACGTTGGCCTTTTTCTTTTCAATATTAGCTTCGTTCAACTGCGCATCGCTCGTGAAGAACATGGCCACCGGCAGTGTCACTGTAAGTTCAACATCCTGTGGCTCAAGACCGGAAGTCAAAAGGGCATGATGAATTGCTACGCGACTTACAGCGTCGAACTGGAAAGAGGTATGCGTTGTTGTAATTGCAGATGTTGAACCAATGTCGTGAGTAAATTTCCGCCCATCAATGAGATAGTTGTAGATAGTTTTACCACCAAATGCGAGTGGAGTAGCCCAGCCTTCGCGGAAGGCGTTCTGCGAAACATGAGTTTTGATTTCACCATTCTCAATCCAGGCAAGTTTTACGTTCGTTGAGCCGTCATCACAAGCGATGTTCATCATGGTATATACCTCATTAAAATGTTCAAAAGTATCAAAAATCTCTGCCATTTTAGATAGTAAGCCATCCTGAAGCAAGGAATGCGCACCTGTAGCGCACGTTTAATGTCCACAAAATGACTATGAAAAGTGAATTACGAGTGAGTAAAACAGGAACGATTCTATCGGATTGAAATCTGGCGGGGTAAACGAGAAAGAGGGATGTATACGTACATGCAGAGGTCGGTAGCCCTGGAACACCAACGGAAAAAGTAACAAACCACCCGAAAAATGAATCGCCACGGATAATCTAGACACTTCCGAGCCGTTGATAATACTGGTTTTCATATTCTGTCGGTGACATCTGTTCGCTAGAACCATGCCGACGCTTACTGTTATAAAACATTTCGATGTAATCAAAAATATCGCTGCGGGCTTCTTCCCGCGTTCCGTAGATTTTTTTCTTTATCCGTTCACGTTTCAACAACTGGAAAAAGCTTTCTGCAACCGCATTATCATGGCAGTTACCGCGACGGCTCATGCTGCCCTCCAGGCCGTGTGATTTCAGGAACGACTGCCACTCATGGCTTGTGTACTGACTGCCCTGATCCGAATGAACCAGCACCTGTTTTTGGGGATTACGCCGCCATACAGCCATCAGCAGTGCGTTCAGGACAATGTCCTTTGTCATCCGGGATTGTATGGACCAGCCGATAATTTTGCGTGAGAACAGATCAACAACCACGGCAAGATACAGCCAGCCTTCGTGGGTCCTGATGTAGGTTATGTCCGTTACCCAACTCTCATCCGGAGCATCCGGATTGAACTGTCGCTGGAGCCTGTTGGGCGACACGATACTGGCCTCGCCTTTACGTGCCCGCGGGCTCCGGTATCCGACCTGAGCCTTTATCCCGACACGTTTCATCAGTCGCCAGACTCTGTTCACTCCGCACTGTTGCCCGCTGTCCCGCAGATCCAAATGGATTTTGCGATAACCATAGACGCATCCCGATTCCAGCCAGAACTGTTTAATCTGCCCTGTCAGCCTCAGGTCTGCCTGATGGCGTTGTGAATGCGGCTGCTGAAGCCAGGCGTAAAAACCACTGGGATGAACATCCAGCACCCGACAGAGCAGGCGAACAGGCCAGCAACAGGTGTTGTCACGGATAAAGGCGTACCTCAGTCGGACAGCTTTGCGAAGTACGCCGCTGTAGATTCAATTGGTCAACGCAACAGTTATGTGAAAACATGGGGTTGCGGAGGTTTTTTGAATGAGACGAACATTTA
>PPYF01545020.1_pt1 | contig 19130 bp, 19 predicted proteins | sample 1559871 | NCBI WGS metagenome assembly PPYF01 (sample SAMN08240021, study PRJNA423297) | Human gut metagenome, whole genome shotgun sequencing project. | reverse complement strand
TGCTATCTAACATACATCAAAAAGAGGTAAGATAACACCCTCTGCAAAAAAGGTATCGTTATCTTACCTCAACAAAGTTTGATCCGCTGTATCCGTCGTCCACAAACTCCCTTGTCTTTGTGATCTCCGGATGTTTTTTTAGATACTCATTGATAAGTTCACGCTGATTTTGAATGCTGTCGCTTTCCACCTTGTCTCCGTCATCTCTGGAGATACGCAGATAGATAGCGGCTGTGTAATTTGTTTTTCTTCGTAAACGCATAAAAGCCACTGACCTCCTTGGATTATCAACGTAAACCAAGAAAACCAGCGACTTCTGAAATTACTTATTATTTTGACCCACTTATCTTATACACGATTCTTGGCTTTTCGTCAATATAAATTCTGAAGATTTGCAATTTTCAGAATTCATACCCTCTGCGACAAAATCAGTGATTCTGGCAATACCACCCCATTTTCTATCACCTTTTGTGTGATTACTTTTTTATTCAAACAAGCACCAATTTCCTGCACATAAATCTAAAATATTGTGCGTATTTATTAGATCATAGGAAAAAAGCAATTGTAACAGTTATAGAGAACAATTTCTAAGTTTTGCGTGTAATTTGTAGAATAAATCCAAATACGACCAAATGAAACCTAATAGTATTTCCACCTTTATGATGGTCATTGTTATGTCAAGAGGACATCTATTTTATGACAGTAAGAATCATTGATATTCATACCGGAAAAGAAATCTAAGCTAGGATTGAAGAAATACGGAAAAGTCCGCAAGAATTCAAGTGTGTAACATAACAAAAGATACGATGCAGTCCTTAAGCTTTTTCAATATCGTCCACATAAATCGGCGTCATAGAAGACACGGACTTTTCGCATGATACACCGGGATGTCTCCGCCGGACCAGCGACGCCATATGTCTTATTTGCAAGATCAATAAGGCATGTCTGAAACGTCAAAGCGTACTTCAGTTCTTTTTCATTCGCCTCTTCATCGGTTTCTCCGGATCTATTTTCCTCTGTGCCACGGGGCGGGTTCGTTTTTCATGGGTAGGAGTGCCTCTGCAATGCTCCGCCAATTTTCCTCCTGCGTTTGATGTTTTTCTTTCCGTGCGCTTCTGATTCGTTTCCCTATCAGCGCATTGTTCAGCGTAAAATCTTCAAGGTCTGTTTCGGTCAGCATCGTGTGTTCCCTCCAATCCGTGTCATTTTGTTATTCATATCTATTATATTCGAACACCTCGTTTTTTTGAATTATCTTTCAATTCATATTATGATATGAGACATCAGCTTTTACCGGAAAATTCGGGCTGAAACATAAGAAATTATGTTTAACATCAGTTAGGAATTTCTAACTATTATAAATGGTGTTCGGAGGGCATCTGCACCGAAACGGGAAAACGGGTGACTTGGGAGAAAGGAACAAATCATATCCATATGGGGAAAAAACGGGACCGGACAAAACTGCCAAACCCCACATAGTGTCATCTGGTTCTTTCTATGACTATAACTGTTCAATTCCGTCATTTATTGCTCCGATTCTGATAAAAATCGGGTACAAATAGCTTGCCCCAAAGCATCCGAGTTTTTTCGGTCCGACGTCCCCTCTGTCGAATTCAAATAGACATCTGTTGCGGCTTCTATGGGCTGTTTCGCCAGTTTTTTCGGATCGTATTCCGGTTGCTCTGCCAGTATATTCTTTCCCCTTATTTTCGTTTCAATTCAATCCGATGCACCTGTAAAAAGACAAGATGGGGACTCTGCCTTTCTCAGAGTAATCTCATCTGAACAAATCGCGAGTATATATTTTTCCTGTGCGTCATCAAAGCTATTATCATAAAAATTTGCGATAATTGCCTGGGAGTACTCCTTAAGAACGTTGTACCCTCCTCCAGCGTCGGTTCATGGATGATCACCGTCGCACCTTTTGCTTTCATTCGCTTCATCACACCTTGGATGAAAGACTGCCCAAAGTTATCGGAGTTGGACCCCATTGTCAGACGATAGACACCGGCACATCATGGAATTAAATGAACACTTACACTTCTTCAAAAAAAGTATCCGGCTTATTCGGATCGAACACCTCGTTGCACGTCATCACCGTCACCAGATTTTCTGTCTCGCTCAGGTTGATGATATTGTGCGTCCAGCCCGGTATCATATGAATCGCTTCAATCTTATCGCCGCTGACTTCAAATTCCACGGTCTCACCAGTGTTGATGTTGCGCTCCTGAATGAGTCCGTGCCCGGCAACCACAATAAACAGCTCCCACTTGGAGTTGTGCCAGTGCTGGCCTTTTGTAATACCCGGTTTGCTGATATTGACAGAAACCTGTCCACAGTCCTCGGTGTGCACCAATTCCGTAAAGCTGCCGCGGTTGTCCACATTCATCTTCATGGTGTACTTGAACTTGTCCGTCGGCAGATACGTCAGATAGAGTGAATACAATTTTTTTGCAAAAGAGCCGTTCGGCATCTTCGGCATCATCAGCGTTTTCGGCTGTTGTTTGAACTGTTCCAAAAGGTCCACAATCTCGCCAAGTGTGACCTTGTGCGTCACAGGTACGCAGCAGTAACGGCCATTTTCGGTGACGACCGTTTCCACACCATCGAATTCGCAGTGGACTTCCCTGCCCTCCAGCAAATCAAACATTCCTTCTACTAAATCGTCGATATACAGAAGCTCCAATTCTGTACTTCTATCATTCACTGTAAACGGCTCGTCATTTGCCACCGCCCAGCAAAATGTGGAAACCGCACTATTGTACTTCGGGCTGCTGTGCCCCATCAGGTTCGGGAAGCGATAAACAGCTACCTTTGCCCCGGTCTCTTCAGCATAAGAGAAGAACAGCTCTTCCCCTGCCTTTTTGCTCCTACCATACTCACCGTCATATCTGCCGATACAAGTTGCCTGAATCGAAGAACTCAGCATCACCGGTGCTTTGTTATTGTACTTTTTTAACCTATCCAGAAGTTGCGAAGCAAAGCCAAAGTTCCCATTCATGAAGTCTTCCAGGTTTGTTGGACGGTTCACTCCGGCAAGGTTGAACACAAAATCCGCCTTCTGGCAATATTCGTCCAGTTCTTCTGGGGTAGAATCCAAATCATAGCAATAAATCTCGTCAATCTTCAGATTCGGACGAGTTCTGTTTTTGTTATCCCGTATGTTTTTTAGGTTATTCACAAGTGCAGTTCCCACCATGCCCTTGGCGCCGGTTACTAAGATATTCATCCATCCACTTCCCTTCCAAGACGACTCACTGGTCCTTGCGCCACACCATCTTGTTCACAACATTGACATAGCTCTGAATAATACGAACAACTTTCATACTTACACATTCATCGGTATAATCAATGCAGGGGTGACCAAACACACCATCCTGCTTCATTTTAATCGCCATGTCAGTTGCTTGCAACAGTTCTTTTGTAGAAATTCCAGCAAGGATAAAGTCTCCTGCTTCCATTGCTTCCGGGCGTTCCGTAGAGGTTCGGATACAGACCGCAGCGATGGGATGACCAATGGAAAGATAAAAACTGCTCTCCTCCGGCAGTGTACCCGAATCGGACACAATCGCCAGCGCGTTCATTTGCAGGCAGTTGTAGTCATTGAATCCAAGCGGCTCATTGACACGCACACGAGAATCCAGTTTGTAGCCCGACGCTTCTAATTTCTTACGGGAACGCGGATGACAGGAGTATAAAATCGGCATATCGTACTTCTTCGCCAGTGCGTTGATTGCATTGAACAGAGATGTAAAATTCTTGTCGGTGTCGATATTCTCCTCACGGTGTGCGGAGAGCAGGATATAGTGATCCTTTTCCAGTCCCAGACGTTCCAAAACATTGGATGCTTTAATTTTCTCCAAATTTCCATGCAGAACCTCTGCCATCGGAGAGCCAGTCACATACGTACGCTCCTTCGGCATACCCAGCTCATGCAGATATTTGCGGGCAGGCTCGGAGTACGGCAAATTCACGTCAGAAATTACGTCAACAATGCGGCGGTTGGTCTCTTCCGGCAGACACTCATCCTTGCAGCGGTTGCCTGCTTCCATGTGGAAAATCGGGATGTGCAGGCGTTTTGCCGAAATAGCGGACAGGCATGAGTTGGTATCACCCAGCACCAACAGTGCATCCGGTTTAATTTCTGCCATCAGCTCATAGGAACGGGCAATGACATTGCCGCAGGTCTGGCCGAGGTTATCGCCGACAACGTTCAAATAGACATCTGGTCCACCAAGGTCGAAGTCCGACCAAAAAATGTCGTTTAGGTTTTTATCATAGTTCTGACCGGTGTGTGCCACACAGCAGTCAAAGTATTCACGACAGCGCTTGATGGTAGCTGCAAGACGGATGATTTCTGGGCGCGTGCCGACGATAATGAGTAATTTTAGTTTTCCGTTTTCTTTCCATATTCCGTTTTCAAACATTATTTCTACCACCTCTCCAAATATATCGGGCTCATTCAGATTAAGCTACTCATTTATTCACATCACAGTCACTAAGTTTTCTGTCTCTCTCAGACTGATGATATTGTGAGTGTATCCAATGAGCATAACTATATTCTTGGACTAGTCATGGAAGACCTCAACAAACTCACCGAGAGTCACTTTGTAGGGAATCAGAGTAACATAATATCTGCCATCGTTCTTGAATACGATCTTAATGCCATCAAATTCGCAATAGGCCTTATATTCTTCAAGAACATCGTACATCTCATACCTTTAAAAACAAAGGTAGTTCTATGCAATCGCAGGATCGAGATCATACAGTTCTTTTATCGTGCGTAAATACTTATTTCTCAAAATAATGTATTTCACAGAAAACATACAAAACAAGCTTGTGCTTGCTCATGGGATATTAAGTGTTGAGAAACGCTGTTACAGTATCAATTCTACTTTTTACAATTCACCGACAAGTTCACTCAAAGCTGTGGCAGCATCCGCCGAATCTTTTGATACCTGCCCATCTCGTCAACCTCTTACGATCCTGACACTAATTGCAGGTCTCATTCTCTCCCTGCAAGGAACCACGATTTAATTTATTCAATCAGCTTGTGCGAGACTGATTTAAGTACTTTAATGCTTCATTTTTATTTTTTCCAACTCATCTCTGATATACTGTAAAGATAGCAATTTTTCTTTTATCTGTTCGACAGTCAATAATTCAGTATTATTCGAATCAAATTCGTGTAAAGGATTCCTGCCGGCATCACCTTTGGTGAAGTAATTATCGTAATTCAAACCACGATTGTCAGCCGGAACTCTATAGAAGTCACCCATATCTATAGCCTTAGAACATTCCTCATTCGTTAATAATGTCTCATACATCTTTTCACCATGACGGATGCCAATTACTTTTATGGACTTCGGGTCACCACCAAACAGTTCACAGACCGCTTCTGCTTGTGTCTGAATCGTGCAAGCAGGAGCTTTCTGTACTAAGATATCTCCGGATGTCCCATGTTCAAAAGCAAATAGCACAAGATCAACGGCTTCATCAAGGGACATGATAAATCTCGTCATTTTACCTTCAGTTATTGTAATAGGTTGTCCATTCTTAATTTGATCAATCCAAAGAGGTATGACCGATCCACGTGAACACATAACATTGCCATATCGGGTGCAGCAAATTTTTGTCCTAGATGGATCAACTGTTCTACTTTTAGCAACAGCTACGCGTTCTTCAAGGGCTTTTGTAATTCCCATTGCGTTTACAGGATAAGCTGCCTTGTCTGTTGACAAACAAATGACTACTTTAACCCCTTCATCAATTGCTGCAGTTAAAACATTATCGGTACCAATAACATTTGTTTTAACCGCTTCCATTGGAAAGAATTCGCAAGAAGGTACTTGCTTGAGAGCTGCTGCGTGGAAAACATAATCAACGCCGTGCATTGCTGATTTTACTGACGCGATATCTCGTACATCGCCAATATAAAATTTGATTTTTTCAGCTACCTCTGGTATTTTAGATTGAAACTCATGACGCATGTCATCCTGTTTTTTCTCATCGCGAGAGAATACACGAATTTCACCAATGTCGGTCTTAAGAAAACGATTAAGAACAGCATTGCCGAATGATCCAGTACCTCCCGTGATTAGTAAAGTCTTTTTCTCAAACATGTTTTATGCTCCTTTTTTGAAAGTATTAATTGTTTTTAATCGTCGTAAAACATCCTGCATACTCTGGTTTCTCAATAATACACTTACACCTACGAATACCAATCCCCCCATCAGTATATCGATAAGCAAAGTTAGTGCGGGACCTAACTCAACAATATTATTAAAAAACGTAATTATCAAATACATAATCAAGCATGAAGCTAACGTTTTTATTAATTCGCTACTGATAGATTTAACATTAATGCCGACAAACCTTCTTAAGACAAATATGTACACAATTGTAACGATATAAATTGCAATACTCGTGGCTATTGCCACACCTAGAGGCGACAATTGTACACCTATAATTATGGATATGAGAAATAATGCCGCTTTAAGAATTTCAAGTTTTAACACTATATCGCTTTTCCCGATTGCGTATAACCCTTGTCTCATGATTCCATATATCGGGAATATGAGCTGATAAAAGCAAAATACAACGATAAAAACCGTACTATCTATCCACTTTTCTGTAAGAAGTAAAAGGACGAAAGGCTTAGCAACAGCTGCGAATCCAATAAATAAAGGAGAAGTAAAAAAACAACTCATTACACAAACCTTTTCTATCTGCCTCGCTAGGACGTTATCTTGATCTTGGTTTTTTGAAAATACCGGAAGCATCACACTCATTAAAGCATCGTAAATGCTTCTCATTGCAGTAGCAGGATAAACTTGTCCTCTATCGTAATATGCCAAATCAGAAGTTGAATACTTCTTACCTATAATTAATGTTCTAGTATCTTCGACTCCAATAGATATAAGTTCTGCAACTAAAATTTTCGATCCAAATGAGAAAATCTCGTTAAATGAACTTTTTGAGAATTGTAATTTAGGTTTCCAGGGGCATTGAAATGTAGTTATGATACAAAGCAGCATATTTTGAGATATTGATTGTATTATTAACACCCAAATGCCAAGGTTAGCCATAGCGGCCGCAATACTAATAACTCCAGAGCTAACGGCAGAAAGGAAACTTCGAATAAATATTTTTTTAAATTCCATCTTCCGTACAAGAACCGCATTCTGTATACTATTTAGCGCTCCAAACACTAATACAAGTGATAACACTCTAAGATAAAAACCCAACCCATTTGTTTGATACCAACTTTCCAACAAAGGTGAAATTATCCATATAATTGCAACACACGTAAGAGCAATACATTCACTTACAAGAAACGCTGTATTAAAATCAATATCTGTTGCCTCTTTTTTCCGAATAAGTGAAGATGCGAACCCCTTTTGTATAAAAACATTAGCGATATTAATGAAAACCAGAAGTATAGCAATTACGCCAAATGCCTCTGGCGCTAAAATTCTCGCAAGAATAATTTGGACAATAAGTGAAACAAGTTGGGTTGCTCCACGTTCACAGATTTTCCAAACAAGTGAGCCCAATATTGTTCTATTGCTTTCTTTGCTGTCGCTGGCCATTATAAGAATCCTTTCTATTCTAGTCTGAACGTTGTACTACAGACCCTACCAAGTTTAGTTTTATATGATTCATCTCAGCGGCATAAATCAAATTTGTAATTACCGCCATAATTCACAGTCTTTAAAACTCCCAGATCAATACGATTCCAGGACTATAGCGTTTATATTGTGTATCTATTGCGAGTCTTCGAAAATAGATTTCACCATCAAATTGTAGGCCAATTAGGAAACCTGAACATTTTTCATTAAGATACAATACAACAAGACATGCATTATCTGTAACTCTGACGTTCCGATATATAACATCCCTTTTCAAGAAAACGTTAGATTTTTTCTTATCCACATTTTCGTCTTCTTGGTCTCCATCGATCCATTGAAGCTTACGCTTTTGATATACTTCATTACACAATGATAATATTTTCTCGATATCGGACTCTGACGGTTATATACTTCCATTTTGTACGTTACGCAATCAGTATTCATTCTATTATAAGAAGTTCTGATGTTTTGTCTTGTGCTTCTTGAGAGAGAAGAAAACCAATTATCATAGTTTGAAAAATTAATACAATAATTCGAAAATGTTCTGTTGAAGATAATTGTTGAGATAAAGGACTAATCTTATGGACAAATAAGAAATCTATCTTCGCGCCTTCATACCTTTTTTAATATAATTCAACGTTAGGATTGCTGCCTCTTTTTCATTATAGATAAAATCCAAATATCCTGCTACCAAGTATACGCATTGTCTTACATGGTGAAGAATCAATGCAAAGCGGTGCAATACAAACTGGGATACCATCTTCAAAAGCAACGACGTACTCACATTTTCTATTTAACAATGCAGTAATAGATGTTTTTTCTATATTCAGCATATAACTTATTCATATCATATCTTTGGTAAACTCTATTGTCGCTATTATCTACTATAGCCTCCCAATATTTTTTTACCATTACGATTGATATAAACACCTTAAAAGTCATCATTTTACACTTCTCACCCTTCATTAATAAATTATTACTAAAGAATAATTGACGCAGCAAATAGTTCAGGTTGTATGGAGTGTATGAATTTCTGTTATATGTTTGTCCAGTACTCCCCCGGATAGAATAGTTTTTGGCTATGTATCCAAATAAATCGAATCAAGCGAGTAGTCGTTGCAAATCCGATAATTTGACCCAGATACTTAATACTTGAATTGATCATCTTCTGATTGTTCTCTCCTGTGATAATTATATAATTTATCTTTTTGTCTCTATAACTATTGATTACTGATATTAACAACCTTGAATATAGATGATTTCCTCTAAATTCTTTGTCAACCAAATTGTGGCTTGAATATATAGTATCATCCGAAAATTTTACCCGCTGCTTGTGCTTCTTCTTTAAAGCTTCAAAGCTAGGGGCTTTGATATCAACAATACCTTCATGAATCCACAATCCAGCTACTACTCTATTCGACAAAACAATCCCATGGAATACATTCCCTTCCTCATACTGTTTCTCGACTTTCTCTTGTGTTGAAAAATCTGTATAACCAAACTTTTTGTAAAACTCAGAAATGCCACTTGCTTCTGTAATATCGAAAACTTTATATGAATAATCGCCTAATTCTGGCATTCCGAATAAAGTATTAACTTTTTGAATATCAAATCTGATAATACATGTTCGATTTGTTAAACAAATATGTTCAAACATTTATCTCACCTTCTTCGACCATTGCACCTATTGCTCGAAGTGTAGATCCCTCATAATTAAGCGTTGTGATTCTTTGAAATAGAATGTCAAGCATACTATATAGACGATTGATATCCTCTTGCGTCTTATAATAAGGACTACCTCCCGGCATAAATTCAGAGGAATGCATCATGAATTCTATATATTCTGAATCTTCATTCGAAATATCTGAAACTAATTGGAGAATATCTTCTATATTGCTAATTGATGGCCTAACCCAGACGCGTTTTCCAAATATACTTTGATACGCTGTTTTAAGAAAATTTTTAATTCCACTATTCATTGAAATGTGCTTAGTTCGTATTTTACCTATTGTCAGCGGTACTTCAATAAGCTTATTGCACTCATTAATTCTGTGAATTATCGCATTCTCACTTTGATAATTTGTCCCGCCAACCGCATGTCCCTTTTGTTTAGACCAGTCTATCCCAGGAGTGAAAGAGCAGTCTATTCTATAACCATACCTTTCCAAAAGTCGTAAATATAGTAAATTAGTAGCCCATCTTCCTGCTCTATGCGATGCCATCTTGCTTTCAAATTGTTCTTCGAGCGACCTTGTTATTGCCTCTATCTTATTTTCCATCACTTCTTCTGGATACTCAATTAGATACGGTCTTCCAGAAATTGATAAATCCATCTCATGTTTAGGTGGTGTATCCCATGCATGCAGATGCATCCCCACTTCACATTTATCACTCAAATTAAGCGGTTTTAAGTATTTTACTAAGAACTCGTCAGCCCCCATCGTATAATCAACAAGATATGTAGGCTTGAATCCATAAGATTCACATAGCTCCTGAAAGCGTGGAATATAATGGGCATTCTCTGTTTTCTGCGTATTTGTACAGTTCCACTGATTGTCACTCTCAGTATCAATTGTTATCACAAATCTTTTTATCATTTTGTTCACCTTAATATGTATGTAAAGGAGCCATCCCTTGCAGAACGTGTAAACCTGAATAATAAGTAGAGAATGATTATTATTTGCAGTACAATTCTAAGAATCATTTTCTGATTCCCATCTTTGCCAAATGAACCTATCGCTATATCACTCATGTCTCCCCATACAACAATTCTAGGCATTGCATAATAATTCGGAATTCGGTAAGCTGCCGTTACATAAATCATCGGATAAGTTACCATAAAGCACAATGTCAAAATCAACTGGCCTTTTATATAATGATTAGCGTTCATTATTCTCTTATAATTTATTATGCATAAAACAGCATAAAGAATATAGAAAACGCTTCCTAACAGTGATTGATCAGCTATAGAAACGCTACTGTAAAAGCTATACTTTGTATCAGAAAATAATCCTTTCAGCATTGCCACGCTGGTACTGGCAAAGCCTGTAACCAGAACCATTAATACTACCCAAAGCCACTTTCTCTGTCTCAATACAGGTTTTCTATAAATCCAGGTACCTGCAATAATAAAGAAATTATAAAGCATAGAATAATGGAAAGTACAAGCAAACAATGTTAATATAGCTGCTTTTAGGTATTCATTCTTTTCTATTTTAATGTAAGAAAGCAAAAGGAAGACCGTACCCATTGCAGCTCTCATGCCAGACATGTTTGACACGTAAAAGAAAATAAATAATTGTAAAAATATATAATTAGACTTCTCGTTATAAAAGAATGAAATGTATCTAATATAAGCCCAAGCAACAAAAGAATATGTAATAAGGAAAAACACAGTATAATTACTTGTGATTCTTCTTACCAAGTGTAGATATAATTGAAATCCCGGCTCCATTTGTTGAAAGGAAAACAATCGATTCCAATCAAACATATATGTACGCCATTTTTCAAAATAATCTACATAGACATGGGTATCAGCCCCAACATCAGAGCTACGCAATGTAGCAAGTAAAACTAATATTAAAAAAGCAATAAAGTAAAAAAAACGATAATTAAGCTTGTAATTACTATAGCGCTTTGTATAGCCATAAATTGAGTATTCTTCTGCTGCTGTTGCTTTATACTTTGCTGCCGTCCTACAAGATCTTGTTACTAACACTGAAACAAGAAAATACAGCAAAAATGTTCCCCAACTCCAATATTCACTTATAGGGAATATTGTTCTAATCATTAGATAACTTCCTCCAGAATCTCTTTATCATATCTGCTATAAACATCCGGTAATATATCGCCGCCGGCTTACGATCTTGTGCATTCCAAAATATTTTATTTGAGGCACGAAAATCATGGACCCACTCCTTAATCCCAACTTCACGTTTTAACAAATTAATTACATCCGTCTGTTCACACATAAAATAGCAATTATTATTTTGAGGACGGCAAGATAATATGTTATTTCCGCATTTATTGTTGATCCATAAAATAGGCAGATTTCTTCCAACTAATGTAAGTGCATATGAAGGCGCACCATTTCTAAAATTGCACTCAATAAAATATGGGATACTATTCGCTGATTTAAATTCAACATCAAAAAGTCCATCATATCCAACAGATTCGATATATTTACAAATATTATCTAAATCGAGGTTTGGCAGATGATCAACCAATTTCGCAAATGAAGTACTTCCTCTTCTCATTGGATATTCTCTTTTTTTCTTAACTATTCCGCTTATTTCAGCCTTCCCATGGGCGGAATATCCAAGAACTTCAATCATATAGTCATCATCTGAATGTATATATTCTTCAACAAGAACCCTGCTATAGTTCTTACCGTCAAATGTTTGTAGAGCGATAAATAGTTCTCCTTGGTTATTTACTATAGTGATATCACTTTTTGCCCCTTCAATACTTACTACTGGTTTAACAATAGCAGGGAAGACATTCCACTCAAGGTCTTCCGCAGATTGAGAAAAACTAAAAATTTTTGATTTCGCAGTATATAATCCACATGCTTTTGCACGATTTTTTGAAATTTCTTTGTCCTGCCAATAAAGCATTTTCCCGCCCATTTGAGGCGCAGTAACATTACTCGAAAATTCGCGATAATGCTTATCAACTATCTCTGCGGCAAAATCACTTAATGGAAAAACATAATAATTCGAGCTATCGCTTGCAATAAAATTTATTTGTTGAATAATACGGTCAACATCGTGCCCAATCCTTATAGTTCTGCTAACATATTTGCTTTTGTCAACATACGTTCTATTGCTTTCAGTTGTTAATATCAAAATAACTTCAATATTGTTCTCACCAAGACTCCGAACAATCCCTAATGCATTATAATGATCTTCCGTTATAACAATAGCTTTAATATTCATGATGTTATATCCCCTTCATCACTTCAAGCCACTGTCTTCCATATTCTTCGTTATCGAATTTTTTTACGTAGCTACTGCATTTTTCAATAATCATTTCATTTTTTTCTTTTGAATTTAATACACGAAGGATTGCTTCACCCATCATCTTCTCAGCATTAGAAATATCACTTGATACTTCAATATCTTTCATGTCAAACGGAGGCAGTAAATATCCATATTCGTGTTCTTCAAAAGCAACTGCTTTTTTATTCAGCGGTGTACCTGGTGCTATTATTTCTCTTGGTCCATAATCACAATCTGTACTAAGAACAGGAACTCCGCATGCCATCGCCTCTATTACTGAATGTCCAAATCCTTCAAATACTGAAGAAAATACAAATAGATCACTATGAGCTATTACTGAATATGGAGGATTGGCAAAACCCGGCACGATAACTCGATCCTTAACACCTAATAGCTCTATGATTTTCGTATATTGTTCACGGTAAACCCCATCGCCTAAGATAACCAAATCTATATCTGGCACCTGATCTTTAATATATGAAAATGCTTTTATTAAATGCCAATGACCTTTAGGGTGTCTAAATGAACCCATACTGCATATATATTTATTGGGAATGACACCCTTTAATCTTTGGAATTCGCTGTTCTTCAGACAATCATCTCTGATAGCCGATAAATCGCATGAATTATATATTGTTGTGCATTTTTTAGGTTTAACTCCGAAGTTGTCTAACAAGTCTTGTCTTACTCCTTCAGAAACAGTCACCACATGATCTGCATTGTTGATAATCCAACGTCTAAACAAATGTTTTATTCCTGATGGGTAAACAAAAGACATATTGCTAACAACATCAATCAACACTTTCTCGTTTTTTCTTTTTGTTAGGACATTGACATAATCCATTTGAGGGAGAAACGAAATCGCACAATCTATTTTATATTGCTTCTTTATTTCTCTAACTTTTTTTATTCGGTCAAGCGCAACATTAACATGCTTAAGAAGTCCTCCCTTACCTCCTGGCAAATCTATATTTATCCGTTCCCCGCGATAATCATATTCGTTCCTACTTTTAGTATAAGTTACAAATATTACTCTGTTATCTTTACTTAATTGTAGCGATAGATTTGCTGCTAACTTTTCAGCTCCTCCACCAGTCAAAGCTTGAGTAATGATCATTATATTCATGCGTACATCTCCCTAACTGTCTCTGATGTCGAGGAAAAAGTTATAAATTCTCCCTATACCATTCAATAGCTGCCTTGATCCCACGATCAAAACTCCAATCAGGATCATAACCGAGGAGTTCTTTAGCCTTGCTGATATCCGCATTACTATGTTTTATATCGCCGGCACGGTCAGGGCCAAAGTTTGGTTCGACATCCACACCCAGAGCCTTCGTCAAACCATAATAGATGTCCAGCAAGTACTCACGTCCGCCATAGGCGATATTAAAGGCCTCACCTGCTGCTTCGTGGCTTGCCATGCACGCTTTTAGATTCGCTTCGATAACATTCTCGATATAAGTAAAGTCTCGGCTCTGCTTGCCATCACCATTGATGGTAGGAACTTCACCATGAAGAAGCTGACGTATAAACTTAGGAATCACTGCTGCATAAGCACCATTGGGATCTTGGCGTCGCCCAAAGACGTTGAAATAACGCAGACCATAAGTATCTAATCCATAATGTCTAGTATACTGCTTAGCCCACTCTTCGTCTGCCCTCTTGCTCACCGCATATGGACTCAGAAGATTGCCCTCTCTGCCCTCTTTCTTAGGAAGGTTGGGTTCATCACCGTAGACACTAGAGCTAGAAGCATACACGAATTTCTTAACGCCATTTTGACGAGCTGCTTCCAGCATGTTGAGAGTTCCCTGGATATTATTGGCGCAGTAGAACAACGGCATTTCAATGCTCCGCGGTACAGAACCCCAGGCAGCCTGGTTAAGCACATAGTCAACGCCGTCACACGCTTTCATACAGGTGTCTAGATCCTTAATGTCACCTTTGATGAACTCATAGTTGTGATTGTCCATGAGCATATCAACATTTGCCTGTTTTCCTGTTGAGAGGTCATCCAGACAGCGAACCTTATACCCTAACTTAAGAATCGCTTCGCAAAGATTCGATCCAATAAATCCCGCTCCTCCAGTTACTAAGAACGTACTATTCTCAAGAAAACTAACACTTTGATAGCCCATACTAATTCCTCCAAAATTCCTATGTGGAGAAAGATAATCCATCTTTCTAATTATTGTTTTATAGTCTCCAATAGCTGTATCCGGCCGCCTCGTAATCCTTACGATTCAAAAGACCCTTGAGGTCGAGAAGCACTTTCTTGCCTTCTCCGAAGAATTCGTCCATTTCATCCATTGTAAAATTACTAAATTCGGTATGAGCAACTGCAAGAATTACAGCGTCCATATCCTTAATCATACTCATGTCCACAAACTCAATACCATAAAGATGCTTTGCTTCATCAGCATCTGCTTCCGGATCAGCAATCACAGGAGTGATGCCGTACTCTTGAAGCTCGTGAACGATGTCGATGATCTTGGTGTTACGGGTATCCGGGCAATTCTCCTTAAAAGTAAAGCCCAGGATGGCGACCTTTGCACCCTTGACAGCCTTATCAGCCGCGATCAAGTTCTTGACGCAGTTTTCGGCACAATACTTACCCATGTCGTCGTTAATACGTCGGCCAGAAAGAATGATCTGGCTATGATAGCCGAGCATCTCCGCCTTATAGGTCAGGTAATACGGATCAACGCCTATGCAGTGACCGCCTACCAGACCAGGATAGAACTTCAGGAAGTTCCACTTCGTTCCCGCAGCTTCAAGAACGGATTTCGTGTCGATCCCCATCTTGTTGAAGATGATGGACAGCTCATTCATGAAAGCAATGTTGATATCGCGCTGGCTGTTTTCGATTACCTTGGCCGCCTCAGCAACCTTAATGCTCTCCGCCCTATGTACACCAGCCTCTACGACAAGTTCATACACCTTTGCGACACAATCCAAAGTCTCCTTATCCATACCGGAAACAATCTTCTTGATAGTTTCCAGGCGATGTACTTTATCACCAGGATTGATACGTTCCGGAGAATAACCGATCTTGAAATCAACACCGCATCTCAAGCCAGATTCCTTTTCAAGAATCGGGACGCATACATCTTCCGTAACACCGGGGTAGACTGTAGATTCGAAGACAACAACCGAACCTTTTGTCAGATTACGACCAAGAATAGTGCTCGCGCCTTCAACCGGACTCAAATCTGGTGTGTGGTCATCATTTACCGGGGTAGGAACAGCAACGATATGGAACTTTGCTTTATGAAGATGAGTCTCGTCTGCCGTGAATTCGACAGTGGTTTTGCTGATCACTTCATCACCAACCTCGTGAGTAGGATCAATGCCACTTTTATACATTTCGATTTTCTTAGTATTTAAATCGAACCCGATTACATTGATTTTTTTTGCAAATGCAACAGCAATAGGCATACCAACATAACCAAGGCCTATTAGGGACAATTTTTCCTCGCCAGAAACCAGTTTTTCATACAGACCATTAAACATTTTTTCTTTCCTCCATCTTTGAAATATGTCTGGCTAATTCCTTAACCGAAAAACGATCCTTAATTTTTCTAGCAGGAACTCCCCCTACAATAGTGTATGGTTCAACATTCTTAGTAACAACGGCTCCTGCCGCAATAACTGCGCCTTTCCCAATGTGAACCCCCCGCAAAATAATTGAATTGGCTCCAATCCAATTATCCCCATCAAATATTATGTTTTTATCATCTTCTTCTCTTTTTTCTTCGTTTGTTACCTCACTCATGTATTTATCAATAACATCAATTCGATGGCCGCCTGTGATCACGGTAACATTTGGACCAAACATGATGTGATTACCTAAAATGATCTGTGCTCTAGTACACATAAAAAGGCAATCTTGTCCAATAGAGACATCATCCAAAGCACTAATGTTCTCCCAGCCCATTGCCCGGACACGTCTACCAATTGTTACATTTTTCCCGCAATTTTTCATCATGTCTTTTTTTATTGGTGCTATAATAAATTTATTTATTGCCCTAGCTAAGCAATCGGAGACTGTGTATATTACCTTTCCTATCAACCTTTTATAACCTCTTCATATATTTCTAATAATTCCTTCATTACATTATCTACCAAGTAATTCTTTACTTTACTGACATTCCAACTAGACATTCTTTTTCTTGTGTTATAATTGCTAATCTTATTTAACGCTTTTACAATACTATCAATATTTCCAACTGGTACAATGACACCTCCACCTTCTTCTATCATATCTTTGTTAGCGCCTACATCAGTCGCAATAATAGGTAGTCCCGATGCCATTGCCTCTGCTATTGCATTTGAAAACCCTTCAGTATAGGACGGGAACAAAAAAACATCTGATGACTTAAGCCTTTCTGCCACAAAAGAAGCGTCTTTAGCACCTGTCAGTGTAGTATTGTTAGGCCATAACAAACTTGTACATTCGTCTTCAATTGGACCAACAAGAGTAAAATGATAGTTGGGAAATAATTTGGCAACCTCACATATCTCATTTGCGCCTTTTGTTTTTTTTATATGCCCTACAAAAAGAATCTCCTTAATATTTTCATTTATTATTGGTTCTTCAACAATTTGGGCTTCATTGATAAAATTAGGTATTCTTTTCACTCTTTTGTCAGAAATATTTCTAACATAGTCATATGAAAGAGAATTAAGGACAATTGTCAGATCAGCTGCCCGTGTCATCGCAGAAAATGCTCTTTTCGATAAGATCAACTTAACTTGATCTTCTATATTGCATCTACAATGAATAATAGTTTTAACGTTGGCCTTCTTCGCAATATGAACAAGCAAATAATCACGAAAAACACCAAATGTAGTACATGATGAATTAATATGTATTATATCGGGTTTAATTGATTTTATATTGCCTTTTAGCTCTTCTATAATTCTCTTCGTTCTTCCGATCTCATCAAGAATGTTTCTTTCATTTGTTATGCTACTTGCTCTTCTTCCACTAAGAGCATTATTTACAACAGCCAGTTCTATCCCGTGGGTATCGCAATAGCTCTTGTATTTTAAAGTCCATGTGGCAATCCCACCTTCGGGTGGTGGTAAGGGGGAAACGAGCACTATTTTCATATCAAACCTCAGTAAGTTTTCTTTCGATAGTATCCATATATCTGTTTCGGATAAAATGCGACTCATAGAAATTGCGAGCATTTATTCCAATTTGTTCTTTGTGATCACTATTAATAAACAGCTTTATATTTTTAACTAATCCATCTACATCCTCAGCCTTACTACAATATCCACAATCTGCCTCTTTAATAATTTCAGCCGTTTCTCCATCAATTGATCCAATAAGAGGTTTCCCAACAGCCATATATGATTGAACCTTGCCTGGGAGTGTAAGGGAAAGAACAGGATCTGCATTTAGAGTAACAAGCATCGCATCAGCCATTGCATAATATTTTGGAATTTCCTCAAGAGGCTTTCTACCATAAAACAATACATTTGGTAAATCGTCTGCCTGTTCTTTCAGATTTTCATACTCAGAGCCATCACCCACAATATGCCAACGAAGGTTCTTTACATCCTGTGTCAGGCGTGCCGCTTCGATTATTGTGTAGACGTTCTGTGCTACACCAAGATTTCCGGCAAACATCAAGTCTATGTATTCGTCTGGCTCTTTTTTACATTGTTCTGGAGTAAACAAAGCTTCTGCGTACTGCGGTAAATACTCTGTATTTCTAATTCCGAACTCTTTGAAAAAATACTCAGAAAATGATTTAGAAGAAATCAAAATCTTATCAACTTGCTTATATATTTTTTCGGAAACCTTATGAAAATAATTGTAAATTAAACTTTCACGTTTGACACCGCCCACAACAAGACTTTCCGGCCACAAATCAAGGCAGTACAAGACCAGTTTTTTGTTATGCTTCTTCTTGTATTTAATACCTGCATTTGACATCATAACAGGAGAAAGCTGATTGACAAATACAACATCAAATTCTTCTTTCAGTTTCTTCACATAACTTGTTGAAGAAAAAGCGTAACTGTAGTAATTCAAAAACCGATAAATCGACCCATGCTTTCTTCCAATCGTAAAACATCTGTGTACTTTAACTCCATTTATCATTTCATCACGCTTTTCACCTTCGCGATAGCCCTCATAAATCTCGCCCATTGGGTAGTTAGGCGTACCGGTAACCACAGTAACTTCGTGACCTCGTTTTACAAGTTCCTCGCAGATATCAGTAATCCGAAATGGCTCAGGGTAGTAATACTGACATATAACTAGTATCTTCATTTACTCACAGCCTCTTTTTCCTTTTCTGTTTCTTCTTTGTGCAATTCGCCAGTACCGCCCTCGACAACGCCGTCATGTTTAAGAACGCACCTAATCGTTCCAAAGAAGCATTTGCAATCGAAGAGAAAGCTCATTCTCCGCACATATTCACCGTCAAATTTTGCCTTATCTTCGATTTCCAGCTCATCGCGACCGTTAATCTGCGCC
>PPYF01437841.1_pt1 | contig 19130 bp, 12 predicted proteins | sample 1559871 | NCBI WGS metagenome assembly PPYF01 (sample SAMN08240021, study PRJNA423297) | Human gut metagenome, whole genome shotgun sequencing project. | reverse complement strand
CGTCTGGCAAGCTGGCTCATGGGTAAAATCCTGAGCTAGAAGGCAAGCCCGATGGAATGAAGCGACCCCCAACAGTGTTAGCCGCACCGTTGGGGGTCTCCATCGGGTAAATTGGGACAACCCTTTTACCGGAGGGGAGGCCCTTAAAGAACCATCCCATGCCGGGGGTCAGAGTGTAACCAGCACTCTGGCCCTTTCTGTTTTGAAGGATAAGGAGTTCGGAGAGATTTGGCAAGTCACCTGGCCCGGATGAGATAGCGAACGGCACGGTTTACCGGGCGCGTCTCTACCGCTGTATAACCGGATTCCCAAGCGTTGGCGAGATCGAACCGGAGTTTCCTTGGGAAGCTGTGACCGGAGTTACTTTCTTTAATTGTAACATCGTATTCTGATTGATTTGGTATGGAAAATACTCCTGTCGCCCAACAGTTTTCAAGTGTGATTTTTGGAGCATAAAATTCAAATGGTTATGAATATTTATTCAATAATATCATATAGATAAATACTCTCGAATTTGCATGAATATCTGCTCATTTTCAGGTGGCGTGGAGCAAATTTGGAGCAAATTTTTTCCTCAATCCGCCCGTTTTCATCCTCGCTTATCCCATCTTCCCGCCTTTTCTTACCATGTGCGCCTTTTTCCGTGAGCGGTCAGGGTATCTTGCAAATTTTCTGGGCTGGCAGCCTGCACATTCTCCTGTATTGCACTTGGAAATGCAAGCAAACGCTTGCAAATCTTGAATGCGTAGAGGTGTGTAATGGAGCAGAAGTTTTACACAATCCATGATATGGCGAACCTTGCGTCTGACCCAGACTTCCCACTGGAAGTCGCCACGCTTACGGATGGTTGCCATCGGTGCCTCGTTAAGGGTTTTAGTAGCCGCGAAAGCAATGCAGCATGCTGCTTAACTCTTCATTTTCTTTTATAAATTGCATCAAAAAGTCTGCCGTGATCTCATATTGTCTATGGTTTTTATCTTTTGTTGCCAACCCTTGTTCACCTTCAGCATTCGTAACTTGAAAGCTATGAATTATTCTATTTCTTTTCTCGGTTAAGCATTCGAACATTGAGGCAATATTTTCATTAGATGCTGATGTGATGGTCTTTTTTATTGGCTGGAGAAGTCTGCCGGATGTCCTGTCTATCAAGTCGTACCACAAGTAAGAGCCTTGAATGTCATGTGATAGCACGTTCTCAATGATAAAAGCATTGTTCGAATTGAATACACAGAGGGCAGTTCCTAAAAGCTCCCGGTATTCTTTTGGCGGCAAAGCCTGCCGCGTATATTTTTCATACATGGCTTCTTCTCCTTGAAAATAACTGGAGCAAAATTGGAGCAAAAAGTCAAATCAACGCAAAATACGCCATATCAACAGCCTCTATTCTGCTGTCAATATGACGTATTTATTGTGTTTTTCTGATTATATCCGAAGGAATCTTTTTCACCTTCAACGGTTTTCAAAACTTTTCCAAAAATGCAATACGCTCTCAGTTGTTGGATGCCTTATGGCATCCCCTTGCCTCTCTCCCAAACTGGCGCTGTTTCCACCAACTCCCCGCAAAAAGTATCCCCGATAGTCAGGGACAGTCGCACCCACCAACGCGGCCAGTTCCGGGTACACTGGTATGAGGTATAAAGTACCTATCATTTCGCTCGAATGAGATAACGAACATAACGATTTACAGGGCGAACTTCCTGAGCGACGGGTGTTACCCATGAAGCTCGAAATAGATACCATACGCTCTCCCTCCTCCATCCCACTCTCCCAATTTCAGCCGATCTGAACCCAACTCATCACGGATGCCAAGTAAAACGTGCCTAGCAAGACGAAAAGAACACATGGCGAACCTACAAAGCAATAAAAACAGAATTTCCCCTTCCTTTTTTCCATAAATAGTAAACAATTTCGTATAATAAGAAAAATTACTTCCTGTAACAAACCTCAGCATTCCCTTTAAAGGGAATGCTGAGGTTTTATGTGGGAATAGCTTTTTTTCTAATCTATGATGAAAATATGATATGTATGACGCCCTTATTTTCATACGGCCTTATAGATGTGCTGTCTCCTTTGGCGACATATTGCCTATCTACAGAAATAATTGTGCAATATGTTAGTAACGAGGATAATAGAAGTGGCCTTTTAAAATACCTCAAAAAAACAGACACAGCTTGTCGGGGCCATCCATTCATCATCAGGAGGTGAAATGAACATGTTTACAGGGCATTCCTGTCATTCGCTTTTGCGTAGCCTTTTGCGGTGCACAGTCTTTTTGCTTTGTAGTTTTTTCCTAATGGTTCCCTTAGCTGTCCAGGCCGCGTCAAACCCGGACAACGCGCACGTCCTGCGCCGACTGGAAAGTCCTGAGCGGATGCGGGCCATAGAGGAAGCCACCCGCATCGATAAGGCCGCACGTGAAGCGTTTGCGCGGAAAGAGGCGGTTACCCCCGCGGCACCCTCCCTCCGTGCGGAAACAACAGCGCGGGAAACGGCTTCCGCGTCTGAAAATCCCCTTTCTTCATCCCCTTCCCCCACCACTTCAACTGACTCGCTCCGGTCCCAGTCCGTGACCGAAGTGCTGTTCAATTACGCAGCTGGGTTCGCGGGCGTTCCAGGCCTTGCTCCCCAACGAGGCGTTGATGGTTCCCTTGATGAAGGCCTAGGATTCCACCAGGACGGTACGGCAAGAAAAGCCGGTGGGGTGGCTGGCGCTTTAGGCACGTCCGATCGGAGCCAGCGGGCCAGAACATACATGCAGTCCGGCCTACAAAAAGGCTACGGCTCTGGCTTCGGCCAGGGCAACGGCTTGTATGATGCGCAGTTCGGCGATTTATGGGGCCGCAATGCTCCCACGCGTGGTGGGCGTATCGGCGCGGGCGTTTCCTATTCCCGCGAACTTGGTGATTTCGACCCATTCAACATGGCCATTGACCGTGGCCTGAACTACGGTGCTGGCTTTGTGAACAGCATGGGTGAAGCGGCCCTATCCGGGCTTGTGGATGGCGGACGCGCCCGGTTGAACTTCCGCCTAGACCGCGATGGCTATTTTTCCGGCGAGGGTGACACACTCTTGCCGTTTTACGACAGCGCCCGCACTACCATATACACGCAACTCGGTGCGCGGAGCATACGCGATTCCTCCGACACTCGCTGGATCGGCAACTTCGGTCTGGGCCAGCGTTGGTTCCCCTTAGCGAGTGGTGAGGATCACAAAGCCGCTGACTATGACGCCGGTACCTTGATGCTCGGTTACAACGCTTTCTTCGACTACGATTTTACCCGGTATCACCAACGCGGCGGCATCGGAGCGGAAGTCTGGTACGACTGGTTGCGTCTGTCTTCCAACTATTATTTTCCACTGTCCGACTGGCGCGGGTCCAAGGATTTCGATTCCCACTTTGTCGAGGAACGGCCCGCTGAAGGCTGGGACGCCCGCGTCAAAGCTTATCTGCCCTTCTACCGCAACGTGGCTCTGACCGGCGCATATTCGCAATGGTACGGCGAGCGTGTGGGCATGTTCGGAGCAGACCCCTTGGAAAAAGACCCCAAAGTCTGGTCTTACGGAATCGAGTACACGCCTGTTCCGCTGGTTTCCGGCTTCATCACCCAGAAGAGCACCGAACACGGACGCTCGGCTACCGAGTTCGGCATGACCTTCACCTATCACTTCCAGATGCCTTGGGAAGAACAGATTTCCTACTCCAAGGTGGCGGAACTGCGCACCGTTGGCGGCTCCCGCCACGAATTTGTTGATCGTGAAAACCGAATTATCCTCGAATACAAGGCTAATGGGTGCTACCATATTGAATACCTCGGCCTTGCCGGGACAAACGTGTTTCGTTTTCGGCTGTTCAACGGCTTTAACGAAAACGCATCAAGGCAACATGCCGTGGCTGTTATTACTTCCGGGGCTACCTTCGCCGGTGGCGCCTCATCCCAGTACTGCAGCACAGACGGTAACGGCGAATTCTTTTTGAGCTTGGAGACCGTGACTTCCAGCCCTACCGTGACCATTCAGACAGAGTGCGACAGCCAGACATTTACCTTGAAGGATGCCCGCTTAACTACGGTATTATCCATAATTCCCGAAACATTGCCTCCAGGCATGGTGGGCACGCCCTACAGCCAGGAGCTCATCGGCAACGGCGGCACCGGTCCGTACAGCTTTGCCCTGACCTCCGGTTCTAGCCTGCCTTCCTGGCTGACCTTGAACGGCAGCACGTTAAGCGGAACCCCCACGGCTCCCGGCACGTTCAATTTCAGCTTGACGGTAACAGACACCGCCACCGCACAGACAGCGGAACAAGCGTTTACTTTGACGGTCGGGAGCAATCGGGTGGTACGGCTTGTAATCATTACGCAACCCGTGAATGTTCCCAGCGCCTCAAGCCCTGCTTCCATGACTGTGGAAGCGCGAGATGCCAACAACAATCCTGTAGCAAATGTAGATATCGGTTGGAAAATTACCACAGCGGGCGGATCTGGCACAGCCACGCCTTTTGATTTCAACACACGCCTTGGCACCATAACAGCATCTGGCACAGGCCAGGTAACGGGCAATATTCCCAACACCACCTACTATGCGGGCAGTTCTGCCGGACTGAGCGGCATTCTACGCGAGGCACAAATTATTGCCTATGTTATTGAAGAGCCGTCCATAAGCGTGACCAGCAACACTATAAGCTTCGGCGGGGCGTCTTTCAGCAACAACTTTATTACCGGTCCTGCCAGAAGAATGTCCGGAAATGCCGCAGATGCTTTTTGCAGAGATCAGGGCGGACAATTGCCTACCGCAGGGTTGTCTGCCGCTAGTCCCAATGTGCCAAATGTATCGGCGAACGGTGATTTTATTACCGGCGAGACATTACCCTTCCTGAGCACGTTGGGCGGAGGAGACTTCTGGACGCGAGACTGGAGCCCCTCCCCCCTGAACGACCGCTGGGTTGTCTTTGTGAGCAGCTCAGGCAGGGTAAACACAGGATACCCGGATGTTACCGGCTCTTCCATACTGGCCGCCTGCGTCCGATGAAAGGTGCCGCATCCCTTTGACGCCCAGCGCCCTAAAGTTGAAAAGCCGAATCCTCCTCCAGAGCCCCGCCGCCTTCCCTCAGCAAAGGCGGCGGGGAGTATAAACGCCCTCAAAGCGTCCCGCCGCCGTTCTAAACTCTCGCGGCGGCGGGAACCCAACTCATCACGGATGCCAAGTAAAATGTGCCTAGCAAGACGAAAAGAACACATGACGAACCTACAAAGCAATAAAAAACAGAATTTACCCTTCCTTTTTTTACCATAAATAGTAAATAATTCCGTATAATAAGAAAAACTTTTTCCTATAACAAGTCTCAGCATTCCCTTTAAAGGGAATGCTGAGACTTTGTGTGGGAATAGCTTTTTTTTCTAATCTGTGCTGAAAATATATAAAAGCATTTTATCTACTTGGTTTTGATTCTAAAAAATTCAGCCTTGGCATCTCTCTTGACGCGCTTGGCAGCCAAGGATGGAACGCTTTTGTCGGCGCCGCTGGCAAACAGCTTTGCCTTGAAGGCTGAGGATTCACCACAAGGAAAGTTTTGTGAAATCGCGAGATGAGCATACCTGCTTACTATTACGAGAAACTCTGGCGCTCACCATGCTGGCCATGGCCACGGATTGTGAACAACAGACAGACGGCCATATACGGCGCGTCACAGAATATGTGCGTTTTCTCATTACAGCGATTCGCAATAACCCAAACGGGTATATGCCGACGTTGGAACAGGAGAACAACATTATACTCGTGGCCAAGCTACACGATATAGGAAAAATGGCCGTCCCTGGTTACATCCTTCGGAAGCCCGGCAAGCTCACGGCAGCGGAATTCGACGTGGTAAGGACTCACCCGCTGTATGGGGCAATGTTTCTTGATCGGTTTATGAGGGCGGAAGGATCGGCTCCTTTTCTCGCCGTAGCCCGTGACATTGCTCTCTATCATCATGAAAAATGGGATGGAACGGGGTATCCTTTTGGCTACAGAGGGAAAAAGCTCCCCCTATCCGCTAGAATAGTGGCTATCGCGGATGTGTATGACGCCCTTGTTTCCACACGGCCTTATAGAAGTGCTGTCTCCCATGAAGAGGCCATTGGTATTATCAAGCGCGACAGCGGAAAGCATTTCGACCCGTATCTGGTGGGCCTGTTCCTCACATATGCCGATGCGGTTCGGATCATTTCACAGTCTACGGATGAACCCAATAACCCTGGAAGGTTCAATTTATGATTATGATGTATACCGCCCGTACTTCGGAGACAGATGAAGTAGGCGACGCTGTCATTGAAATCACAAGCCAGATAGATTTAGCCGCGCTTAAAAAAAATTCAGCGGGTTTAATTTTCTGCCATATGGATTTTGTTGACAGCGGCGTGGTCGAGGCCCTTTGCAGGGCTCTGCCATTCAACGTTATCGGTATGTCCTCCATGGCAAGTGCGGACGGGCACGGGTACGGCCTTTTCGACCTCACCCTTACAGTGCTCACTAGTGATGAGGTTAGCTTCGAAGCTGGCATGACCAGGAGCATTGACCACGACAATTATGTGGGCGAAATTGACCAGTTGTATACGCGCATTCGCGACCGGACGGAAAGTGATCCCGCAATGATTTTTGCCTTTATGCCGTATATGCCTGATGTCTCCGGCTATGAGGTCGTCAAAGCCATGGACGCATCCTGCCACGGCATTCCGTTGTGGGGATCCATCACGAACAATATGGATTTCAGGTATCAAACGGTTCAGACCATTTGCAACGGAAAGGCCCTGCCCGCAGGAATAGCCATGCTGTCCGTAACTGGACCGCTTGAGCTGGAGTTTATCGTTTCTTCCATTCCAGAACACAATATTGCCAATAACCGTGCAATCATCACCAAAAGTGAACATGCCGTCTTGCGTGAAGCCAATGATCTTCCGATATTGGAGTATCTGGCCAATATCGGCCTGATAATCACCGACGAGAATGTCACAACGACACCGCTGATGGTCTATTATGATGATTCTGTGAAACCTGTGGCATTGGGATTTTATACGTTATTCGAGGATGGTTCTCTCTTGTCCGGAGGAGAAATGCCTGTTGGCACATCCTTTGCGGTGGGAAACATTGACGCTGAAGGCATTTTTGATTCCGCAAATGACGGATTGCATCAAATATTGGTACGCAAAGACCGGCAAGCGACCTTGCTGCTTCCCTGCGTGACGCGCTACATCATGCTCGCGCCCGATCAGGAGCGTGAGCTCCGCTTGATACAAGACCGGCTTGCAACAAGCGGGCTCCCTTTTATGATGGGGTATTCGGGGGGCGAAATCTGCCCGACAAAAGGGCATGACGGAAAATACCACAACCAGTTTCATAACTATTCATTTTGTGCGTGCGTTCTCTCATGACACACTCCAGGGAAATCGCCGCGAGCATACAGGATGAAGAGTGCGGTTTGTCTGTCCGGATGGTGCGGCTTGAGCGCGAAAACCGCAAGCTAGGTAGGGACGTCGCGCATTTAAAAAACGCTCTCGTGCAAGAAAAGATGGCTGCTACCACCCTGCTGAACCAGCACAAAGCCAGCACGTTCATTCACCGGGAGCGGGAGCGGTACCTCGCGCTTTTGCTGGCCAATTCCCCCAACATCATCCTGTTTTTGAGTCCTGAAAACCGGATCGAATTTTGTACGGAATATTTCATCGCCAAGGCCGGATTCAACGATGCGACGGAAGTGCAGGGTCATGCAGTGGAGGATATCCTTGCTCCTTTTTTCGATGCTGAAGCCCATGAAACATTGCTGGAACGTATACAGGCTGTGCCTCGCACAAATACCTCGCTTACCTTTAACACCCGTTTTTATTTCGATCGGGAGGGCTCGGCGGAATGTTTCGCGGGGTTGCTCGTCCCTATGAAAGATGCACGGCAGCACAGCAACGGGATCATGCTGATGTTCCACGATGTAACAGACCTTAAACGTTCCCGCGAGGAGGCATTGGCGGCCAGCAAAGCCAAGAGCGCCTTCCTCTCCAACATGAGCCATGAAATCCGGACCCCCATGAACGCGATCATCGGGATGACGGCCATCGGTATGCAGGAGCAAGATCCGCAACGCAAAAACTACGCGTTTGGGAAAATAGAAACCGCATCGACTCATCTTCTGGGAATTATTAATGATATTTTGGATATATCCAAGATTGAAGCTGGCAAAATGGAAGTGTCGCCCATTGTGTTCAGCTTCACCCAGATGCTGGACAGAGTGCTGAGCGTCTGCACGTCCAAGATACGGGACAAGCAGCAGCATTTTACCATTGAGCGGGATCCGAATATTCCTGACACGTTATTCGGTGACGACCAGCATCTGGCGCAGGTCATCACCAACCTTCTTTCCAATGCGACAAAATTTACCCCCGAAGAGGGATCCGTCATCCTCACGGCAACGGCTTTGAGCTTAGATTGCGATGCCTGCGTCATCCGTATATCCGTCAAAGATTCAGGGATCGGGATGAGCGAAGAAGAACAGGCCAAACTGTTCAACGCCTTCCAGCAGGCGCAGGTAGGGACAACGCGAAAATACGGGGGCAGCGGCCTGGGGCTCGCGCTTTCGAAACGCATTCTGGAATTGATGGGCGGCGAAATCTGGGTAGAGTCGGAAACGAGGAACGGTTCCTGCTTTTCCTTCACCGTGCCGCTGGGTATCCCCAAAAGCGATATAACCGTTGTGTCTGCTGGACTGGAGGCCGTCCAGACGGCCAACGGGACGGAATGCGCTGATTTTTCAGGGAAGGTGATCCTGCTTGTCGACGATATTGACATCAACCTGGAGATCGCCATAGCCTTACTTGAACCGACGCAGCTCACAATCGACACGGCGCAAAACGGACAAGAGGCTGTGGACGCGTTCGCAGCGGCCCCCGAACGGTATGATGCGATCCTGATGGATGTACAAATGCCGGAGATGGACGGCCTGCAAGCCACAGCAATGATCAGACAGCTTAACTCCCCCCGGGCGCAGACCATACCAATCATCGCCATGACCGCGAATGTCTTTACAGAGGACATACAGGAATGCATGGATGCGGGGATGGACGATCATTTGGGGAAACCCATGATTCTGCAAGATGTCATTCTGACGCTGTCGCACTATCTTCTCGAGCCGTAGAGAACGGTACGATTGCGAAATGGTGCATCACCTATACTTTTATCATTAGAGGTTTCCGGCGGCATACGAACATTTGCAGCTGGGGTGAGCAGATATCATATGGCAAAGAAAAAAATACACCCGCAATATTATTTCTCTCCGCGTATTCAAAAACAGTTGGCACTGATTCCTCGTTATCCGTTAACGGTTGTGGAAGCCCCCTCCGGCTTCGGCAAAACCACGGCGGTGCGTGAATATCTTGCGTCTATCGGAAAGGGAGAAGGCAAGCAGAGGGTACTGAAACGGTGGTATACCTGCTTTGGCGAATCGCCCGAAAAAACATGGTCCGGTATCTGCAACCTGTTCCGAGAACAGGACGGCGCAATGGCGGACGCGCTGGCTGACCTTGGAGTTCCGTCGCTGGAAAACCTGCCGGATGTTACTGCGTTGCTGCAACAGTATCATTCCTCTCAAATGGCCTATCTCGTCATCGACAATTACCAGTTATTCGCCACCACCGTTCAAAAAGAGCTACTCGCGGCGTTTGCCGCCTATCAGAACAAAAAACTACGCATTATCGTCATCACACAACATCTGGCTTCCCTGTCCCACGCTGGCAAAACAACGCATAGTAGCGAAACGTACCATACTATCACGGATAATGATTTCGCCTTCGACAAAGCAGGCATTGTCGACTACTGCCAGCTTGCAGGAATCGCCATTACCGCGGACAAGATTGAGCACATCCAGGCGGCATGTCAGGGTTGGATAGCCGCCATCCGGCTGCAACTGAAGCACTTTCAGGAAACCGGTCGGCTTGTGGGCCCCAAGGGCATCAGTGAGTTGGTAGAAACAGCGGTTTGGAACAAACTGCCTGCCAAGGCAAAAGAATTCATGCTGGGCGTGTCGCTTCTAGACGGCGTCACACGGCAACAGGCCGTGATTATGAATGGCGGGGCCGCAGTGCCGAAGGAGGCCTCGGATTTGCGGGCTGTAGATTTTTTCGTCCGCCGTGTGCCTGACAAAAAAAACTCCTATTTCCTGCACGCCATTTTGCGGGATTACCTACAGGAGCAGTTTGCCGGGCAGTCTCAAAGCTTCAAGCACACCATGCTCGGTAGGGCTGCCGCCGCATGTCAGGCTGAAGGCGACTATTGCCAAGCGGCGCTGTTCTTTATGCGGGTGGCGGATTATGATTCCATTCTCGCCATGCCCCTTACTGATCAGTATTTTTTCAATCACCAAGGAAAGGACATCATCCAGTTTTTTTCCCGACTGTTTCGGGAATGTCCGCCCAAAACCCTGCTCAGGCATCCCCTGATGGTCATCACCGTGGGTATCCAGTTTTATAAAAAGGGGATGCGGGAAGACTACCTCAGAGCCCTGCAGCTGATGGAGGAATTCTTTAAAACCCCACCTGGACCGGCAGAGATGCCGGAACGCGAACTCTACCGGGTCAAGGGCGAATTCGAAATGCTGCGTTTTATGCTCTGCTACAACGATGTGGTGGCCATGAACGTGCATCACAAAAAGGCCCATGAGTATTTGAGTCACGTTTCCGTTCCGCCACGGTCACGTCTTTTCGAAGGCAATTTACCATGGGCTGCGGGAATTCCGTCTGTGCTCTCTGCCTACTGGCAACAAAGCGGCGAATTGCAGGACATGCTGGCGGCCTTGGACGAATGCTTGCCGTTTTATACGGAACTGGTTGGCGGGCACGGCGCGGGCGGCGAGATTGCCATGCGCGCGGAAGCGGCCTTTGTACGAGGTGACGACCTGGAGGCGGAAGTTCTCTGCTACAAAACCCTGTATGCCGCCCAAAAAAGGGGACAGACCAGCAGTTGCTTGTGTGCGGAACTCACCTTGGCTCGTATAGGTATTCTGCGCGGCGATGAAAAGCTCTACACCACGGCTTGCAAAGATATCGTTGGTGAAATGGAGCGGGCCCGGCAGACGGCGCTCACCCGCGAAAGCGAAATATGTTTCGCGCACCTCGATTTGGCTTTCGGCAAAACGGACGATTTACCGGACTGGTTACACTCTCTGGAAGCCATCCGGCGGACCTTTTATAGACTGACCCAGCCTCACGCCATAATGCTGCACTGCTGGATGCTGCTACTGGAAAAACGTTGGGCTGAACTGTACGCCCTGATAGAAATGACGATACCAACGACGCGAGCCATGCATTTTGCCTTGTTGCAGGTCTATCATCTGATTTTTCTGGCGCGGGCCGCAATGGAGGAAAAACGCGACACCAATGCCGCCGTGTATCTGCGCGAAGCCCTTGCCATTGCGCTCCCCGACAGAGTCTATCTACCCTTTGCCGAACACTGTGGAGTGCTTCTGCCTCTTCTGGAAAAGGTAAAAAACGATTTTGACGGTCAGCGGATGGAGGAATGCCTCAGCCTGTGCCACCGCTGGGCCAAGGGAACGGCGGTACTGCGCAAAACGTTGTCAGTGGAATCCCGCGTCCTGACGTCCCGACAGGCGGAATTTCTGAGTATGGCGGCAGAGGGTAACAGTAACGCCCAGATCGCCGCGCGCTTCGGCGTCTCCTCGGACAATGTCAATAAGGTCCTCCGCTCTGCTTACGTCAAGCTGAATGTGCGTAACAGAACGGAAGCGGGAGCCTATTTTCTGCGTTCCACGAAACAGGGAATATGATAAAAAACTTTTTTATTTCTTATTTTTCTATAAGTTATTAGTAATTCAGCATAATAAAAAGCGGCATTCCCTCAAAAAAGGAATGCCGCTTTTTGTGTGGGAATAGTTTTCTTCCCAAATCATACTGTGTTACTAGTGAACTTTTCTGAAATTGGCGTTCAGGTGCGTAATCCAAAGATGGAACACCTACACCCCAAATCAGGGGAACCGTATACACCAATGGGGGAATAGTCCTTCTATGAGTATCTACTCCAAACAAAATATACTAATTCAGTATGAAATTATCTATTTTAAATAAAAATTATTTATTAAGAATGCTGACAAAATGAGAAGCTAGGCTGATCACTTCATCCTGCTTTTCTGGCAGAAGAGGGCTGATGATATCAACAATACAATCGGATCGTGCTTTCAGTGAGTCATTTTTCTCCCGAAAGAATTTGGTCACGGAACAGTCTAGTACCTTCGTCATCTCCTCAATCCGGTTAAACAGAGGAGCAACGTATCCGTTTTCGATGTGTGACAGGACGTCAGGAACCATGTCCAGACAGTTGGCTAGTTCGATCTGCATCATTCCCAAAACATTGCGTCTGTCAACTATGGAATTTCCAAGTATTTTAGCAAGTCGCTGTACTTCACGTTCAGCCACATCGTACTCCTTTTTGGGATGAAAAAGGGTACGGTAGGGATTTTAGGGTTGAAATGCTCTGAAGTTCACCGAGTCCGGCGCTCAAGTGGTCAACAGCGCCATAGTAATAGCTGGTCTGGCCACCGTATCCTTGGAGGAACACTCCCTGATAATTCGGGACGTTCCACCCGATAAGCGTGACCAGTTCCAGATACACTGGCATGGAAAAAATAACAGCTTAAAATATAAGATAAACACGAGAGAATACTTTCGATGTGGTTAGGCAATATATCAATACATAAATACATATTTATATAAATATGTATTTATGTATTTTTCATATGAAAAGCGAAAAACAATCCTTCGGCACAACTAGGCTTGGAAGCCTTGCTATAGGAGGCGTACCTGTGTGCTTTCTGGGCCGGGATTTCCCTATGCTGGCAAAGGCCGCTGTTTGGGCTGCCCTTGTCCGGCTGTTTAACTGGCTGATGGACGAATTCCTGAGCTAGAGACAGCCCACAGGACAGCCCCTAACAGTGGCTGAAACTGTTAGGGGCTGTCCTGTGGGAAAACTTCTGTTTTACCTCTGGGGGAGTCCCAAAAAAGACCCCGCGCAATGGGACGGTAGGTGTTCGCGCACTTGCCGTCCCTCTTGTGTTTTAAGATAAGAGGGTTCGCGGTAGAGAACTGCACGATTCACTAGACGGATTTCTTGAGCCGTGGGGACAACCCTAGAGGAATCAAAAAATACGCGACCTATGAATTCACTTCCCTCACCACCGCCCATTTCTCTGGTTGAAATATGGTCAACATATGAGATCAGTCCTGAGTATACCCCTGAGCTGCTATGGTATAGGGGGTACTTTCTTACCTTCTCGGAGCCGTGATGAGGAGGTAGAACATCTGTAAATCTCAACTGCATCAAGCGCATAGTGTCTCTGGGCTTCCCCTCTTTTTGAAATCCCGCTGCGTTAGCGGACATTGATACAATTTTAACATTATTTTGCCATCGGTAGCGTTTGCTACTCAACATGACCCCCTCCTTATCTTTATTGTGACGACATGCACAAACTTCACGGCATGTCGATGGCTCTCGATGACAACAAGTCCGTTGTGAGCCTACGCAAACAAGGAGGAAAGCGGTGATCAACTCTATTGATGTTTCAAAATGCACTGGTTGCGGCACCTGTTTTAAAACCTGCGGCCTTGATGTGTTCCGCCTGGATACGGAGCAACCCGTGCTGTCTCCCTGTATGGCCAAATGTCCGGCAGGTACGGATATGCGCGCCTATAATTATTTGATGCAGGTGGGCAAGATTGACGAAGCAGCGGCGAAACTGCGCGAACGCAATCCCTTTCCCGCCATCACGGGGCGCGTATGCCCCCATCAGTGCGAAAGCGAGTGCAGCCGTGCCAAAGTGGACGGCGCGGTGAACATCAATGCCATTGAACAATATCTCGGTGATCGCACCCTGAATGAACCCCCGGCAAAACCACGCATACGCCACGCCCAGAAAGTTGCCGTTGCCGGATCGGGTCCGGCCGGGCTCTCCTGCGCATGGTTTCTGGCTCGAAAAGGCTATCAGGTGAAGGTCTTTGAAGCCTTGCCCGAACCGGGCGGCATGTTGCGTTACGGCATTCCGGCCTACCGCCTGCCTGATTCCGTGGTGGACGCACAGGTGGAGCAGTTGAGGGCGCTTGGCGTTGAATTCCAATGCGGCACACGCGTGGGCAAGGGCTGCGACGTGGGTTTTGACGATTTGGCGGAGCTGGGATTTAAGGCGCTTTTCGCCGCGCCGGGCAATGGGGTAAGCCGCCGCGCCGGCATCGCGGGAGAAGAGCTCACGGGCGTGTTCCACGGTGTAGAGTTCTTGCGCGATGTACGCATGGGCCGCGCACCCAGGCTTTCGGGCCGGGCTGTGGTCATAGGCGGCGGCGATGTGGCGGTGGACGCCGCCATTACGGCCAAGCTGCTGGGAGCTGACCAGGTGGACATGATCTGTCTGGAACAAGCCGAAGAAATGCCCGCCTTTCCTCATAACATAGACGACGCCAAAGCCGCAGGGATCGGCATTCATCCCGGATGGGGCCCGCTTCATGTGGAAGGGGATGGGAAGGCATCCGGCATCATAGTACGGCGCTGCCTCTCGGTTTTTGACTCCAATCACCGGTTTGCCCCTACATTCGACGATGCAGAAACGCGGCTTTTTGAAGCCCATGCCATTATTTTTGCCATCGGCCAAAGCGCCGATCTCACCCCCTTTGCCGAGCGCCTCACCGTGGAGCGCGGGCGCATCGCGGTGGACAGCGTCACCTTTGAAACCAGCTTCTGGAATATTTTTGCCGCGGGCGACGCCGTCACCGGCCCGTCTTCAGTTATCAGCGCCATTGCAGGGGGGAGGGAGGCGGCCATTTCCATTGATCGCCTGCTCTCGGGCGCCCACATGCACAGCGAGCGTGAGGAAATCCGTCCCGTTGCGGAAAAACTGCCTGGTGAAGGCGTGCGCCCCGCGCCCCGGCATGAGCGGCAATGCGGCGCTCTTTCTGGTTTTGCGGAATGTCGTGTCGGCCTTGATCATATTGACGCCCTTGATGAAAGTATGCGTTGCATGACCTGCGGAGCAAAAGCGCGAGTCACTTTCCGTGACGACTGCATGACCTGCTTCTTCTGTGAATTACGCTGCCCGTCCGAGGCCATTGACGTACATCCGTTTAAGGAACGCCTGCCCTATACGCTGGAAACCAATTTTGGAGGATTTTAGGATGAAGCCCCTTTTCCATAAAACAGATGTTCTTGTCATTGGCGGAGGTTTTTCCGGCTCCTGGGCGGCCCTGAGCGCATCCGAACATGCCGGAGACGTACTCATCGTGGACAAGGGCTCGCGTGATTGGCGCGGCTTGGGGATGATGTCCGGCGGGGATATGGGAGTGGTGCCCCATGAATGCAATGTGGACGATTTTCTGGAAGAACTGGTGTATTATTACGATGGGTTATGCGACCAGCCCCTTGCGCGCCGCGTTCTGGAAAACTCATATGCCCGCTTTGCCGATCTGGAACGCTGGGGCCATACGTTCGCCCGCAATGCCGACGGCTCCATGCGTTACATCCTTCAACGCGATCTCAAGCTCATTCGCTACTATTTCTACCACCCTTACGGCAAGGGCGGCCCGCATACCTGCGATACGCTCTATGAACAATTGCAGCAGCGCGGCGTAAGGAGGCTCTCCAACGTTCAGCTTGTGGAACTGATAAAGGAAGACGGGACGAACGGCCGGGTGGTGGGCGCTGCGGGTTTTCATACCCGTAGCGGTATGCCGGTGGTGATTCAGGCCGGCGCGGTGATCCTGTGCACTAATACGGGTGGGTTCAAGATGTCCTATCTTGGCAATACAGCTGTGGGCGAAGGGGCCATGCTGGGCTTCAAGGCAGGCGCGGAATTCCGAAACATGGAATTCCTCCAGAACTGGACCTGCCCCCGTGCCTTTGCTTGGGAAGGCCAGACCGGCATGTTGCCCTATGGTGCGCGCTTCGTGAACAGCGAGGGTGAAGATTTCATGCGCAAATATTCGCCCATTCACGGCGCCAAATCGGATCCGCACTACAATATACGCGGTATGGTGCTTGAAGAGCGGGCAGGCAAGGGGCCGTTGTGGTTCGATACCAGTTCCATGACCCCGGAAGGCGTGGAAGCCATGACCCCCACCGGCGGCTGGATGCTGCTCAACGCCAACAAGCTCAAGGCGCTGGGCATTGATTTCTTCAGCATGAAAACCGAATGGATGCCCCAGTTCCAATACATTTTCGGCGGAATGGTCACGGATACCGACTGCCGCACGCGCGTTCCCGGGCTCTTTGCCGCAGGCCGTGCCGCCAGCCTGCATACCGGTGTTTATATGGGTGGCTGGGATACCTGCATTACCAGCACCACCGGTTACATTGCCGGAGCCGCCGCCGCTAGGGAAGCCATGGACGGGCCCCGGCCCAGATTCGATCTGAACGATGCGCTGGAAACGCTTGCGCCCACTCTTTCCCTGCTGGAAAAGCCGGGCATTGCGCCCAAAGATGTCGTGCGTGCGGTACAGGAGCTTATGGTTCCGGCCGACGTGTCGGTTCTCAAAACAGGTCAGGGCCTCAACCGGGCGCTTCAGAAGCTCGAAGCCGTGCGCGACAACCTTGTGCCTGAAATGGCCGCCTCGGATCCGCATTATCTGCTCAAGCTTATGGAAGCCAAGGGTATGACGTTGGTGGCGGAAATGTACCTGCGCGCCTCGCTCATGCGCAAGGAGTCGCGCTGCGGGCATTTCCGCGAGGACTATCCCACGCGCGCAGGCGCTCCCGCATGGATCCAGCTTGATAACCATAATGGCAAGGTACGGCTGAAGGTCAAGAATGTCCCCATCGAAGATTATCCCTTCAAGCCGCACCGTTATTATATGGACGATTTCGACTACCCGGATCAGCCGCGAAGCGAAACCTCCATCCGGGAAACGGAGAGTTTCTATGCCTGACGCCAACGAAAACACCTGGCGCAAAAAGGCCCTCGGAATCGTTGTTGCCCTGGTTGCCTACGCCATACTGGCGGGTATGCCCGCACCGGAAGGGCTGAGCTCGGCCGGGCAAAAATCGCTGGCGCTGATGGTATCCGCCATTATTGTCTGGGTGAGCGACGCGCTGCCTCTGGCTATGGCCTGCTCCTTATTCCTCTTCCTGCAGTCTGTGCTGGGCACCGCCAATCTTTCCACAGCGTTGCAGCGTTTCGCCATTCCACCGGTTTTCTTCTGCTTTGCCATGTTCTGCATCGTGGTGGCCTTTCAGAATTCCGGCCTGACCCGGCGCATCGTGCTCTGGACCAGCCTGAAGTCACGCGGAGAACCCAAGCGTTTGCTTTTTTTGCTGATGATGGTCACCGCTCTGGTTTCTTCCATCCTTGCGGATGTTCCCGTGGTCGCCATGATGTTTCCTGTGGCCCTGTTTCTGCTTCAGCAGAATAAATGCCCTGTGGGCGAAAGTCCCTTTGGCAAGGCCGTCATGCTCGGCATCGCGCTGGCCGCGCTGATCGGCGGCGTCGGCACCCCTGCGGGCAGCGGAACCAACATATTGACCATCAACATGCTGGAAAACGCCGCCCATGTGTCGGTTTCCTTCTTCCAATGGACGGCCATAGGTATGCCTATGGTGCTTCTGCTCACGCCTGTGGCTTGGTGGGCCCTCATTAAGGTATACCCGCCGGAAATACAGCATCTGGTGGCGATGGAATCCATCGGCGAAGATTATGCCCGTCTTGGCCCCCTGAGCCGCAAGGAAAAGTGCTTTCTGCTCTTCCTGTCCATCAACCTGCTCCTCTGGTGTTCATCCGGCGCGCACGGCCTCCCGCTGCCCACCGCCGCCGTGCTGGGGTGCGTGCTCTTCGCCCTGCCCGGAGTCGGATTGATCACTTGGGAAGAAGATCGCAGTAAAATAGGTTGGGATATTCTTTTCCTTGTCGGCACCGCCAGTTCCCTCGGCATGGCCCTGTGGGAAAACGGCACCGCGACATGGATAGCCAATGCCTGTCTTGGCGGGCTGAACGCATTGCCTCTTACCGTGGTCATTGCGTTGGTATCCCTGTTCACCATCCTCATTCATCTGGTCATTCCGGTAAACACGCCCATCGTAACTGTAGTGCTCCCTCCGGTGGTGGCCATTGCCGTCAGCATGGGCATAAACCCCGCTATTTTGGCCGTTCCTCTGGGCTTCAGCGTATCAGCGGCGGTTCTGCTTCCTCTGGACGCGGTATCTCTGGTCACCTATCAGGCCGGGTACTACAAGATGTATGATATGTTCAAACCGGGCATCATCATTTCCATAGCATGGATCATCATTACCACGGCATTGATGTATCTCATCGCGGCCCCGCTCGACCTTATGTAAAAAGCAACAGGTCGATCCTTGATGCTTTCTGTTCCATGCCCCGCCCCTTGTCATCGCACAGTGGCGGGGTTTGGTCTTTCCCAAACATTTTTTGTTGTAATAATTAAGATATACGGATTTCAAACCCATTGGCACTATGAACAAAACAGGATATTCGGAAGGCAAACGAAAGCGGCAGCCAAGGAGTGCTTATGGATATTCCCGCGCAGTTCTTTTATCAGGCCACCATGCCCAAATCCGAATCGGCGATAAAAACAATTTTGTCCATAGGCAGTGAGTGCACATTGCCCAAGCACTATGATCTGTATGCTAGCGACCAGATTGCAAATATGTTTTTCTATATCCATTCCGGAAGCATATCGATATATCACGATATGCCTGACGGAAAAACGCTGCACATACTGAAACTCTGCCAGGGGAACCTGTTCGGTATTTCCGGCGCTCTTGCCTACCAGTTTACCAATTACCGCTGCTATGAAGTCCGTTACCATACCCACAGCGCTGTCAAGCTCTACAAATTTTCAGGCGATATCCTGCGGGACCACAGTTTCATAATGGAACACCCCGATATCATTTCGGAGATCCTTTTGCAGCAGAGCATCAAGACATTCATGATGCATAACGCCTTCACGCAGGCCAATTCGGAAGCCGTGCTCCAGTCCTTCTGCCGTCTGGCCCTGCGCCTTTATAAGGAAAACCAAAGCAGGGATATCTTTCTAGGCATAAGCCAGACCGAACTGGCCAACCGTTTCGGGGTTCACCGCACCACGCTCAACCGGGCTATCCGTAA
>PPYF01469833.1_pt1 | contig 19132 bp, 12 predicted proteins | sample 1559871 | NCBI WGS metagenome assembly PPYF01 (sample SAMN08240021, study PRJNA423297) | Human gut metagenome, whole genome shotgun sequencing project. | reverse complement strand
AAAATCTGATTTGGTCTGCAAAGTAAGCATTTTTTTTTGGATATTTCAAGCTTAATTTTTTAATTATTTCAAGAGCTTTCGAATATCGTTGCTGTTTTACGTAGATTTTGGCCAAAGTTTCTGTGAAACAGCTGTCATCTTCCTCTTCTACGGTGTTGGTTTCAGTTGTTTCGTCTGTTCTGCCCGTTTCGTTTGTTCCAGCGGAAGAAGCTGCCTTTGCTTTCTCTTCTTCCCTCAAAGGTTTCAGGTATACGACTGGATCAGTCTCGCTTTTTTCGATAAAATTGTCAATCAGCTCGTGTCCTTTCAGCTTGGGCATTGCCTCTGCCGGCTCGTCGGCGACAGGTGTCTCTTCGAGAAGGTATGCCGTATAGTCCATGGAGTAATCAAAGCTTGTCTGACTGGTTACTTCTTCGGGAGCCGTCGAAAGGAAAGCATCGATCAGAGCCAGTGTCCGGTCGACGGTAGGCTCATCTTTCAATACTTCAGAGAGAGGCAGCCCTTTCTTCTGGGATTCGACAGCGAAGCGTTCGCCTTCGATCAGATGAAACAGTTTCCGTCGGTCGGCAATATACAGAACGGCTTTCCGCAGTTCCGCACCGAAATTAATGTCGTGGAGAATATACAGGTTCTTGAGATACAACAACCGGAGCGACTGAAAATACGGATACCTTGCGAGCTGGTTGCGCAGTTCGTACAAAGTATCCCTATTCAGCGTCTCGGGATGCTGAATCCATTGTTGCAAGTTAACAGAAGTCATTAAATTACCAGTTTGCTACAGTTGCATTAAATATTTGGTCGGTTATCTCTTTACTCATTTCCGCTATTAATCCATCCTGTACGGCTGTCAGCAGCTGGCTAGAATCATAGGTACGGAAAGCTGAGAATTGTTGTTCGAAGTCTTCGGCGTGATTTGTGTTGTTGACAAAGCGTACATTGACCGTGATGGTCAGCTTCGTTTCCGAAGAGTAACCATCGGCAGACACTGCCTGGTTATACTGGTTGTAGCCCGTAATTTCACCGTCAATCTGCAGATCCGCATTCTGGTTCGGTTTCAGCAATTGCAGACGGGTCTGTCTGATGAAGATATCTTTCAGGTCTTCATTGAACTTGGTAGCCAGCGGAGCATACACATACTCCGACTTAATCGGGAAATCAGCAATCGAAATGGTCTTCACCTTATCGTAATTGATAGAGGAGCCATTAAACTTATAGGACACACTACAGGCGATGATGACTGCCGGTAAAACAATCAGTATCAGCGGTCGTGCTATTTTCTTAATCCAATTCATATTCTTTTATTTTTCTGTAAAGGGTACGCTCGGAGATATTCAGATCCTTCGCCGCACTTTTCCGCTTACCATGATGCCTCTCAAGCGCTTTACGTATCATTTCTTTTTCCACTTCATCGAGCGAAAGGGTTTCTTCCACATACTCTTCCGTGTCCTGAATATCGTCATCGTCTTCTTTGGGACAAACAGACGGTTGCTGCACAGCATGGATAATGGCCGGCACGGATGGTTGGTGCGTCGTCGTCACTACCGGAGTAGCCACTACCTGCCCCATCTGTCCGACTTGTCCCGCACGTTCGGCCATCATGTTGTGCACCATCTTCTTCAGTTCCGCCACCTCCTGACGCATATCGAACAAGACAGAATATAGTATTTCGCGTTCGCTCTCAAAGCTCTTGCTCTCGCGTGTGCCGAACAGTGCCGGAAGGCGTTGGGTATTCTGTGCCGGAAGATAGGTCTTCAGAATCGCAGCCGTTATCTCACGGTTTGTTTCTATAATCGAAATCTGCTCTGTGATGTTCTTCAACTGCCGGACGTTTCCCGGCCACGGATAAGCAAGCAATATCTTCTTGGCATCTTCCGTCAGCTGGATAGCCGGCATCCGGTACTTTTCGGCAAAGTCTGCGGCAAACTTACGGAACAACAACAGCACATCATCTCCGCGCTCACGCAAAGGTGGTATCTGAATAGGCACCGTGTTCAACCGATAATACAAATCTTCCCGGAAGCGTCCTTCGGCAATGGCTTGTGTCAGGTTCACGTTGGTAGCTGCCACAATACGTACATCCGTCTTTTGCACTTTGGATGAACCTACCTTGATAAATTCACCGCTTTCAAGTACACGGAGCAGACGCGCCTGTGTAGGCAACGGCAACTCTCCCACTTCATCAAGGAAGATGGTTCCACCGTCAGCTTCTCCAAAATATCCTTTCCGCTCACCAATAGCACCGGTAAATGCTCCTTTCTCGTGTCCGAACAGTTCGGAATCGATCGTACCTTCCGGTATGGCACCACAGTTGACAGCAATATACTGCCCATGCTTTCTCCGGCTATATTGATGAATGATCTGTGGAAAACTTTCTTTTCCGACACCACTTTCTCCGGTAATCAGCACAGACAAATCGGTAGGCGCTACCTGAATGGCAACATCTATGGCACGTGATAAAGCCTCGGTATTGCCAATAATACCGAAACGCTGTTTCACTTGTTGTATCTCCGCTTTGGTCATCTATCTTAATATTAAGTAATAGGTAATAAGTATTAAGTAATAAGTATTAAGTATTACCATCATGATCATCTCGCTTCCATCCGCATGGCTAATACTTAATACTTATTACTTAATACCTATTACTTAATCTTCGTCTACTGTATCCAGTTTTAGTTTATCACTATCGTCCCGTTTCTCGTAATACTGCTTCCGCAACGGGTTTATCCGTGCCGCTTTCTCGCGCTGGCGGTTGCGGAATACATCAATCGCTACATAAATAGCCTGGCGGAAAGAGTCTTCGCTGGCCAGTCCTTTACCGGCGATGTCATAAGCTGTTCCATGGGCCGGAGAGGTACGTACAACCGGCAGTCCGGCGGTATAGTTCACACCGTCTTCCATAGCCAGGGCTTTGAACGGAGCCAGTCCCTGATCATGATACATAGCAAGGATTCCGTCAAAGTGAGTATAATTGCCCGAACCCATAAAACCGTCCGCAGCATAAGGACCGTAACAGATGATCCCTTTCTCTTCCATTTCTTTCATGGCAGGGATAATAATTTCCTGTTCTTCCATGCCCAGCAGTCCGCCGTCTCCTGCATGAGGATTCAGTGAAAGCACTGCAATACGGGGCGCACCGATACCGAAATCCTGTTTCAGGCAACGATGGAAAATCATCAGCTTTTCCTGAATCAGTTCCTTGGTGATCGTTGTGGCAATCTCCCTTACCGGAATATGCGTCGTTACTAAAGCCACACGAAAATCGTTTTTCATCAGGATCATCAGTGACTTGTTTCCATCGCCCAGACGTTCTTCAATATACTCCGTATGACCGGGGAAAGAGAACTCTTCCGACTGAATGGTATGTTTGTTGATCGGAGCTGTCACAATGACGTCGATCAGCCCCTCACGATACTCTTCTATGGCACGTTCTAAAGCACCCAATGCAGCCTTACCTGCTTCGGGATCGGGTTTGGAGAATTCCACTTTCACTTCGTCATCCGTACAGTTCACTACACTCAGACGGTTGTATCCGGCTTCGGAAGCAGTGTTGACAATGCTGAAATTAGCCTGTACATCCAGTGCTTTACGATGGTAAGCCGCTACTTTAGGTGAACCGTAGATAATCGGAGTACATAGCTCAAGCATGGTAGGGTCTGAGAATGTCTTCAAGATCACTTCATAACCTACCCCGTTGATATCTCCTTGGGTAATGCCGATTCTTATTTTGTTTTCTTCCATGTTTTTTATTTATTAGTTGGTTCCGCTTCTTTGGTTACCCCCAGTGGAATCTGGCTCTGCTGACCTTCTTGCGGAAGTTTCAGCGTATAAAGAGATGCTTCCATCTGGCGAACCAGATTGCGTTTCATTTTATCGGGTGAATATACAAATATTTCTGCTGTAATAATACGTTGGTTCTTCTGATCCAGACGAGTATGGGAAACGAACGGGCCACCCATGAAGTCACCCTTCATGCGCCACAATCCACGAGCTTCCATCGTGTAGTCATTGTGCACGTTGATCGGACGAACATCGGTCAGTAACGAGTCTGTCGACATATATACGCCTTCTTTATATCCGGGGATATTGGCTTTCATCACAGAATCGCGCTTATGAACAAAGTATTCTTTGGTGAATGTATCCTTGTCAGTATAAGGATAAGAATACATCACGAAATTGCGATCCGCGCTGCCTGTATTGGTAGATGCCCAGAAGAAGTCCTCTCCTGTCTTGGAGTTATTCAGTTCGGAAGGTATCCAGATATCGCAGCCAAACAGACTATCTACCTTATTTGAGATAAAGTTGTTGTGCTTTTCCTCCAGCAAAGTAATCTGACGGTTCATTTCAGCGCGAGTGAAGAAGTCGATAATCGTCTGCTTGTTTTCTTCGACAAACTTCTCAAACACTTCTTCGTTCGGAGCCTGAATGGTCAGTATCATCTGTGGAGAAGCATAAACGTCTTTCGCATACTTGAAAGTACCTTTGGTATAAATATCTTTTATATCTACTATCACAATATTACGGATCAACTTCAGCGTAGAATCATAGTCCTTCGGTGAAGTATACATAATCCGGAAAGAAGGTTCCGACTGGGGCAGTCCCGGCATGTCAGAATCAAGCACATCATGCAAGGCCCTTCCGGCGGCACGGTCCCACACTCCCGCATCTACTACAACCAACAGTTCATACGGACGACCGCTAGAGGTATGATTCCCCTTTAATCCACAAGAAGCAACTACGAAGGCTACCAGAGCCATGCTTAAATAAAAAAAGTACTTTTTCATGATGTTCGATTTTTATATTAACTTTTATTATTTTCCTCCTGTTTCGCAGTCGACAGCATACCGCATGCCGCAAAAATATCCTCTCCCCGCGAAGCACGAATGGTAGTGAAAAGCCCGTGCGTGGTCAGATAGTCACGGAAACGGGTCATTGTATCCATATCGGCTCCTTCAAGGGCTACTCCCGGAATAGAATGGAAACGGATCAGGTTAATCCGGCAATCCAGTCCGCGAAGCAGTTTGAGTAACTCCTTGGCATAAACTTGCGAATCATTAAGCCCCTTAAAAACAATATACTCAAACGAAAGTCGACGCTGTTTGCTAAAATCATAGTTTTTTAACAGTTCCACCATTTCCGTGATAGAAAAGGCTTTCTCCGCCGGCATCAGTTCCGCACGCTGGGCGGTCACCGGAGAATGCAGGCTGATGGCAAGGTGACAGTCGCTTTCTTCGATAAAGCGCCGCAATCCTTTCCGCAATCCGACAGTTGAAACGGTAATCCGCTTCGGACTCCATGCATAACCATAGGACCCAGTCAGTATGTCCAATGCCTTCAACACCTCTTCCAGATTATCGAGCGGTTCGCCCATTCCCATCATGACGACATTCGTCAGTTTGTCCCGTTCGGGCAAGGAGTGAATCTGATTGATAATCTGATGGGCGGTCAGGTTGGCAGAGTAGCCTTGTTTCCCGGTCATACAGAACTTGCAGTTCATTTTGCAGCCTACCTGCGAAGAGATGCATAAAGTCGCCCGTTCATCATCCGGAATATACACCGACTCCACAAAATGATTCTCGCCCACAGGGTACAGGTATTTCACCGTACCGTCTACAGAGCGCATTTCCTCCACCGGAGCTTCAGCTCCTACCTCATAGTTCTGCTTCAGTAACTCCCGGTATTTCAACGACAAGTTAGTCATTTCATCAATCGAAGTCACCTTCTTATCATAAAGCCAGGATGCAATCTGTTTGGCTGCAAAGCCCGGCATTCCCAGACGTTTCACCAGTGACTGCAGCTCTATAAGCGTCATTCCTAAGAGGGGATATTTAGACATCATTCTTTCTGTTCATGGTTTATATTTGCAAATGTAAGGAAATAAAGTCGATTTCCGTATAGCAAGGATGTAAAAGTTAGCAAAAAAGGTCGTTCCAAAGCATGGAACGACCTTTTGCAGTTATCGTTTTTACGACTAATCTTAGAAGAACAGGTAACGTGTATCCTTCACTTTTCCTTTCAGATACAGGTCGTTCATCAGACGGCTTGCGAAGCGTGCGTGCATGTTAGCCAATGTAGCTTCTTCATCTTTAGCGTTGAAAGTATCGCTCAGTTTGTCTTTGCCATACATCTGAAGCACAAATACACCGGCATTACCTTTGATCGGAGCGCTCAGTTTATTCATTTCAGCCACAGAAGCATAAGCACCTACCAACGGTTCGCTGCTGCGCAATGCAGAAACATAAGCGGGAGCGGCAAATGTAACCAGCTTCAAAGAATCGCTGACTGCGCCGGACATAGCCTTGTACTGGTCGAGAGAAGTTGCATTGGCAGCCTTCATGTCAGCCATGATCTTTTCGGCTTTCTTATCTTTAACGATTTCAGCTCTCAACTGATCCTGTACAGCTTTCAGCGGACGATATCCTTCCGGAGTAACACCAACCAGAGCTACTGCAACCATATGGTCGCTTTCGCCACATTCATACAAACCGGAAACATCACCCGGTTTAGCGGAAAATGCCCATCTCAATGCTTCTTTAGTACCTCTTACACCACCGATAGTATGTTCTGAGCTATACAAGTCTCTTCTGTCAAGCAGTTTGTATCCGGCTTCTTCAGCGTTAGCGATCATCTTTTCAGCAGTAGGATTGGCAGCGATGAACTGGCTGAAATCATTGTAAGCACGGTTATAAGTTTCTTTGCTGAATTCAACTTCACGTTTCACAACAGCTACTTTATATTTATCCTTCACAGCTTTCTTGTTAGTCACTTGCAGGATTACATTAGCTTGTCCCAACGGCAGGTTTACTACTTCGTTCACGCCTGTATTATTGATAGCAGAGATAAACTTCAGGTTGTCACCATCGATCTGTGCGCCTTCATACTGTGCAGAGCTCATCCAGTTAGTCTCACCCGTCTGACCGTATTTCTTAGCCAGATCTGCGAAGTTAGCACCGCCTTTGATAGCAGTATAGATACTGTCCGCCAAGGCTTTTGTCTTCAAAGCGTCTTCTGCAAACACCAGAATCTGACGGAACTCGATTGAGTCGGCAGCAGCTGTTTTTGCAACCACTTTGAATGAATTAATAGTATTGTCGGCACCATTATAGTACGGACCATAAACAGAACCAACGGATGCAGAGTCCAGACGGGCAACTACATCTGACGGGAAAGCTGTTTTATTATAGAACAAGTCTACATAAGGAGCTTCCGAGCCTACAGAGCGGATAAAAGAAGTATAGTCATCTGTTGTAGTAGCCAACTGTGCAGTAGCTTCGTCTACTTCCTGCTGGATAGCAGCTCTGTCTTCCGCACTTGCAGTCACCTGAACATCAATGTACTTGATATCACGGCTTTCCTGATATTGCTTGAACTGTTCTTTCTTCTTGTTATAAAGGTCTTTCAGTTCCGATTCTTTCACAACGATTGTAGAATCTACTATAGAAGAATAAGGAACGGCAGCCATCAACAAGTCATATTGATTCACTCTTGCGTCAAAAGCGTCCTGTGCTTCTACCGGGTTAGAGAGAAGCGCTTTTGCTACCAATGCCTGATATTTCTCTGCCAGGCGGCTCTGAACCAATGTCTTCTGGATGAATGACCAGTATTTGTACATGTTGTTGTACTGTTCTGCATACTGAGCCGGCATCTGAGATTCGTTCATTTTAGCGTAATCTACCAGGAACTTATTGAGCATATCCTTATCGAAAGCACCGGTCTGCGGGTTGCGGAAAGGAGTCTGTTGCAACAACGGATGCACGCCTGCTTTCAGGATATCCTGAATTTCAGCAGCAGAAACTGTCAGTCCCAATGCTTTTGCTTCTTTCTCAACCAGTTTGTTATTAACGTAGGAACGCCATACTTCGTCGCGCACCTGATTGGTCTGTTCGTCGTTCAGTGCAGTCACTCCACGGGAGAGTTTTATCACTTCGGTATATTCTTCTACCAGATTCTGATACTCTTGAGCGGAAAGAGCATCTCCGTTCACCTCACCTACGTCATGTGCCTGGTGCGGTTGCATCACCTTCCACGCGTCACCCGCGATGAAAGCAAACAGCGCCAAACCGATAACAATCACCAATAGAGGTCCTTTCGACCTAATGTTTTGTAATGTTGCCATTTTGATTAATACGATTTATGTTTATTATTATTTCTTTCTATTGTCATTTTAGCGCACGAAGATACAAAAAATGCTAATATGCTTCTATTTATTAGCTAAAAATTTCACGGTTATCGCCATTATTCCATGACTTTTAAGCGTACAAGTTCTATTTTTGTCGCTGTCACCTTGATTATTTTAAACTGATAACGGCCGACACGTACCAATTCGTGCAGTTTCGGGAAGCTCTGATATTGGTTCAGTATCAATCCGCCTACTGTCAGATAGTCGTCCGATTCGGGCAGATCAAGTCCGAACATTTCATTGACTTTTTCTATCTCCAGACGGGCGGACAAAACATATTCATCTTCGTCAATCTTCTTGCAGATATAGGAAGTATTGTCATGTTCATCTTCTATATCACCAAATATTTCTTCTACCAAGTCTTCCAACGACACAATGCCGGATGTGCCTCCAAACTCATCCACTACCACGGCAATCGTCCTCTTTTGCAACATAAACAGCTTCATCAGTTTGTGGGCAGACATCGTTTCGGGTACGATCGGCACGTCTTTCACGTTATCGCGCCAGTCTTTCGGATCACGAAACATTTCCGACGAATGGATAAAACCGACCACATTATCGATATTTCCGTCATACACGATGATCTTCGAGATCCCGGATTCTATAAAACGACTCTTGAGTTCATCCAGCGAAGTAGTAAGGTCAACCGCAACGACTTCGGTACGCGGAACGATACAGTCACGTATTTTTATGTTTGAGAAATCAAGTGCATTTTGAAAGATTTTCACTTCCGTATCCAATTCATCTTCATTCGCAGCATTATCGATGCTACTCTGCACGAAGTAGTCCAGATCGACTTTTCCGAAAGCCTTGTCCGAAGCATCCTTATTTACCTTCATACCGAATATACGAAGAAAAAGGCAAGACAAACCGGAAGATAACTTCGAGACAGGATATAAAATGACATAACAAATAAAAAGCGGAATAGCGGCAACATTCAAGACCAGATTGGGATTGATCTTAAACAATGTTTTAGGAAGAAACTCTCCAGTCACCAAAATAATCAGAGTAGAGATGACGGTCTGCGCCAACACCATCAGAAAGTGGTTATCAATAAAACCAGCCAACAGATTATCACCGATGATCTGTGCCATCAATATACCATAGATAACCAATGCTATATTGTTTCCTACCAGCATGGTAGAGATAAATTCGTTCGAGTTCTTGAAAAAGATGGAAAGAATACGGGATGTGATTCCTCCCTTACGTTCCATTTCAAAGCGCAACTTATCTACTGAGACAAACGCGATCTCCATTCCTGAGAAGAAAGCGGAGAAAGCCATAGTGATGAGTAAAGAGATATAAATATTCATAGTTTATTTCACAGAATCTTTTTTCGTCGAATCCGGCGGCAATGCTTTTACTTCCGGTTGAGCAGTTCCCCCATTTTCGTCAACATAGAAAATGCCCTCAATATTCTGAATGACATAAACGGTCATTTGCTGATTGGAGTCAAAACCATGTCCGGTAATTACACGATCCGGCTGCTGGATACGTATAAACTTGTCGGAATAGACTTTTTGAGTTGCCTCGTTCCAATAAAGCAACTCGGTATTGAAACGCTCCCCTTTCCGGTTCTGTATATCTACATTCCCTATCAGTTTCCAGAGTTTCTGCTTATCATAATAATAAGCGGTATCTGCCTTGATGCTGGCTTCAATATTAAAGATAGAATCAAATTGTTCCAGATAAACTCCCTTTTCAAATGCCCAATAGGAAGGTTTCTTGCGGTCGTACACCGTCCATTCTTCTGTATTCACCCGATAACGTGTCACTCCCGAGTCGGATATAAGAGTAGTTACTCCCAGTGTATTCATCACCGGTAATGAATCACGTTCTGTGATGGCGTCGCCCAGCGTATTCTTCTTACCTCCGCAGGAAGAAAATGAAAGAAGCATAACAATTGCCCCGAAGGCAATTGTTATGCTTATGCTTTTATGCAACAAACGGTTACTTCGTTTTCGCAACATAAATTTTATCTAATCGTTGTAGTCTCTCCGATCCAGCCACCGATAGTGATACGGTCGCCTTGTTTGTAACCTAACATAAATAGGTCTTTAGCCTGTGGAGTATGACCGGAATATGTACCAATCAACTTGTTTGCTTCTTCAGCCACACTTGGGTCAACTGCTTTTGCACGTTGCAGTTTATCAATTACAGCGAAGTAAGTACACTTATTCAATGCAGACTCGTCACTCCAGTTAGGACTCATTGCATACAAGTTAGCAATCAGGATATAAGGAGCACCATAGTTCTCGTTGAAGCTAATTGCTTTCTGACAGTATGATCTGGCTTGAGACAATTTCTTAGCAGAAGCCAATACAGCTGCAGCAGCATATGCCTTTTCTGCTTTCTTCACGTTGTCAGTTTCCAGTTGGATTGCTTCGTCAAAGAACTTCACAGCACCGTCAATATCACCTTTCTTGAATGCCTGATAAGCACATCCTGTAGCAGCTTCAGCTGTTGGCTCTATCTTATAAGCGTAGAAAGATGCTTGCAGATAAGCTTCGCTTTCTGTACATCTCATCATTTTCATGATATCGATTACTTTTTTCAGATAAGCCAAGTCTGTCTGGTTAGCTTCTACTTTCGGACCATAAATACCCTGCAGAGATTCGCAGTCAGCAGTACCACTGTTTACGAACAAAGCCACGAGGTTATCTTTGATACCCATAAAGTTTTTCTTTTTTGCTTCATTAGTTTCTGCAGCAATAGCAGCGTCAGCATATTCTGAAGCAAGCAGATAATCCTGAATAAATTGTTCTTTATGATTAGGATCAGCTTTCAGTTTATCCAATGACATCTGAAGGAAATAAAAAAGCGTAGCAGCTGCCGATTCGCCTTTCACTGCATTTACAGACTGGCTCAGCCATTGATAGGCTTGGTTAGCGTCTACTTTCGGAGCCAAAGCAATATAGTCTACAGCCTTGATACCCAGCGCTTCGTCAGCAGAAGATACTTTAGTTCCTTTTGCAAGGAATTCTTCTGTGTATTTCATACGCAAATCATGCGTATTCATCAATTCATCAAAATACTTCTGATATTCAGGATTATTCTTATCCTTAATCTGAGCCATCAAGCCTTTAAGGATTTTATATCCGTCAGTAAAAGTGTAAAAACGGAGTGTGGGACAATTTTCCAACACAGCTTTCCAGGGAGTATACGCATCTTTAAAATTTCCTGCACGCACAGCCTCATGCGAAATACTACTGTTTGAGTTACAGTTAGACGCATCCTGTGCCACCACAGTGGTTGCTCCAGCCGAAAGGAACAACATAGCCACAAGCGTTTTAATTTTCATTGTATCTAAATTTTAGTTGTTTATATAATATCGTCTATTCTCTCTCTCACTTTTATTACTCTACCCTGCGCTTGAAGAACCAACGTTCGTTGAACGTAAGCCCGATACTCACGCGGAAGATATTTTCATTCACCATGTTCGTCTCCAGTCCTTTTACGCGGACAAACTGTCCACTGATACTAAGTATGGAACGCGAACGGGGAACAGGCAGACCGAAACCGGCAGTTACACCATATTCACGTGAAGCCTTTTTCCCATCAATCTTATAATACGGTGTCGTATAATAAGCTCCTAAACGGTATTTTATGTGGGCGAAATAGGAACGTCCTATCAAATTAGGAATGTATTCCGCACCTACTGATATTTTTGTACGATCACAATAAGTGAAAGTTTCATTAAAGTCCTGACGTACATCTTCGTCAGTCGTTGCTACACCAAAATTAGTTTTTGACCATTGCTGTAAGCTATAATCTGCACCAACCGTCAAACGCTTGTCATAGTTATATGTAAATCCGACTCCAAAGGTATTGGGTAATTCGAACGTAGCGTCCTGTGCATTCTTATATTCAGTTCCATAATTCGTGTTGGCTCCCATGATTACAATTGACGTATAATCATTATTCAACTTATGTTTAGGAGAATATACAGCACCAATCGTCAAAGAACTCTTTTTATTCAAAGCCTGTGTATACTGTGCACCGAAATCCAATTTATAATCAGAAATCGAGGTTACCATTTTTCGCTGATAGGAATCATAAGAAGATGTTCCCGGATAGAACATTCCTCTTGTACGGGTTATATCTCCCCAAAAATAAGATGCATTCACACCGACAGAGAGATTCTTAAGTACTTTTACACCAGCACCAACGTACATTTGATGCAAACCACCGTCACCGGTAAAACTTCTGCTATATGCCAAACCATTGTCCGTAGTCTGACTATCAGACACCGTATACCCCACATTAGAATATGGCAACAATCCGACACTCATCGCCATCCACGGAGCCAACCGGAACTGCATAGCGAGATAATCGAAACTGGCGTTTTTGGCATTCAATTTCAGGCCACCACCACTAATATTCATATTCTGTAAACTGACACCCCCTTCGAACAGGAACGTCAACGAATCAATGGCCGTATAGGAAGCAGGATTCGTTGGATTGATCTGTGCTCCATCCCTGAGTCCGAAAGCAATTCCACCCATCGCCTTGCTATTTCCGAAACTTTGATCGGACAAGTCGCCATAGCCATATCGTGTGTAAGGAGAGTTTGTATTATTTTGAGCGATTGCCGTTCCGGTAACCATCATGAGCAAAAGCGCCCAAATCGTGTGTTTAAATCCTACCATTATTATAGTTTAAAATTCTATTTAATCCTTTCAACACTAAAAATCTATCTGCAAAGATGGCACTTTTTACGCTGCTATCAAAAGAAAAGTCATCTCCGCCCGTTAAAAAAACCAAAAGTTCAGGATATTTATGCTTCATAGCCTCAATATAACCTGAAATTTCATATTCCATTCCTTTCAGCACCCCTGCACGGATGGCAGTTTCCGTATCCCTTCCCATCGGCAGTTTGCGCCCGTTGGAGTCTATCAGCGGCAAGCGTCCGGTAAACTGGTGAAGCGCTTTATAGCGCATCTGCATGCCGGGAGAAATATTACCGCCATGATATTGTCCTTTCGAGTCAATAAACTCATAAGTGATGCAAGTGCCCGCATCAATGACCAAGATGTCATTATGAGGAAACTGCTCGTTGGCCCCCACTACGGCAGCTATCCGGTCGTATCCCAATGTCTCGGGAGTTTCGTATAGATTACCTACCGGCAGCGGAGTCTCATGGTTGAGCCATAACAGAGGGAACGGCAAAGCAGCCAGTTCGGCAAGTATCCGTTCGTTCAAATCGACGACAGTAGCTACAATCCCCCGCTCAATCCGGTATTTGGAGCAAAGAGCCTCCAAGCTATCCAATGATTGATTGGATTCGGTCAACACCTCCACCATCTCACTTCCATTGAAGAGGGCAACTTTCGCTGTCGTATTTCCTATGTCGATAATTAAGTTCAATACTTTTCGTCTTTAGCGGCGCAAAGGTAAAGTAAAAAAAGAAAAGTTGAAGCATACAGGAGGAATTATCTTCTTTTTTCATTTCAAATATCGTCCCAAACGCCAAAATCGAACTATATATTTTTAAATATATAATTTATTAGTTATCCCTTATTATGGTACCGCTTTGCGTTTCATAGTTATTTTTCCTTACGCGACATTTCTCTATGTATCAATCAGTTACAAGAATTTTAAAGTGTTCCGCTCAGCGTTCCACATTTTATAAGGAAAAAAGAACGCTTTTAGAGGCCCTATTTACCCTAATCAGAGGCTCTGTTTAGGTGAAACGAAGCCTCTGTTTGGGTGAAATAGAGCCTCTGTTCTGATAAAACGGAGCCTCTGTTTCTACAATCCAACTATTCTTCGTATATTCGCCACCAAAATAATAAACGGGCATTTCTGATGAAACGGACAATTCTATATCCATTACTGACTCTTTATCTGCTTATCTTTTCAAACGGACAAGCCATAGCTTCTGACAACGACTCCATCCGCCTCAGCCTGCTGACTTGCGCCCCCGGTGAAGAAATCTACTCCCTGTTCGGACATACAGCCATCCGCTACGAAGATCCGGTCAACGGAATAGATGCCGTATTCAACTATGGACTATTCAGCTTCAATACTCCCAACTTCATCCTCCGTTTTTCACTCGGTGAGACAGACTACCAGCTGGGAGCTACCGACTACGCCCATTTCGCGGCGGAATATGCCTTCGACGGGCGCAGCGTCTGGCAACAGACACTCAACCTGAGCAAAGAAGAAAAAGCGAAACTCATCCGACTGCTACAGGAAAACTATCTTCCCGAAAACAGAGTTTACCGGTATAATTTCTTTTATGACAACTGCGCTACACGCCCGCGCGATAAAATAGAGGAAAGCATTGACGGAAAGGTAATATATCCCGCAGAGCCGCAAGACGGTTCGCTATCTTTCCGCGATATCGTACATCAATACTGCAAAGGCCATCCGTGGGCCCGCTTCGGCATCGACCTCTGCATTGGCAGCGAAGCAGACCGCCCCATCACGCAACGCCAAATGATGTTTGCCCCCTTTTACCTGATGGATGCTTTCGCAGGCGCCCAAATCGTCCATGATTCGGTTCAGCGTCCGCTCGTATCCGGCAAGGAGCTGATCGTAGACGCCCTTCCCGAGGAAGAAGAAGGCGGCTGGATGCCCACCCCGTTCCAATGTTCCCTCCTGCTTTTTATACTTACCGCTGCTGCTACTATCTACAGCATCCGCAAAAGGAGAGGACTCTGGGGTGTCGACCTTATTTTATTCGGTGCCGCAGGCATCGTGGGCTGTGTGCTGGCCTTCCTCGCCCTATTCTCCGAACATCCGGCTGTCAGTTCCAATTTCTTATTGCTGGTATTCCATCCGGGACAGCTTCTGATCCTTCCATACATCATTTATTGTGTCCGAAAAGGAAAGAAATGCTGGTATTTGACGCTGAATTTGGTCGTTTTAACACTTTTTATAGTGCTTTTTCCGCTAATTCCGCAGAGATTTGACTTAGCTGTTGTACCTTTGGCACTCTGTTTGCTGATACGTTCAGCGAGCAATTTGATATTGACCTCTAAAAAGAAATAATGAAAGGACTACTAACTTCCCTGATTACCGTACTGACCTTCACTGGGCTACAAGCTCAGTCGTTGCCTACTGCCCCTAAACTTGTGGTAGGACTCACGATTGACCAGTTGCGTACGGACTATCTGGAAGCTTTTTCGTCGCTCTACGGCGAGAGAGGCTTCAAACGCCTCTGGAAAGAGGGAAGAGTATTCCACAATGCAGAATATACATTCAGCGGTGTAGACCGTGCCTCTGCCATGGCAGCCATCTACAGCGGATCGACGCCTTCCGTCAACGGGATCATTTCCAACCGATGGATGGATGTAGCCACCCTACGCCCTGTCAACAGTACGGACGACGCGGCCTTCATGGGTTATTACACCGACCAGACCTGCGCCCCTACCAAATTATTAACCTCTACCATTGCCGACGAACTGAAAATAGCGACACAAGGCAAAGGTATCGTATACGCCATCGCCCCTTTCTGCGACGCAGCCATTTTCGCTGCCGGACATGCAGGAAACGGAGCGTTCTGGATCAATCCCACGACCGGAAAATGGAGCGGAACGACTTATTATGGCGAATTCCCCTGGTGGGCAAGCCAATATAACGACCGTCAGGCCATCGACTCCCGCATCTCCAGCGTCACATGGGAACCGGTTTTCCCACGTGGTATGTACACTTTCCTGCCAGATTGGCGGGACGTAGTGTTCAAATATAAATTTGACGACGACCGCAACAATAAGTTCCGCCGTTTCATCACCAGCCCATTCGTCAACGATGAAGTAAATGCCCTCGCAGAAGAAGCAATCGGCAAAGGTTCGGTCGGCATGGATGACATTACTGACTTATTGGCACTTACTTATTATGCAGGCAACTATGCGCACAAGTCCGTTCAAGAGTGTGCCATGGAAATACAGGACACTTATGTACGCCTCGACCGCAGCATCGCCAACCTGCTTGACCTGCTCGACAAGAAAGTAGGCTTGCAGAATGTGCTTATCTTCGTCACTTCCACCGGATATACGGACAGCGAATCGACGGATTCGGGACTGTACAAAATACCGACCGGAGAGTTTCACCTCAACCGCTGCACGGCCTTGCTGAACATGTTTCTGATGGCCACTTACGGCGAAGGAAAATATGTAGAAGCCTATCACGACCAGCAAATCTATCTGAACCACAAGCTACTGGAACAAAAGCAACTGAACCTGACAGAAGTGCAGGAAAAGTCTGCCGACTTCCTGATGCAGTTCAGCGGAGTAAATGAGGCATATTCCGCCCACCGGCTTCTCCTGGGTTCATGGACTCCGGAAATATACAGAATACGCAACGGCTATCACCGCAAGCGTTCCGGCGACCTCGTGATCGACGTATTGCCGGGATGGACTATCGTCAGCGAAAACGGCAACGAGAACAAGGTGGTACGTCATTCCTATATCCCCGCACCGCTGATCTTCATGGGTCACTCCGTGAAACCGGCCATCATTCAGACACCTGTAACAATCGACCATATTGCGCCTACACTGGCTCATTTCATGCGCATACGGGCTCCCAATGCCTCTTCTTCGGCCCCTATTACCGATCTTCGGTAAAAGATTCCTCACAAAAACCATGCGCAAAACATAAATAAATCAGCATTTTAATGTAACTTTGCGCGGATTTATAATCACTCTGCACTGCTTGGTAGCAGGTTTATGCTACTTTCCTTTCTCCGAAAGTGGAAAAGCACCGTGCAGACAATCAAGAAATAATAATAAACTAAATAATACAACATGGGATTTAATGAATTTTTAAGCTCGATTTTCGGAAACAAATCCACACGAGACATGAAAGAAATCAAACCCTGGGTAGAAAAGATCAAAGCTGCCTACCCGGAGATTGAAGCACTGGACAACGACGCCCTCCGTGCCAAAACGGAAGAACTCAAAAAATACATCCGCGAATCGGCTACTGACGAACGCGCTAAAGTGGAAGAACTCAAAGCGAGCATCGAAAGCACCGAACTGGAAGACCGCGAAGAAGTCTTTGCACAAATAGATAAGATAGAGAAAGAAATTCTCGAAAAATACGAGAAAGCACTGGAAGATGTATTGCCCGTAGCTTTCTCTATCGTCAAAGCAACTGCCAAACGATTTACGGAAAACGAAGAAATCGTAGTAACCGCGACTGAATTCGACCGCCATCTGGCTGCTACCAAAGACTTTGTACGCATTGAAGGCGACAAGGCCATCTACCAGAACCACTGGAATGCCGGTGGCAATGATACGGTATGGAACATGATTCATTACGACGTTCAGTTGTTCGGTGGTGTCGTTCTGCACAAAGGTAAGATTGCGGAAATGGCAACCGGTGAAGGTAAAACTCTCGTTGCTACCCTTCCGGTATTCCTGAACGCGCTGACCGGAAACGGTGTGCATGTAGTAACCGTGAACGACTACCTTGCCAAACGTGACTCCGAATGGATGGGCCCGCTTTATATGTTCCACGGTTTGAGTGTCGATTGCATCGACCGCCATCAGCCGAACTCCGACGCCCGTCGTCAGGCATACCTTGCCGACATCACGTTCGGTACCAACAATGAATTCGGTTTCGACTACCTGCGTGACAATATGGCTATCAGCCCGAAAGACCTTGTTCAACGCCAGCACAACTACGCCATCGTCGATGAGGTTGACTCGGTATTGATTGACGACGCCCGTACTCCGCTGATTATTTCCGGTCCGGTGCCGAAAGGCGACGACCAACTGTTCGAACAGCTCCGTCCGCTGGTAGAACGTCTGGTAGAAGCTCAAAAAGCATTGGCAACCAAATACCTCTCCGAAGCCAAACGATTGATTGCCTCCAACGACAAGAAGGAAGTGGAAGAAGGATTCCTTGCTCTTTATCGTAGCCACAAGTGTCTTCCAAAGAATAAGGCATTGATCAAGTTCCTCAGTGAACAGGGTATCAAAGCCGGCATGCTGAAGACCGAAGAAATCTACATGGAGCAGAACAACAAGCGTATGCACGAAGTGACCGAACCGTTGTATTTCGTCATCGAAGAAAAACTGAACAGCGTAGACCTCACAGATAAAGGTATCGACCTGATCACCGGTAACTCCGAAGACCCAACATTGTTCGTGCTGCCGGATATCGCCGCACAACTCTCCGAACTGGAAAATCTGAATCTGACCAACGAACAACTGCTGGAAAAGAAAGATGAGCTGCTGACTAACTACGCCATCAAATCGGAACGCGTACACACCATCAACCAGTTGCTGAAGGCTTACACCATGTTCGAGAAAGATGACGAATACGTTGTGATCGACGGGCAGGTAAAGATTGTAGACGAGCAGACCGGACGTATCATGGAAGGCCGCCGCTACTCTGACGGATTGCACCAGGCTATCGAAGCGAAGGAACGTGTGAAAGTAGAAGCCGCCACACAGACATTCGCAACGATCACTTTGCAGAACTACTTCCGTATGTATCACAAGCTGTCCGGTATGACCGGTACTGCCGAAACGGAAGCAGGCGAACTTTGGGACATCTACAAATTGGATGTAGTCGTTATCCCGACTAACCGCCCGATCGCAAGGAAGGATATGAACGACCGCGTTTACAAAACCAAACGCGAAAAGTATAAAGCCGTTATCGAAGAAATCGAACAACTGGTGCAGGCAGGACGCCCGGTACTGGTAGGTACGACTTCGGTAGAAATCTCCGAAATGCTGAGCAAAATGCTTACCATGCGTAAGATCGAACACAGCGTACTGAATGCGAAGTTGCACCAGAAAGAAGCTGAGATTGTAGCAAAAGCCGGTTTCAGCTGCGCAGTGACCATCGCTACCAACATGGCAGGTCGTGGTACCGACATCAAGCTGAGTCCGGAAGTAAAAGCCGCAGGTGGTTTGGCCATCATCGGTACGGAACGTCACGAATCCCGTCGTGTAGACCGCCAGTTGCGTGGTCGTGCAGGACGTCAGGGTGACCCGGGTT
>PPYF01267923.1_pt1 | contig 19138 bp, 20 predicted proteins | sample 1559871 | NCBI WGS metagenome assembly PPYF01 (sample SAMN08240021, study PRJNA423297) | Human gut metagenome, whole genome shotgun sequencing project. | reverse complement strand
TACATCGGCGTGGATCAGGAGTTGTACGACGCAGACAAGGTGGAGAGCGGTCTGGCCTGCAAGGAGCTTAAAATTGCGGTGAACCGGCCTATTGTGCTGTTTCCCTGCCGTATCCATCCGCAGAAGCGGCCATTCCTGATGCTGGAAATTGCTAAGGAAGTAAAAAAGCAGCTTCCCAATATTGCATTTGTGGTGGTTGGAGACGGCCCGCAGTTTGAGGAACTGAAGATCACCATAGAGCGAGAAGGTTTACAGGAGACCGTGTACCTGGCGGGCCGCCAGAATGATATGCGGCCCTACTACAAGGATGCTGCATTGACGCTGATCTGCTCTCTGAAAGAGGGCCTTGCACTGACGGCCTATGAATCGCTGTCTATGTCTACCCCGGTGATTACCTCGGATGTGGGCGGACAGGCGGAACTGATCGACAGCACCGTGGGAAAAGTCCTGCCGCTGCTGCAAAGTGAGTCGGAGGAACTGGACAGCCGGGAGTTTTCTCAGGAGGAAGTGCGGCAGTATGTGGGCGCTATCACGGATATTCTCGGGGACTGTGCGGCCTACGAAAAGATGTGCGTAGCTTGCCGGAAGAAAATAGAGGATGGCTTCTCGTCTCAGATCATGATTCAGAAGCTGGAGAAAATTTTCGAGGAATTGGTTCACGACACAGAAAAAATCCAACAGCGGAAGGCTTTGGCGCAAAAGCTGGGAAGTTTTGAACGGCTGACGTCCGATTATTACACAGTTTATCGATTGAGCGAATCCATGCAGTCTGAAGCGGAAGAAGTCTGGAAATCCCGGGAATGGTTCCGGGAACTGTACGAGGCGGCAACCGGACAGATTCCAACGCCCACGGACCACAAAACTGTGGAAGAAACCGGGGAGATGCTGCCGGACATTACATTGCAGATGTACCGCTCCGGCAAAATCGGCTTCAAGTACATCATAAAATATCTTCTCGCGTGGGCCAAATATAAGTTCTCCGGAAAGAAAACATAAAGGAATACCATGATTCAAAAAATGAAAAGATACCAGTTCCTGTTTGAGGAGCTGGTCAAGCGGGATTTTAAAAAGAAATACAAGCGAACGGTGCTGGGAATGGCGTGGAGCCTGCTCTCTCCGCTGCTGACGCTGCTGGTCATGCGGCTGGTGTTTACGCAGTTTTTCGGGGAGACCATGGAGCATTACACCACCTATTTGTTCTGCGGAAACCTGATCTTCGCGTGTTTCAGCGAGTCAACCGGACTGGGCATGACCTCCTTGTTGGAAAATGCAGATATTTTCTCTAAGGTCAATGTGCCGAAGTACCTGTTTTTGCTCTCGAAAAGCATTCAGGGCTTGATAAACTTCGGCCTGACGCTGCTGGTGTTTTTCCTATTCTGCATTCTGGACGGTATCACATTCACCTGGAAGTTCGTCCTGCTGCTGTACCCCAGTTGCTGCCTGGTCCTGTTCAATATTGGTGTAGGACTGATTCTTTCGGCCCTGTTCATGTTCTTCCGGGATATTCAATATCTTTGGTCTGTGTTTACACAGCTTCTCATGTATATGTCGGCCATCTTCTATACCATCGACCAGTACAGCTATACGGTCCAGTGTCTGTTTTTGGTCAATCCGGTCTATCTGTTCATTCGGTATTTCCGAAAAATAGTCATCGAAGCGACGATTCCGACCCTGTGGTTCCACCTGCTGATGCTGGCGGATGTGCTGATCGTTCTTGCGATTGGCTGCTGGATGTACAAGAAGTATAATCACCGGTTCCTGTATTACATTTAACGGAGGAGCGTATGGAAGTCTTAAACGTAGAAAATGTTTCGATCCGTTACATGACCGGCGATTTTAAGGACATCGGCCTGAAAGAATACATCATGCGGCGGCTGAAAAAGAACTACCAGGTGACGGAATTCTGGGCGGATAAAAACATCACTTTTTCCCTGAACCAGGGCGATATGCTGGGCATTATCGGCACCAACGGTGCCGGAAAGAGCACGCTGCTGAAGGCAATTTCCGGCATTATGGAGCCGACGGAGGGAAAAGTAGAGCGCAAGGGCACGATTGCGGCCCTGCTGGAGCTGGCCTCCGGCTTCGACGGTGATCTGACCGTGCGCGAGAACACCTATCTGCGGGGGGCGATGCTGGGCTACACTCGAAAGTTTATGGACGAAATGTACGGAGAGATCATCACATTTTCCGGTCTGGCCGAATTTCAGGACCGCCCCTTCAAGCATTTGTCCTCCGGCATGAAATCCAGACTGGCGTTTTCCATTGCCAGTCTGGTCAACCCGGATATTCTGATTCTGGATGAGGTCCTGTCCGTCGGCGATGGTGCGTTCAAGAAGAAAAGCGAGGCTAAGATGAAGGAGATCATCGCCGGCGGAGCAACCACCATTCTGGTTTCCCACTCACTGGAACAGGTACGGGAGATGTGCAATAAAGTACTGTGGCTGGATAAGGGAAAACAGGTGGCGTTTGGAGGGACGAGGGAAGTTTGTAAGAGGTATCTGAGGTTTTTGGAGGAGAGATGATTATATGCAGGGAAGCAATAGCACAATAAAAAATGTTAAAACGTATATAGTAATGTTGATATGTCTGCTGATGGTGTTTTTTCCATTTGTTCAGATGCACTTTTCATCAGATTCATATGCCAATATACAAGCAATTGATACAAATGTCCATTTAGTAAATGGACGCATTATAAGTTGGGCGGTGCAGAGTATAGTTAGCCAACTCGGCATCAATGTTGTAATAAAACAAAGCGCAATTACGATCTTGCTTTTATGTGTTTTGGCCCTGTCGATGACGCTAATTTACACAGAATTACAAAGAAGCCTTAACGGTAATGTATTTGCACAAACCATTGCATTTGTCGGTGTGCTGCTTATCTATCTCAATGTGTTCTTTGCTGAATCGCTTTTATATGTGGAGTCGTTAACTATCACAATTGTGGGCTTATTATTTCTCACAATAGCGATTGTTCTGGCAAGTCGAGAACTTAACTGTAAAAGAATATTGGTTTCATTCATATTAGTTCTACTAGCATTGAATATGTATCAGCTGTATGTTGAGTTTTTTGTTGTACTTACCTGTACGCTAGTTTTTGCAAAATATGGAGGCAAACTAGAAAGGGGAGCGCTTCAACACTCCGTGATTGTGGTCATAGAGGCGGGTATAGCTTCTACCATTACAGTTTTTATTCAGCCAACAATCAGTCAACTTTTTGGAATGCCTGCGCCAGACAGAGCGGCGACTTTCCAGGTGGACGTAATTGTGAACAATTTGATGTCAATAGTCAATTCTCAAAAGTCTATCTGGTATGACGCATTAGGACTACTTCCAAAATTTAGTTTATTGTTTTGCTTTCTGCTCTTAGCTGTTATTTATTTTGGAAAATGTATCCTCACGCGGGATATCGGTGGAATGGCGTATGGTATTTTTGGATTTACAGTTAGTATGGTACTGACATTTGCTCCACATATTATCGCAAGCGTAGTGTGGTTGGCACCACGAACAATGCCTGGTATTTTTCATATACTTACATTTCTGACGATTGCAATTGCTGTAAAAATAGATGCAAAAGAAGACAAACGTTTGTGTGGCCTAACTGTAGGAACTATGTGCCTGTTCTTAGCCTTAAATGCATATAGTGCGGTCGGAATTGTCACAAATAATATTGCGACGAACCGACTTGATGAAAATTATGCACGGCAGATTGAAGCCAGAATTGAAGAATATCAGAACAGTACTGGAAATGAGATTCATAAAATTGCTACGGTCAATGATAAAAATCCCACATATAGCTACGAAGGAATCCAATATGTTACCCATGATATGAATATTCGTGGGTTAGTAGTGAGTTGGGGCGATGTAAATCTTATCAACTACTATTGTGACAAAAACTATGAAAAAGTGCCGATGCCAGATGAAATTTATGATGCCTATTTTAAAGAAAAAGACTGGTCAGTATTTGATCTGGACGCACAGGCAATTTTTGCTGATGATACTCTTTATCTGGCGATGTATTAATGTGAGGTTGATAAATATGATATTCTTCAACACCCCACCCACCGTGGGCAAGGAGACACAAACGTATCAAAAGTTACCTGAGACATATGTACTCAGAGATGATGTAGAAGCTATGATTTATGTACGAACGGCACCGCTAAGTTCAGAACAAATTCGGCAACTGGGAGAAAGATTTGAATTATATTACTCAGAGTACCCAAACTTGTTTTCTGATCGAGTTAAGAACTTTATGGAAAACGTTATGCGGAATGATGTCACCGAGAATTGAAGGAGTGCAGTGTGAAACTATAGATTGGGAGTAAAGCTCAGATGCAAAAAACCATATTGGAAATTTCTAAGAATTGGAAATTAAGCGACGCAAATATTCAGAATCTAGAAGAAATAAAGTCATGGATTACAGAGCGAAATAATCAACTTGTGGTGTCGATAGATAAAGTGGGTTTTGCTAACGGGAATTTTTGGTTCTATGACCCAAACGAAGGCTGTATCCGCAACAAAAATCGCAGCTTCTTTTCAATCACTGGTTTTCAGAAGGTCATGCTGAACGGATGCGTCCTCGCCCAGCCTATAATCTTACAGCAAGAAATAGGTTATCTCGGTATTATCTGCAAAGAGTTTGACGGTGTCATGCACTTCCTAATGCAGGCAAAGGTCGAGCCGGGGAATGTGAACAAGATCCAAATTTCGCCCACCATTCAGGCGACCAAAAGTAACTTCACACAGAAGCACGGTGGAGCAACGCCACCATACTTGGATTATTTCGCCAACGCGAACCGATACGAAATCATTGTGGATCAGATTCAGTCTGAACAGTCATCCCGGTTTTACAAAAAGCGCAACCGCAACATTATTATCCGGGTAGAAGAAGACATCCCGATATTGCCCTCTCACCATTGGATGACGCTGGGACAGATTAAACGGCTGATGCGGGAGGACAACCTAGTCAATATGGACACGCGGACAGTTCTCTCCTGCATTCCATTTTGCAAACTGCAACTGTCTCCTTTGGAGCTGTCTGAACTGTCCGACGGGTTCCAGGACAAGGCTCTATTTCGCTCTATCTTCATCGGGGAAGCAGACAATCAACTTCCACAGATTTATCAGTACATCAATAACAGCAAAATGTTTGAAGAGGCGCAAAAGAATTTAGTGCCACTGCATGAATTGTCAGACTGGGAGTGGAAGAACGGCGAGTTCGTGTGTAAGCATCCGTATCCTTTCAAAGTTGTTTTCTGCGATATTGCCATTGAGGGTCGGGAAGTCAAGCACTGGACACAACCTCTGTTTGAGGCTTGTGGGATTGCTACATTTGGTTTGATCTGCTGCGAAGATAACGGTGTGCTAAAATTCGTTGTTAGAGCGACGTCGGAGATTGGCTGCTTTGATTGCGTTGAGTTGGGTCCAACTGTGCAACGAGAGGCTATGCCTATTCAGAAAACAGCAGATGCTGTGACCGAATTCTTCGATACACAGTTGGTGCAGAGAACAAATGTGTTCTTTGACCATCTGTTGTCGGAAGAAGGTGGTCGCTTCTACCATGAACAAAATAGGAATGTTTTGGTTCGGGTAAGGCGTGAGGAATTACCTCCGTTGCCAAAGGGATACTTCCTGTTGGATTATCGGACTTTGAACGAGCTGGTACAGGTGAATAACACGCTCAATATTCAACTTCGGAACCTGCTTTCACTGTTGGAGGCGTAACTATGAGATTGGGAATTTTAGGGACGGCGGATATTGCTTTTCGGCGATTTCTACCGTCACTGAAGAAGTACCCGCAGGTAGAGTATGCGGGGGTAGCCTCTCGGACAAAGGGGACCGCCAAACGGTTTGTGGAAATGTTCGGCGGACGGGCCTACGACAGCTACGACGCGCTTTTAGCCGATGAGAGCATCGATGCGGTTTATGTTCCGCTACCGCCCGCGCTGCACTATGAGTGGGGCAAAAAGGTGCTGCTGTCTAGAAAACATCTGTTGATGGAGAAGCCGTTTACCACTAGCGCGGCGAAAACGACGGAACTATTGGCAATCGCGGTAGAACACGGCTTGGCTGTTCATGAGAATTATATGTTCCTGTATCACAGCCAGCTTGCCAAAATCAAAGAACTGATTGCAGACGGTGCGATAGGAGATATCCGGCTGTATCGCATGGCGTTTGGTTTTCCAAAGCGTGCGGGAAGCGACTTTCGCTATGACAAGGCACTGGGCGGAGGCGCATTGCTGGATTGCGGCGGCTATCCAGTGCGGCTTTCCTTGGAGTTGCTGGGAGATACGGCAAGGGTAGTGCAGGCAAAGCTGACGCAACCGAAGGGCTATGAGGTGGATGTGTTCGGCTCAGCAGTTTTGGAAAATGAAGATGGTCTTTGCGCTCAGGCATCCTTTGGTATGGATAATGCATATCAGTGCCAACTGGAAGTTTGGGGCAGCAAGGCAACCCTGATTGCGCCGAGAATTTTCACTGCAGGTGACAGCGTCCAACCAGGACTGATTCTACGGACATCCAATGGCGAAACGGTAAAGCAGATGGAATGTGATGACCAGTTTTTGCACTCGATCCAGCAATTTGTGAAAAGCTGTACCGATCTGCGTGAACGAGCATTGTCGATGGAGTTGATTCGGAAACAAAGTGTGCTAGTTCAGGACGTATTTGAAAAAGGAGAGATACGATGATCCCGTTTAATAAGGCCAGCATTACAGATAGAGAAGAGCAGAATCTTATAGATGCCTTACATAACAGCAAGCTGTCCGGCGATGGCAACTATACTATGAAGGTTTATGAGCAGCTAAAGAAGCGATTCGGGTTGGAGAATGTCCTGCTGACTACTTCCGGCACGACTGCTTTGGAGATGGCCTCGCTGCTGATTGACTTACAGCCCGGGGATGAAGTTATCGCACCCTCGTTCACCTTTTCCTCTACGGTCAATGCTTTTTTGCTGCGAGGAGCTAAGCCTGTGTTTTGCGACATTCGGGAAGATACATTCAATATGGACGAAAGATTGATCGAAAGATTGATTACACCGAATACCCGTGCGATCTACTGCGTGGATTATGCAGGTGTCCCCTGTGAGATGGATACGATCAATGCAATTGCAAAGAAGCACGGGCTGTTTGTGATCGAGGATGCGGCGCAGGCTATTGGCTCCACATACAAGGGCAGATACGCTGGTACGCTGTCTGAGTTTGGGTGCTACTCCTTCCATGAAACAAAAAACTATGTGATGGGTGAAGGCGGTGCCATTGTACTGAACGAAGCGCAATATAAGGAGCGTGCTGAGATTATTCGGGAGAAAGGAACCAACCGCAGACAGGTACTGAAGGGTTGGGTGGACAAGTATACCTGGCATGACATCGGTTCTTCATTTTTGCCCTCCGATTTACTAGCGGCTGTTTTGAGTGCCCAGTTAGATCGTTATGATGAAATCATGGAAAAAAGAATGCGGGTATGGAATGCTTATCATGAACAGCTTAAGCCGTTGGAAGGCGCTGGGAAACTGCGGCGACCGATTCTGCCGGAAAATGTGCGGCATAACGGACATATGTACAATATTGTTCTTCCCTCGGATGAAACACGTACCAATCTAGTCGCAGCTTTAAAACAGCAGGGAATCATGGCCTATATCTGTTATGTCCCACTGCACTCTGCCCCTATGGGACAGAAACTGGGATGGAAACCCGAAGATTGTCCGGTGACGGAGGATATGGGGGGCAGAGTTCTGCGTCTGCCCCTGTATGCGGATATGACGGTGGAGGATGCGAAACATGTAATCGAGAGCATTAAGAAAGTGCTATAAGAGAATGGAGGAGAATATGGATTGGGGAAATAAGACATATTTGATTACCGGAGGTACATCCGGAATTGGGCTGCAGGTGGCAACGGATTTGGCTGCAAAAGGCGCAAAGGTCGTTATTGTTGGCAGCAATCCAACCAAGTTGGAGCACGCGGTATCACAGCTTCCGACTGGAAATCATGGGATATGCTTTGATTTGAAAAATCTTAATAAAATAGGGGACATTTTCGCACAATGCGCGGAGTGGGGCATAGTCTTTGATGGTATGGTACACTGTGCAGGAATTTCACCGCTGATGCTTGTTCGAGAGAACGATGTGCAGACGATGCTGGATACATTTTCCGTAAACTATTTCTCCTTCGTAGAACTTGTGAAGTATTTCCAGCGGGAGATGACTTCGGCATCTGCTGCAAGCATTGTTGCAATTTCATCGATCACAGCATCACAAGCAAGTAACCGGCAGAGTGTTTACGGCAGCAGTAAGGCAGCCTTAGAGGAGACGGTACGCTGCTTGGCAAAGGAATTGATGCTGCGGCATATTCGCGTTAACGCAGTAGCACCCGGAGTTGTGGAAAGCGAGATGCTTGCCCAACTTGAGACAAAAAGCAACGGTATAGCAAGGAGCCCTCTAGGAATAATTCCTGCGGAACAAGTGAGCCGCCTTATCCTGTACCTATTGTCAGATGATGCTGCATATATGACAGGGTCAATACTAAAAATGGATGCGGGTCATGATGTATGGCTGCGGTAGGGGGGAGCATGTTATGGTAATTTCTATGAAAAAACAACGCCGCAACATTGTTGAAGTTGCGTATAGGGCGAGACAGGGGCATCTATCCAGTAGTATGTCTGTGCTGGAGTTATTGAACGTCTTGTATAAAGAAGTGATGAACTTTGACCCGACAAAGCCAGACGATAAGATGAACGATTGCCTTATCTTAAGTAAAGGACACGCAGCACTTGCTCAGTACGCAGTGCTGTTGGATTTGGGATGCATCACAGAGAAAGAGTTTTTCTCCTACTCCAAATTCGATAGTATATTAGGAGAGCATCCAGATCGGAACAAGGTTCCCGGTGTGTGTGTTTCCACGGGCTCCCTTGGGCATGGTTTTCCTAATGCTGTTGGGCTCGCAGCAGGTTTTGCGGCACAGAATATGCCGAACAGGACATATGTTGTTATTGGCGATGGAGAAGCAAACGAGGGAAGCATTTGGGAAGCTGCAGCCGCTGCAGCACTACTTCAACTTCATCGGCTGACCTGCATAGCTGACGATAACCAGTCAGCTAGTCATATGCCAGAACTGGGAGCAAAGTTTGCTTCCTTTGGCTGGGATGTGGTAGAGATTAACGGAAATGACTTGGAGCAGGTGCGCCATGCACTTGAACGACCTCACACAAAACCTCTGTTTGTATGGGCACACACTGTTAAAGGCTATGGCTGCCGCTTGATGGAAAGAGATCCGGAGGGATGGCATCACCGTATTGTGACTGATTCCGAATATCAAGAGTTGATGGAGGAACTACAATGAATATGCGCGAAGCCTTTGTGGCTGCAACAAAAGATATTTTAAAGGAAAATGAAAAAACTGCGCTCGTTTTAGGTGGCATTAGCGTTGCTAGCTTTTCTGATGAACTTGAGAAGTATCCGAAACGCGTGTTTGATGCGGGGATTATGGAGCAGGCTGGATTAAGTATTGCAGCGGGTATGTCTATTGCGGGAATGATTCCAATCTATCATACGATAGCACCATTTTTGGCTGAACGCGCATATGAGCAGCTAAAGATAGATTTTGGCTATCAGAAGATAGGGGGTAATTTCGTTTCAAATGGTGCTTCTCTTGATTATTCATCATTTGGTGCTACACATCAATGCCCTGCTGAAATTGCGATTCTAAAGCAGATTCCTGGTATGCAAATTGTGACAGCAGGAACCCCAAAGGAATTTGACATGCTTTATCGCGCAAACTATGACAATGGAAAGCCCACCTACTATCGTCTATGTAGAGATGCAAATAGCGTGGAAAATGAAGTAATTCTGGGTAAGGCAAACATTATTAAGAAGGGAAATAAGCTTACTGTGATCGCGGTTGGGCCGATGCTTGAGACAGCCATTCAGGCAACAGAAGGACTAGATGTGACAGTGTTGTACTATGCATCTGTTGCGCCGTTTGATTGTGAAACACTGGTAAATAACTGCCCAAGCGGGAAAGTCTTGATTTGTGAACCATATTATGAGGGCGGACTTTTATATGATGTGATTCAGACTTTACATGGTAGAGTTTCTTACATAGATACATTTGGACTCCCCCATGAGTTTTGTGAGCATTATGGTACGACGCATCAAAACATGGAATATTGGCATCGAACGGTGAAAGATTTGCATGATCGCGTAACAAGGGCGCTTTAAATGGGAGAAGTCTATGAATCGGAAAATCAATGTGCTGGTCACAGGTGTTGGTGCTATTATCGGCTATGGAATCATTAAGAGTTTGCGGGCGTCTAAATACGATTGCAATATTATCGGTATGGACATTTATGCCGATGCGGTGGGACAAGCTTGGTGCGACAGCTTTGTTCAGGCTATACCTGCCGCCGATCCGAACTACGTTCCCTTTGTGCTGAAGGTCATGGAAGAGCATCAAATTGATCTTATCATGTTCGGTACAGAACAAGAGATCAACCGGCTTTCAAGTGCAGAAGAGGAAATGGGCGCGCAATATAAAAAGCTGGTACTTAACCGGAAGGAGATTATCGCGCTGTCTGATGACAAATGGGCGACATACCAGATGCTTTGTCAAAATGACCTTCCGACCATTCCCTCAATGATCGAAGGTTCTTATGATGCTATTACACAGGCTTTGGGAACACCATTTCTGCTCAAACCGCGTCAGTCTTATGCCGGTAAAGGCATGGTGGTGATTCATGACGAGTCAGAATTCCAATACCGTCGTAGCCGTCTACCACAAGAACAATTTATGGTACAGAAGCTGATTGGTGATGACGAGCACGAATATACCGCCGCCACATTTGGCTTTGGAGATGGAACGTGTCTGGACAAACCAATTGTATTTTCACGCAAGCTGAGCCAAGAGGGGGCTACAGCAAAGGCGCGAAGTATTGAAGTACCAGAAATAGAGGAACAGATCAAGATACTGACCGGTATTTTGAAACCTGTTGGCCCCACAAATTACCAATTTAGGAAAGAGGGAGAACAGTATCTGCTGCTGGAGGTAAATCCAAGAATATCATCGTCCACCTCCATCCGGACGGCCTTCGGTTATAACGAGGCGGAAATGTGCATCACATGGTATCTTCATGGTAATCGGCCGGAGCAGCCGGAGATCCATACAGGTGTAGCGCGGCGGTATATTGCAGACTGGGTAGATGTAGAATGATCGCGTTTATATCGGATATTCATGGGAATTATCCGGCACTGCAAGCTGTGCTTCATGAGATCGACCGGATGAAGTGTGATCAAATCATTTGCTTGGGTGATGTGACCGGGTATTATAGCCAAGTGAATGAATGCATTGCTCTGCTGCGTCAAAGGGGAATTCCCTGCTTGTTGGGAAATCACGACTACTATTTGATTTCCAATGACTGCTGCTCTTCTAAAACTGTAAAACTGTGTCTGGATTATCAAAAAACGGTGATTTCAGAGGATAATCTGAACTGGTTAAGAGGAAACTCGCCATTTGCGGATACAGCTGAATTTTCACTGCGGCATGCAGGTTGGCATGATGCAATTGAGGAACGATTTGATAGGTTTGATTTTTCGTGGGTTGATGCCATGCCGCAGCAGGCATTTTTCTCAGGTCATACACATGTGCAGGGTATGTGCGTGAACGTGTCAATGGACAGGGTGTATTGTAATCCCGGCTCAGTTGGACAACCGAGAGATAATGATCCCCGCGCGGCTTTTGCCGTTTGGACTGGAGGATGTAATAAGGTATCGTTACATCGTGTCCCGTATGACATAAACGAAACTGTGCGGCATATGCAGGCGGCAGGCCTTGGCGATTGGATTTGGAAGGGCCTTTATACAGGGCGGCAAATCGGAAAATAAGTGGGAAGTGTTTTATGGAAAAGCTATCAGTAGTGATTCCCTGCTACAAGTCGGAGTCTATGATTAGGTCCGTTGTGCAGGAGACGGTCTGTGCACTGGTGAAAAGACCGGAATACGCATATGAGATAATTCTTGTTAATGATGGCTCGCCCGATGGAACTTGGCGGGAGCTACAGCATCTGGCAAGCGAAAACAAAAACATCAAGAGCATCAATCTGGCCAGAAATTTTGGACAGCACGCCGCACTAATGGCGGGGTATCGTGCGGTGACCGGTGATATCGTTGTGGGACTCGATGATGACGGAGAGCATGACCCGGGGTATATCTACGACTTAGTCGATAAGCTTAACGAGGGCTATGACTATGTGTGCGCGCATTTTACGGAAAATCCACCGCGTGGACTACGAAAGCTTGGCACAGCGGCAAATGCAAAAATGGCAGAGAAACTCATAGATAAGCCTCAAGACGCGGAGTTGAGCAGTTTTTATGTGGAGCGGCGGTTTGTTACAGATTATATAACAACCTGTAGCAACCCTTTTCCCTATATAGCGGGTCTCCTTTTGCAGGCGACACATAATATGGCTGTCATTGACCTCCCCAAGCGAAAAAGACTGGAAGGCAACTCGGGCTATACTCTGAAAAAACTAATTGGCCTTTGGATCAATGGATTTACCGCTTTTTCTGTGAAACCGCTTCGGATAGCAACCATGTTAGGCGCAATGGTCGCATGCGCTGGATTTCTCAGCGGTATTGTGGTAATCATCCGGAAACTATGTGATCCGACGATTCTTATTGGTTATAGCTCTCTTATGGCGGGGTTGTTATTTATCGGCGGATGTATTTTGCTTTCGTTGGGATTGATTGGGGAATATGTCGGGCGCATTTATCTGAATATTAACCATATCCCCCAGTACGTAATTCGAGAAACCATAAACTGCGGCGACAAGACAGAGGTAAAGTCATGAAAAAACTTGCCATCATCGGTGCATCGTACTTACAGCTTCCTCTCATTGAAAAAGCGAAGTCAATGGACATTGAGACCCATGTGTTTGCGTGGGCGGCTAATGATGTAGGTGAACACGCCGCCGACTATTTCTACCCTATCAGCATTGTGGAAAAGGAACAGATATTGGACAAATGCCGTCAGATCGGGATTGACGGCATTTGCTCCATCGCGTCTGATCTGGCCATGGTCGCGGTGAACTATGTTGCTGAGCAGATGGGCTTGGTTGGGAACTCCACCGCCTGTACAATGCGGTCTACAAACAAGCATCTGATGCGGCAAGCGTTTGAGCAGCACGGCGACCCATCGCCCAAAAGCCGACTGGTGGCGTCGGTAGACGAGCTGCGCGGAGTGCCACTGCAATATCCGGTGATCGTGAAGCCGACGGACCGTTCCGGCAGCCGCGGCATTACAAAGCTGCTGGACGGGGCGGGACTAGAAGCTGCCATTGATGCAGCAAAGGGGCAGAGCTTCGAGAGAAAAGCGCTGGTAGAGGAGTTTGCCGAGGGGCAGGAATACAGTGTGGAGTGCATTTCCTGGCAGGGAAAGCATCACTTTTTGGCTATGACAAAGAAGTATACCACCGGTGCGCCGCACTTTATCGAGACCGGACACATTGAACCGGCTCCAATTTCCGCTGAGAAGCTGAACGAGGTTCAGGACATTGTATTTCATGCGCTGGACAGCCTGGAGATTCAAAATGGTGCCTCGCACACGGAGTTAAAGATCGACAATGCAGGACGCATACGAATCATAGAGATCGGCGGACGTATGGGCGGCGACTGCATTGGAAGCGACTTGGTCCCGCTGTCTACCGGCGTTGATTTCGTGAAGTCCGTGATCCAGGTGGCGCTGGGGACAGAGCCAGATATCCAGCGGCGTGAGCACCAGCAGACTGCGGCAATTCGATTTATCTTTAATCAAGCAGACCTAGATGTCCTAAATCAATTAAAGCAAGAACACCCGGAATATTTGGTGCGAGAGGATGTAAGGCCGCTGTCTGATGAAACGGTAGTAGATAGCTCCACCCGATATGGCTATTTCCTGATGTGCGGGCCGGAAATTTCTGAACTGGAACATTATTTGCCCGAGGAGCAGCGCTGAGGGGACACAATGAGACAAGAAATAAAGATAATTTGTTTGCTGCACCTGATGCTCATGGTCTACTCCCTCAGCGGTGTATGCAGTAAACTGGCGGCAGGCGAGCCGTTTCTTAGCGCTCGATTCTGCATCTTTTACGGAACAGTGATTTTACTGCTGGCCTTCTATGCAGTTGCGTGGCAGCAGGTGATACGAGTGTTGCCTCTGACCACTGCCTTTGCCAACAAGGCGGTCACCACCGCATGGGGTCTGGTTTGGGGACTGCTCTTTTTTCAAGAACAGATTACTTTCGGTAAGCTGCTGGGGGTGACACTGGTGATTGCAGGCGTTGTGCTGTTTTCCACAGCGGAGCAGGAGGCATAAATGGAACAAACAACGATGTTTTATGCCGCTGTGCTTCTGATTGGCGTATTTTTGAGTGCGATCTCCCAAGTGATGTTAAAAAAGGCTGCCATGAAAACCTACGCCAGCAAGTGGAAAGAGTACATGAACCCCTTGGTTATCATAGCTTATACAATTTTTGTAGGTACCACCCTGCTGAGCGTCTACGCCTATAAAGGTATCCCACTCTCTATGGGGCCAGTGCTGGAGGCTACCAGCTACATCTATGTGACCTTCTTCGGGGTGACAATTTTTAGAGAGAAGTTAAACAGAAAGAAATTAGAAGCTCTGGCGCTGATTGTTGGTGGAATATTGGTGTATTCGCTGGCGTGGTGACTGGAGTTACAGGAGGTAACCATGAAAGGTATTATCTTAGCTGGCGGTTCTGGGACGCGATTGTACCCAATCACAAAAGGTGTTTCCAAACAAGCACTGGCCGTTTATGACAAGCCTATGATTTATTACCCGCTGTCCACGCTGATGCTGGCGGGAATTCGGGATGTATTGATTATATCCACACCTAAGGATATTTCGGTTTTTGAGGACATTTTGGGAGATGGTGCCCAGCTAGGGATGACCTTCAGCTATGCAGTACAGGAGCATCCAAATGGACTTGCCGAGGCGTTCATCATCGGGGAAAAATTCATCGGAGCAGACAAAGTGGCGCTGGTGTTGGGAGATAACATCTTCTATGGAGCCGGGTTTTCCGCCGTCTTGCAAGAGGCGGCGGAGGAGGACGGCGCGGTTATTTTTGGATATCCGGTACATGATCCCTCTAGTTTTGGAGTGGTGGAATTTGATAAAAATGGCCGGGTATTATCTTTGGAGGAAAAACCAAGTAAACCAAAGTCCAAGTTTGCGGTACCTGGGTTATATTTCTACGACAATTCTGTGGTACAAATCGCAAAACAGGTTAAACCATCCGCCCGGGGAGAATTAGAGATCACCTCGGTGAACAACGAGTACCTGCGGCGAGGTTTGCTGCGAGTCAAACAGTTTGGTCGTGGCATGGCGTGGTTGGATACCGGTACTTATGAAAACCTTTTGGAAGCGGCACGTTTCGTTGAAATCATTCAAAAGCGCCAGGGGCTGTATGTTTCCTGCGTGGAAGAGATTGCATATCGGAGAGAATTTATCAATAAGGAGCAGTTGTTAGAACTGGCCAAGCCGCTGATGAAGACGGAATATGGGCAATATCTTACTGCCATTGCGGAGGAAAAAATTTGAAAAATGTATTAGTCACCGGCGGTGCCGGATTCATTGGCTCGAACTTTATTCATTATATACTGGAGCGAGAGCAGAATTTGTCAGTTTTAGTCAATCTAGATCTGTTGACCTATGCCGGAAATCTGGAAAACCTGAAAGATATAGAACATGATTCTCGCTATTGCTTTGTTAAAGGTGACATTCGAGATAAGGTGTTGATTGAACACCTATTCGAGAAATACAACTTTGACACGGTCGTGCATTTTGCAGCGGAGTCTCATGTGGATCGCAGCATTGTGGAGCCGGAAATTTTCCTGACTACAAATATTGTTGGTACGCAAACGCTGCTGGATGCCGCCAAACGGCATTGGAAGCTGAAACCGGATGATAAGTATTCTCTAGAGTACAAGCCAGGTGTGCGGTACCTTCAAGTTTCCACGGATGAGGTGTATGGCGCTCTTGGCAAAACGGGAATGTTCCGGGAAAGCACGCCGCTCTCGCCCAACAGCCCGTATTCCGCATCTAAAGCCAGTGCAGACCTGATTGTACGCGCATACCATGAGACCTACGGAATGCCGGTAAATATCACCCGCTGCTCCAACAATTATGGTCCGTATCAGTTTCCCGAGAAACTTATTCCGTTGATGATTTATAATGCACAGAACGATAAGTCGCTGCCGATTTACGGTGATGGACTGCAGATTCGGGATTGGCTTCATGTAAAGGACCATTGTGCGGCCATCTACACGGTGCTAAATAAGGGAAAAATAGGTGACGTTTATAATATCGGCGGTAACAACGAAAAAGCGAACATTGAGATCGTGCGCCTTATTCTGACGAAGCTGGGCAAGCCGGAAAGCCTGATTACTTATGTCCAGGATCGACCCGGCCACGACCGGCGCTATGCCATCGACAACTCCAAAATCACGACGGAGTTGGGGTGGAATCCTGTGTACACCTTTGAGCGGGGCATCCATGAGACGATCCAATGGTATCTGGATCACCCCGAGTGGGTAGAACGGATTACTTCCGGGGACTATCAGGAAATGTATTCCAAAGCAGGAAAATTATAACCCTAGAAAAAAGTACCTCTCAAGGGCCGACTGATCCATAGGTGCAGTACCATCGGCTTATGTATCTTGGTGACGATTCCGTTTCCGGGAACTGGGGTATGGACCAGCGCACTGGTAGCTGCCATATCAGATATGCGGTTGAGAGATGCAGTGCTGGCGATTTTCTTAGGCATTTGCATTGCAGCACGTATCATGCCGACAGTAACATTCGGACTTTTTTACATTCTATAAAAACAGTGAATAAACTCACAACTCTTGCTTCACATAGGAAGGGTTGTGAGTTTGCTGTTTCTTTTGTAAATTTCGGAAAGATGTTGATTGACACTATACAAACTATCATTTGTTGACTTTGGATAGCATGCATGGTATCATGCGAATATAAATCAATGAACCATTAGGCTGCTATGCAGTTCATGATACATGGAGAATGGGCGTATGAAAGAATCTCTTGCAGATATGTTCCCTGAAATCACAGTTGAATGGGAATGTGAGAAGAATGCACCGTTGGTGCCGGAACATGTTTCGCCAAAGAGTCAGAAGAAAGTTTGGTGGAAATGTAAAAATGGGCATAGCTGGGAACAGAAGATAAATTTAAGAGTAGAGTGCAAGGGGGGGATGTCCCTATTGCGGGGGCCGAAAAGTATGGAAGGGATTCAACGATTTGGCGACTTTGCACCCGGAATTGGCGGGAGAATGGGATGGAACGGCAAACGGGAATTGGAAGCCGTCAGACTTTTTGTCGAATTCCCATGAGAACGTGCATTGGATTTGCAAAAGAGGACATCACTGGGAAGCGAAGATATTTGAAAGGGTTGGCGGAAAAAACTGTACCATTTGCAGCGGGCGCAAAATTGTGGCAGGAATCAATGATTTTGCATCTGTAAACCCTGACTTGTGTGCGGATTGGGATTATGACTGCAAGACGAACCCTGATCCGACTGCGGTCTCTCCAAGCAATGGCAGACAAGTACGGTGGAAGTGCCATATTTGCGGATATATATGGAACGAGCGCATTCAGGACCGTGTGAGGCGAAGAACCCCCTGTGCAAAGTGTGAAAAGAAGATTTTAATTTCGGGCGTGAATGACCTCTACAGTCAGTATCCAGAGATAGCTGCGGAGTGGGATGAAGTTGCAAATGGGGACACGACACCGTCAGCAGTGAAGTACAATGCACGGACGAGAGCCCATTGGAAGTGTGCAAGAGGACATACATGGACGGCGCGTATATTTGATCGGACATACCACAAAACAGGCTGTCCGTACTGTAACGGCCAGCGGGTGATTCCTGGGGAAACAGATTTACGGTCTCGGTATCCCGAGCTGGCGGCCCAGTGGGATGAACGAAGAAACGGAGACCTGACGCCGGATCAGATTCCTTCGCATTTCAACCAGAAGGTTTGGTGGAAGTGCGGCCGATGTGGAGAGGCGTGGCAGGAAAGCCCGGATGTCCGTATTAGCAAACGGACTGGATGTCCATATTGTGCTGGTTCTCAAGCAATTCCCAATAAGACGAGTTTCGCAGCGCAATATCCAGAGTTACTGCCCGAGTGGGATTACGATGAAAATCGTAAGAATGGCATTGACCCAGACCGGATAATGCCAAAGAGCAATCGGAGTGTTGGATGGCGCTGCGAAAAAGGTCACAAATGGAACGCGACGGTAAAATCGCGGACTCTAATGAAAAGTGGATGTCCCTATTGTTCAGGGAGACTGCCAGTTGTAGGAGAAAACGATCTTGCAACGTGCTATCCATATCTGATGTCAGAGTGGGATTACGACAAAAACGAATTGGGGCCAGAAAACTATACGACACATTCGGGGAGGGAAGTATATTGGCGGTGTGAGAACGGACATAGCTGGAAAGCAAAGATTTGTTATAGGGTGATGGGGAAAAAGGGCTGTCTGCAGTGTCGTCGCAAGGGAAAATATAATACGGAAAAGTAGAACGTGATAGCTTTTATAGTAGTTGCGGCGGGAAGTGTGTGTCTGCAATTCAGGGAGTTAAGACACTCACAATATCATGGAGTGATTTAACGGATGGCGACAAGAAAGGAAATGTGTTATGGCGGATACAGAGTATGTGAAACAGCTAGGGATTACGATAACAAAACTGCGTGAGAAGCAGGAAATGACCAAGAGCGATTTGGCTAAAAAAGCCGATATTGATCGGACCTATCTGGCAAAGATAGAGCAAGGGATCGTTGTGAACGTTTCAATTGCGGTGATTCGTAGTATTGCTGCCGCATTGAATATGAGCTTTTTCCAATTGATTGCAGCAGTTGAATGCGTATATGATTCCAATCGAGCGGATGCGGAAAACTTGTCGTTAGAAAACATCGAACAACAATGGAATAGCGTTTTGTATCCTGAGGTTAGTCGAGATTTTCCGGTGATGTCACTTTTTTCGTTTCTGATGTATTTGCCGCTTATCGATGAAGCAAAATTAGCAGACGTTCTGGATAGAATAAGCGGTGGATTTAATAATTCGAGATATGCGTTAGAA
>PPYF01660533.1_pt1 | contig 19144 bp, 19 predicted proteins | sample 1559871 | NCBI WGS metagenome assembly PPYF01 (sample SAMN08240021, study PRJNA423297) | Human gut metagenome, whole genome shotgun sequencing project. | reverse complement strand
AGAATTCGTGCTCTGCGCGAATTCTTCCTTGTTTTCTTTCAAGATTGCGAACGAGCCTAGCGAGTTTCGCAATTACCTAGTATTTTTTAATTCCTTTATCATCGCATAAAAAAACGTTTTTCCGTCATCTCATGGCATCCGGTTTCTTTACTTCCAACAGATCAAACAAATTATGCACATCATATTCCGAATATCCGCTGGATGAAGCCGTTTCTAACAATTTCTGATAATCCGGTGTTGATCTAAAATGTTTTCTGTAATAATAGTCATACTTTATATAAGCCCAAAAATAATAATAAATTCCCCTCGGCTCGATCATAATCGCTGCATTTAAATATTCTTCTATCTTATTGATAACCGGACGCGACGTTAAAAATGCCTTTTTCCCCTTTAACAATGCAACTGCTGCATAAAAACAGATCTCCGAATCTTCTAAATTATCTTCCAGTGCTTTGTCAAAACACGATATTGCTTTGTCATACAATTTTAATTTCAGGTAACAAAAAGCAAGTGACGTATTTAATATTCCATCGTCCGGATGATCTGCCATCGCTTTTTTATATACATTGGCCTGTTTATTCAGATCCCATGATGAAAAATCACGGATACTGTTAAACGAAGTAATTACAATAGGGCGAAAGCAATATGGACATGTTTTTGTACCTGTTGTAATTATCGCCGCACATCCCGGACATTCTAACTCAACAACCTGATGCTGCATAATCCCTGTGCCTCCTTTTATCGTTTTTTTCTCTCTGTTCGAAGTTTGAGATTTATCAGAATGGTTTTACAGTTTTCTATAATAATTTTTTCTGTTTTTCCCATAGTCTTTGTATTGCATAACGCGGGAATATTGTTTTCTATCGTCTTTAGGCAGTTTGCAATCTCTCGTTCACAGGCAATCACAGAATTATCTCCGATTCCAAAATCACTCTCATTCCGCAAATATTCCATAACATTTCGAACCGCTGTCTTTACTTCTCTTGTCACGTTATATTCATGCGCTTTTATTTCTTCATTTATCTGCAAGGCTTTTTGATATGGTTCCCTTCCACGGAGCACAGCCTGCGGATGATATTCCGGTTTTTTGTTTTGGATTGTCCATCCCAGATAAAATAATGAAACAATGAATCCTGTCCATAAAATATATAATAAAATTTTCCATGCCCACAATTTTCCTGTCGAAAGAAAAACTTTGCCCGGATTTTGCAGAATAGAAAGTAAATGTTCCGGATTATTAAATAACCAGTTATTCAAGTGTAATCCCGTCCCATAAGCATCCGGGAAAATAATCAGATACACCACTGCATATATCGCATAAAAAATAATTGGAAATAAAAATGCAATCCGATTAAGGTGAAATTTTTTTCTTTTTGATTCTGCTTTCTTTCTGTTCATTCCAATTTTCCCATAAGGCATTTTTCTTTGTATTCTCTGAGTTTTTCATAGTCACTCTTTGGCGGTATGATGGTTTCCACATAAAAATTTATGACTTCCGCACCAAATCGTTCAAACTCATCTTTCACCGCGTTTTTGCAATCTTCTGATATTTCGTCCAAATATCCGGTAACCTCCAAAAACGAAATTTTTCTGCGGATCATATATGCAGAAATGACATTTTTAATTTTCGATACAAGAAGTCCACTAAAATATGCTGCGACAAATTCATAAGTTACGGTTGCCCCCAACGGAACTACACCTACCACTTCCGCAACAAACCTTCTTGTATCATCGATACGCAATCCATATGTACCGTGCGACCGGATGGATAACAAAATCCCGTATTTCGGATCTTCTACCGGAAATGGGTTCTGTGTCCCCCAGTTCATATTTAATTTCGAAGTTTTATTCACATAATAAATTTCTGCCGTAAACGGAGTATCTCCACCGAACGGCAGATTTACAAGTTTGTTCAAAAGTGGCAAATTCCCTGTATTAAGCGTATGCGTTCCCGGTCCGAATAAATCCAATGCCTTTCCGCCCTTAAAAAATAAGGCTTCCTGTCCCTGATTCACAACTAACTGTGAACCATATACAAAGTCCTCTTCCGGATATTTATAGATCAACCAGGGCGAACCATCACAAGGGCCGTCATATTTTACACGATTAATCAAAGCCCAATTATTTTTCTTTTCTCTTCTAAACATTGTCATTCCTATTCTCCATTAATAATATGTAGAATTAATAAGTTTGTTTGTTTTTTACAATTTTATCTCAAAAGTATATTTTCATACTATCTCCGTCATCATCGGTAGTCAATCCAATTCTGTTTTAATAAGAAAAAGTGATGATATATTCTTTTTTTCTCATACATCATCACTTTTTCTTATCACCATATTCTATTTTTTCTCCAGTCCCGGCCACTCCTGGTCTTTCTCCGAAAGTGTCAGCGGCGTTCCATCTGCCATGCAATATCCTTCCGCCGATGGTGTGCCGCGATACTCACCTGTCACATCCGGCCACCGGATACCGATCTTTGGGTCATTCCATGCCAGACCGCCCTCGTCGTTCGGATGCCAGAAGTCATTGACTTTATAGCAGAACTCTGCCTCGTCGGACAGGACCAGAAAGCCATGCGCAAAGCCTTCCGGAATCAGGAACTGTTTTTTGTTTTCTTCCGACAATTCCACACCATACCATTTTCCATAGGTTGCGGAACCTTCCCGCAAATCCACCGCCACATCAAATACGCTTCCGCGCACGGCACGGACGAGTTTGCACTGCGGATAGTTGATCTGGAAATGTAGTCCGCGAAGTACGCCTTTGACGGACATGGACTGGTTATCCTGTACAAACTGGATGTCAAATCCGGCTTCTTTCATTTCCCGTTCATTGTAGGTCTCCATAAAGTATCCGCGGGCATCCCCGTGTACGGCCGGTGTAATCACACACAGCCCTTCGATGCCACCGACATTTTTTTTAACTGTTATCTGTCCCACTGTTTTCCCTCTTTCATGCTGAATAGTTACGCTGATTTTAATATTTCACTCTGCCCTCTGCGACTGCTTTTAAATGCTCTCCATACGGACTCTTTCCGTAGCGTGCGGCCGAGTCCATCAGTTTTTCTTTTGTGATCCACTGATTGATATATGCAATTTCTTCCGGTGCGGAAATGGTCACGCCCTGACGGTGCTCGATCATCTGCACAAATGCCGCCGCATCCAGAAGGCTGTCCATCGTTCCGGTATCAAGCCATGCAAACCCACGTCCGAGCAGCTGCACATTTAAGTTTTTCTGCTGCAGATACAGGTCATTTAATGTGGTGATCTCCAGTTCGCCGCGGGCGGACGGTTTTACCTGTTTTGCCATCGCGCTCACGCCTGCCGGATAGAAATACAGTCCGGTCACGGCATAGTTGCTCTTAGGCTGTGCCGGTTTTTCCTCGATGGAAACGGCTTTTCCGTTCTCATCAAAATCGACCACTCCGAAACGCTCCGGATCGTTGACGTAATAGCCGAAAACGGTTGCCTGTCCTTCCCTGGCATCTTTGGCGGCATTGCGCAGAATTTTTCCGAATCCGTTTCCGTAGAAAATGTTGTCGCCGAGTACCATGGCGCAGGCATCCTCTCCGATAAATTCCTCTCCAAGCAAAAATGCCTGTGCGAGTCCATCCGGAGACGGCTGCACTTTGTAGGACAGATGAAGCCCGAACTGATTTCCATCCCCCAGAAGTGCTTCAAATCTCGGGGTATCTTCCGGCGTGGAAATAACTAAAATATCACGGATGCCTGCCAGCATCAGTGTAGACAGCGGATAATAAATCATCGGTTTGTCATATACCGGAAGCAATTGTTTACTGGTTACCATGGTCAGCGGGTACAACCGGGTTCCGACGCCGCCTGCCAATATAATTCCCTTCATCTTAAAGTTCCCCCTGTTGCTTTAATTCCTGCAGATACCGTCCCAGTGCGTCCTGCCAGGTCGGAAGCGGTGTAAATCCATTTTCTTTCAGTTTCTTTTTTTCCAGTCTGCTGTTGTATGGACGCGCTGCCTTGGACAGACCGTATTCCGCGGTTGTCACAGGCTGCACTTCGGTAGCGAGTCCTGCCTGCCGGTAAATTTCTTTTGTAAAATCATACCAGGAGATGTAGCCTCCCTCGTTTGTCGCGTGATAATAACCATATTTTTCGGTTTCCATCATGTCAACAAGCAGTCTGGCCAGATCATAGGTATAAGTTGGTGTGCCGATCTGGTCATTTACCACACGTACCTGCGGATGATTTTTTCCTACCTGCAGCATGGTCTTGATAAAATTCTTTCCATTTAATCCAAATACCCAGGCGATACGAACGATAAAATACTTTTCCAGTGTCTGTGCCACTGCCAGCTCGCCCCCCAGTTTGCTCTGTCCGTATACATTGAGCGGTGCATACTCTTTGCAGTCCGGCTCCCACGGTGTTTCGCCCTGTCCGTCAAACACATAGTCGGTGCTGATATAGATCATTTTGGCATCTGCTTTTTTCGCTGCGTCCGCAATATGTTTCGTTCCATCTACATTGATGGCTTTGACTTTTGCCTGATTTTCTTCGTCCTCTGCTGCATCCACAGCGGTCCATGCCGCGCAGTGCACGATGGCATCCGGCTGCACGTTTTGGATAGTCTGTTCTACCGCTGTGGCATCGGTAATGTCAAGCGGCACATATTTTACGGTAGTCTCCAGTGCCGGTGCGATATCCGAACCGATAGCCTCATGTCCGCGCTTTGTCAGTTCGTTTACCACGTCATGTCCCAGCTGTCCGGCAACGCCTGTCACGAATACTTTCATATTTATAAGCCTTTCTTTCCGTACATTTCTTTGTAATAATTCTGGTATTCTCCATTTACGATATTCTCCCACCATTCCTTATGATCCAGATACCACTGAATGGTCAGGCGGATACCATCCTTAAACATCGTCTCCGGCAGCCAGCCCAGCTCGTTGTGAATCTTGGTCGGATCGATGGCATAGCGCATGTCATGTCCCTTGCGGTCCTGTACGTGCTCGATGAGGCTCTCCGGCTTGCCGAGATATTCACAGATGAGTTTCACGATATCGATATTTTTCATCTCGTTGTGTCCGCCGATATTGTAAACTTCGCCGACGGTTCCGCTGCGCAGGATCAGATCAATCGCCTTACAGTGATCCTCGACATACAGCCAGTCGCGCACATTCAGTCCCTCTCCATATACCGGGAGCGGCTTATCTGCCAGCGCATTTGCGATCATAAGTGGAATGAGTTTTTCCGGGAACTGGTACGGTCCGTAGTTATTGGAACAGCGGCTGATCGTCACCGGCAGTCCATAGGTTCTGTGGTATGCCATGACAAGCAGATCCGCAGATGCCTTGGAGGTGCTGTACGGGCTGGAGGTATGGATCGGCGTATCCTCGTGGAAAAACAGATCCGGGCGGTCCAACGGCAGATCACCGTATACCTCATCTGTGGACACCTGATGATAACGTGAAATGCCATACTTCCTGCATGCATCCATCAGCACAGAGGTACCGATGATATTGGTCTGCAAAAAGACTTCCGGATTCTCGATGGAACGATCCACATGGGACTCTGCCGCGAAATTGACTATGACATCCGGTTTTTCTTCCTCAAAAAGTTTGTATACGCCCGGTCGATCGCAGATATCCAATTTGACAAAACGAAAATTTGGCTGCTCCATCACCGGTGCGAGCGTGGACAAATTGCCCGCATAGGTCAGGGAATCCAGACATACGATGCGATCCTGTGGATGTTCTTTTAACATATAGAAGATAAAGTTGCTGCCGATGAAACCGGCACCACCCGTTACGATAATAGTCATGTACTTTTCCTCCTGTGTGAGTTTCCAATTTTTCTATTTGATTGCATTATAAAAGGTGACGCTAGGTCACCTTCAAGTCTTTTTTATAGATTTTTCGTAACTATTTTCTGCACAGGAAGATCCCTGCATCTTTTGTGATATGAAATCCATCTGCCACACGGGCAGAAACAAATTCCCGGAACTCTTTGTACTGGTTCAAAAGCAGCTGGTTCTGGTTTCCGTGACAGGAAAGAATATAGGAAATCAGCGGTTCTGCTTCCGCTATTTCAATCGCATCCTCGTATCTTCGCATCTGAATTTCCGGAAAATACGGTGCTAACAGGTTTTCTCCGTTTTCAAGCCCGAACCGCTCATACAACACCTCCGCTGATAAAACGATTTCTTTATGAAACTGCTGCACCAGATCGGTAATTTCCCGCATATGCTGCTTTCCATAAGTACTGCACAAAAAACGTCCCTCATCTTTTAAGACTCTCCTACATTCTGCAAGCACCTGTGGGATATTTTCACAGTAAAACAGCACATGATCCGCGATCACAAGATCAAACATTCCCTCCTCATAAGGAATTTTTTCGCAGTCAAATTTTTTATAGGAAAAGCGGCTGTCCTCACCCAGTGCACGCTGTGCATCCTTTAGCATTCCTTCCGATTTGTCCGAGAGAACGACCCAAAGATCCGCAGGCAGCTGTTCCCTGTTTTCGGTCCAGAGTGCTCCATTTCCACAGCCGAGTTCCAGAATCCGCATCCCCGGCTGCAGATTACACTGCTGCATAATCCACGGAAACCACCCCTGCGGATTGACGGAATACTCCCTGTGCAGGCGAATCCGGGCGGAAATATTTGCCGCATTCTGGTACTGGTTTTTCAGGCTTCGTTCCACTGCCGTCAGATGAATCAGCTCCAGCATACTGTTCCAGTCAATCGCCTGTTCCGTCTGGATGACCTCTATGGTGCGGTCAATCGCCTCATCCATTGCCTGCATTTCGTCCATTTTCTGCCGCAGCAGCTTCTTCTGTATCCGCATGGATTCAAGAAGATACTGCTGGTCTGCCGCAGCTAGTGTCATCTCCCGGATATCTTCCAGCGAAAACCCCAGATATTTTAATAAAAGGATCTGCTGGAGTTTTGCCAGATCTGCATCCGTATACAGCCGCGCCCCTGCGGCAGTCCGTGCACTTGGTTTTAAAATATTCTGTTTATCATAATACCGGATCGCGCGAAGTGTCACATGAGCTTTTTTTGCAAATTGTCCGGATGTGTAATACGCATCCTTTTTCATCTACAGTTGTTTCACCTCATCCCTCATTTCTTCTGTCATATTCTGTACATAGGTCGTCTGGGAAGAAATTTCTTCCGTGTTTGCGGCAATCGTTGACACTTTCTGTGTCATGGTATTCATGCTTTCTACCAGATCTTTGATGGAATCCATGCTCTGTGTAATCTTTGGAAGAATTGCCTCAGCTTTCTGGTCATTCTGTGTCAGAAGATCCTTCGTGGAATCAGACAGTGTACGGATTTCCTCCGCTACCACTGCAAAGCCTCTTCCGTTCTCACCGGCACGCGCCGCCTCAATGGAGGCATTGAGCGAAAGCAGATTTGTCTGCCCTGCAATGGCAGAAATATCTTCATTGCTCTTTTTATATACACTGATGAAATCCGACATGATACGGATGGACTCATTCAGTTCATCGCACAGACGGGAAATATCCTGAATATACTGTGCCAGGTTGGTTGCTTCATTTGCTGATTCCTCGTTTGCCGTGTTCAGTTCTGCAATATTGTCACTTAAGGCAATAAACCGTTCTGTGATCGCAGAAATCTTCTGCTGGCGGATTTCCTGTGCATTCCGTTCCTGATCACGGATTTCTGCAATTTTCTTTGTCTCTTCCTCTACCATGCCCCGCACATAGTGCACACAGTTTTCTTTTACGTTGACTCCATTGTGGATAGCACGTACCATGTTGATGCAGCTTGAATATCCACAGGATTCGCAGTCCCTGTGCTGTTCCTCATAGGTATCTTTTTTCATTTCTGCAAACAGACGGTTCGTCTCCTGTTCGGACGGTTCCTCAATATGTACTGCACGGTTGGTGTAGCTGCGCATAAAATCGCTGATGTCCAGCTTCCCGAAAGCGTCCATGAAGTTTTTCAGACGTTCCTCCGGTGTCAGTGTATCTGCCCACGGACTCCTGCTTTTGCTCTTCCTGCCAAAGTGTGCCTTCTCCTGTTTTGCACTGGTTTTGCTGTTTCGCAGTTTTGCGATTGTCAGCATGACATCATCGGTTCCCCGTTTCGAATCTGTGGCAGTTCCGTAGAGACAGCCCTTCGCGCAATTTAAGATATCTACCATAAACGGAAGTTCTTTATTCTGCTGAATGCGTTTTGCATAGGAACGCAGATATTCATAGGCCTCATGCTCGCCTTCTACCTGACGCACTACCTGCTCTTTTCCAAGAAAATGTTCTACATTCTCCCTCAATCCACCAGGCATCGGATACAAAGACCCCAGTCCATATTCCAGTTCATCGGTATATGGTTCACACCCTTCATAATCGTTTCCGATATACTTCATCATCTTTTCAAAAGTTACATTATAAGAAACATATCCGCCACAATTGGGATCGGTAATCTCTAATTTTTTTGCAATACACGGGCTGATGAAAGCAATTTCATCTGTGACCTGCATGTATTTTTTCATATAAATAGCAGTACACATCATCGGACTGTGTACCGGCATCAGACGCGGAATCAGCTCCGGTATATATTTTTCCACATAGGTGACTACTGCCGGACACGGCTGGGAAATGCCCCCGAAAAATTTGTGTTCCGTAATGTATTTCAGATATCCCCAGGTTGTGATATCCGCACCGAACGATACACTGCAGATATGGTTGACTCCCTTACTCTTTAAATATCCCAGCACACGCTGGTATTCTTTGGGATAATTTGCCAGAAATGCCGGTGCCAGTATCACGGAAATTTTCTTTCCCGATGCAAGGTCTTCAAAGAAGCGGTCCGTATCATCATAATAGTCTCTCGCTTCATGTGGGCAGACATCAAAGCATTCCCCACATGCAATACATTTGTCCGGGTCTACCGTTACATAACCTTCCTGTGTTGCAATATTTGCCGTAAGTACAGGACAGCCCCGCACGCATTTGTTGCATCCGGTGCATAAATCATTTGTGTAAATCAGTTCCATAAACGCACTCCTTATTATGATTTTTGTATAAACCCCACCCCTATATGCTTATAATTTTATTATTTTTTACCATATTTGTCCAGTGTAACCTTGCTTTTTCCGTTATTTTCATCAAAACGCAAATGGTTGTACATGATTTTTTGCAGACTGGATTTATATTTTTTTCCCATTTTGGATATATACACACCGATAGATCGCACTATACTAAGATACAAAGAACTATTTTCACCAATTCGGAGGTTTTCCATGAAAAAAGCAGCTGTTATCCATGATCTGTCCGGTTTCGGAAAGTGTTCTCTCACGGCAGCGATTCCGGTATTATCCGCGCTGGGCGTGCAGTGTTGTCCGGTTGCAACAGCCGTACTGACCGGCCAGACCGGTTATCCCTGTTATCACTGTACCGATCTGACCGCCATGTTACCGGACTATATTGATGCCTGGGGGAAAAATAACGCGCATTTTGATGCCATCTACAGCGGATTTCTGACCGGGGCGAAACAGATTTCGCAGGTGCTTGATTTCATCCACCACTTTCGGGAAGAACATACGCTTCTTCTGGTTGACCCTGTTATGGGGGATGACGGAAATGCTTATCCATTTTTTACTCCGGGGCTGTTAAACGGGATGAAAGAACTGACGCTTAAAGCAGACGTGATCACACCGAATCTGACGGAAGCCTGTCTGCTGGCAGACATCCCGGAAGATGCCTTACTTCATTGCAGGACAAACACGGATCTGCTGAAGCTGGCAGAAGATGTGGCACTGCGGCTGCAAAAAAAAGCCTCACACCCACAGGATGTCGTGATCACCGGTGTCAAATGCCGTGATGAAAAACATCCCGTCATTTATAATATTGCTGCCACTGCAAATGGAATTTACCGGCACGAATCGCCGTTTTTTGACCGGAGTTTTTCCGGAACCGGGGATCTGTTTGCCTCTGTATTGTGTGGCTGCCGCACAAAGGGCATGTGCACGGAAGATGCGATTCTGCTTGCAGGGAAATTCTTATCCCACAGTATCGGGGATACCATGAAAGAAAATACGCCGGGACGCGATGGCGTTAATTTCGAGAACTTTCTTATTGACCTGATTGCAGATTCAAGCGTATAAAAACGGGAAACCCGGAAACGAATTTCGCAATTGATTAATCCATACGATAGAAAGAAGGAATTGTTATGGCAAAAATTTTATATGTGTATAATGATCAGGTATATGCAAATATCACAAACAAATGTGACTGCAACTGTACGTTCTGTATCCGTAAACAGTTTGATGGTGTGGGCGATGCGGATACCCTCTGGCACAAAGCAGAGCCTTCTTTAAGTGAAATTATTGCCGCAATTGATGCCTTTGATTTCACCGGTTACAAAGAATTTGTTTTCTGTGGCTATGGGGAACCGACCTGCGCACTGGAGAATCTGATCGCCAGTGCCAGATATGTCAAAGAAAAAACAAGTCTCCCGATCCGTGTCAATTCCAATGGTCTGGGAAACCTGTATTATAAACGTGACATTGTGCCGGAATTAGCAGAGGTCGTAGACAGCATCTCCATCAGCTTGAACGAGGCAAATGCGGAAAAATATGAAAAAGTGACCCGCCCATCCTTCCCTCATGCCTATGAGGCAATGCTCGATTTTGCAGAGGAATGTGGAAAACTTATCCCACACACGCAGCTGTCGATCGTGGATATTCTTCCGGAAGAAGACATTAAGGCGTGTCAGCGCATCGCCGACAGCCGCGGTGTCCATCTGAAAGTACGTCCATGGGAGCACAGTGCATAAAGAAGTTACCGTTCTCATGCTTACCAGTGAACACCAGCGGCATTACAGTCCCAGCACATCCAGAAGGATCTGTTCATCTTTCTTTTGTTTCTGTGGATGCTGTAATTCCGCATCTGCCAGACGGGTACGGATATTCTGCATCCGCTGGTCCAGATCTGCACTGATCTGTGCACATTCGCTCAGTTCCTGTGCCAGACGCTCGGTTTCATCTGCCGGAATATTCTTTTTGTACCGCACTTTGTGCTCCAGACTCGCCCAGAAATCCATGGCAATGGTGCGAAGCTGTACTTCAACTTTCATTTCCCGTTTCTCATTCTTCAGAAAAATCGGCACTGCAACGATCAGATGCAGGCTGCGGTATCCGTTTTCCTTCGGATGCTTGATATAATCTTTCTGTTCGATCAGACGGATATCATCCTGCTGAAGCAGGCAGTCCGCCAGCAGATAGATATCTTCCGGGAAAGAGCACACAACCCGGATTCCTGCTATATCATTGATGTTCTGTTCAATCGCCGAAAGCGTCAACGGAATATTTTTCCGGTGCACTTTGCGCACGATTCCGTCCAGCGATTTCACACGTGTCTTGATGGACTCGATCGGATTACGGTCATATTCCAGCGAAAATTGTTCGTTTAACACTTTAAACTTCGTTTCTACTTCCATGATTGCGCACTTGTAATATGCCATCAGCGTATCCAGCGGTTTTGTATTTTCCTCCACAAAATCCAAAAATTCATCCGACATCAGACGATTACGGACAAGGTTTTCCGCTGCCTGCTGCAGCTGCGCATTTACTACTTTACTTAATTCGTTCATATCTATTTCCTCTTTTTCTCCTGTAATTTTCTATATAAATAATTGTGAAATTCTTAGTTCCGGCGGACTCCCGTGTGGTGGCTCCGGCTGCGGCCTCTCCGATACGCACTCAATATCCAGAATCAAGAATTTGCAGAAAGTGACTGCGTGACTCCTTTGATGATTTGTGTTCGTTCAAGTTTCGACAGCGGCGCGGTTTGTGTCCGTCTGCCAAGGACGCGTCCGAAGGATTTCGTGTCTGCCTTAGCGGAGTGCTTCAAAATACTGTGCCCGCGGGTCGTGTTTGCGACCACATTTATTTAAGGTCATTCAAAAAAGTCAGTAGGGAGACATAACCGGGAGCGGGCGCCATAAAATTTTTGAAGTGCTCCGCTTAGGCAGACTAGAAATTCTGAGCGCATCCTTGGCAGACGGACACAAACCGCGCCGCTGTCGAAACATTGCCCGGACACAAAATTAGAGCCACGCAATCACTTTCGCAAATTCTAAGATTCTGTCTAATTCGTGCGTATCGGAGAGGCCGCAGCCGGAGCCACCACACGGGAGTCCGCCGGAGCACAAACTTTCCCAATTGTTTTAAATAAAAAGAACTTCACGGAAATAAATTTCCATGAAGCTCTCCGCACATGGACTTGCCTGTCTGGTTTCCACATGCCTATATTATAATAGATTCCTCTGTAAAACGGAATAAATAAAGTCTGAACTTTTTCCGAATTTTATCTTAATCCTTGAACAGATCGGTAGAATAATAACGGTCTCCGCTGTCCGGAAGAAGGGCAACTACAGTCTTTCCCTTGAACTCCGGTCTCTTTGCCACTTCGATGGCTGCCTTTAATGCCGCTCCGGAAGAAATACCTACCAGCACACCTTCCTCTTTTGCAATATATTTGGAATACTCGAAAGAGTCTTCATTGGAAACCGGGATTACTTCATCATAAACCTTGGTATCGAGTGTGTTTGGAATAAATCCGGCTCCGATACCCTGAATCTTATGTGAACCTGCCTTTCCGGTAGACAATACTGCAGATGTCTCAGGCTCTACGGCAACGATCTTTACATCCGGATTCTGGGATTTTAAATACTCACCAACACCTGTGATGGTTCCGCCTGTACCGACACCGGCTACAAATGCATCGACTTTTCCATCCGTATCTTCCCAGATCTCCGGCCCGGTTGTCTTCTTGTGTGCTGCAGGGTTTGCAGGGTTCTCAAACTGCTCCGGAATGAAGCTGTCTGCGATCTCTTTGTGAAGTTCCTCTGCCTTTGCGATGGCTCCCTTCATACCCTTGCTTCCATCGGAAAGAACAAGTTCTGCACCATATGCCTTGATGATGTTGCGACGCTCAATACTCATGGTCTCCGGAAGAACGATGATCAGGCGGTATCCCTTTGCTGCTGCGATTGCCGCAAGACCGATACCTGTATTTCCGGATGTCGGCTCGATAATGGTGGAGCCCGGTTTTAATTTTCCGTCCTTCTCTGCCTGCTCAATCATCTCTTTTGCAATACGGTCCTTAACAGATCCTGCCGGGTTAAAGTACTCCAGCTTTGCAAGAAGTCTTGCCTCAAGGTCAAACTTCTTCTCGATGTGTTTAAACTCTACCAGTGGTGTGTGTCCGATCAGTTCCAATGTTCCTTCATAAATATTTGCCATTTTATTATCCTCCAATTTACTCTCTCTGATTTAATCCCTTATTTTCATACTTCTTTAGTAGGAATTATCTGTTGTTATGAATATACACCCTTTCCCAAACGCTGTCAACTACTTTTTACGATATTATTTTATACCCCTAAAAAATACACGACACTCCTTATATTTTACTCCGCTTTGCCACAATTAAGACTCCAAAATTTTAACAGAGCCAGAAACTGCACAAAATTCGTAACATATCATATAAGAAGCGTCGTGTATTTTTATCTATATGTGTATGAAAAACCCTCCGATTTAATTACTCGTCATCCTCATCGTCATCATCGTCCGCATCCTCACCGAGCAATGCCTCTTTTAAAGTTCTCCAGCCAAGGACTGCACATTTCACACGCGCCGGCATATGGGCGATATCGCGGAGTGCCGATGCTTCCTCAAGAGAATCAATCTCCTCCTCGCTGGCATCGCCTTTGATCATTTTCATAAAGATTTTCCCCATCTGCAGGGCCTCTTCTTTTTTCTTTCCGACAATCATGCCAAGCATGATATCTGCTGAAGCCTGGGAAATTGCGCATCCGTCCCCGACAAATGCACCGTCGGTAATCGTGTCGCCATCGGTCTTTAATTTCAGGAAAATATCATCTCCGCAGCTTGGGTTTACCCCCTCCAGCACAATATCCGCATCCGGCAGATCATGTTTAAACTCCGGGCGCACGTTGTGCTCCGTTAAGATTTCATTATAAAAACTTCTATTTTCCATATCCCATTCGCTCCCTTATACTTGCGATGCTTGCTACAAATTGATCGGCTTCTTCTTCGGTATTGTAAAACATAAAGCTTGCCCGTGTGGCGGAACTGATACCCAGATAATTCAAAAGCGGCTGCGCACAATGATGTCCGGCACGCACGCAGATACCGTCGGCAATCAGGATCTCACTCACATCGTGCGGATGCACATCATCAATGGTAAATGTAAGAATTCCGGTGTGTTCTTCTGCCAGATCAGAACCCAGTACATGTACATGTGGGAGTTCTTTTAATCCGTCAAATGCACGTTTCGTCACGGCAAGTTCCCGCTCCTGCATCACGGTAAAACCAACCGATTTCGCATATTGGATCGCGGTATGCAGTGCTGCTGCTCCGGCCGCATTGACCGTTCCCGCCTCAAACTTGTGCGGAAGTTCTGCGTATTTTGCACTCTCGCGGGTCACGGAGTCAATCATCTCTCCACCTGAAAGAAACGGCGGCATTTTCTTTAACAGTTTTTTCTTTCCATATAACACACCAATTCCCATCGGTCCGAAAATTTTATGTCCGGAAAATGCAAAGAAGTCTGCATCCAGATCCTGCACATTGACTGGCATATGCGGGGTGCTCTGTGCCCCGTCCACCACGATAATGGCATTTTTTTCATGTGCCATGGCTGCGATCTCTTTGACCGGGTTCACACGTCCGAGCACGTTAGAAATCTGTGTGATTGCTACGATTTTTGTCTTTTCCGTAATCTGTTCTTTTACCTGATCAAGATCCACCGATCCGTCCGGACGGCATTCGATAAACCGGAGTACCGCTCCTGTCTGCCGCGCAACCATCTGCCATGGCAGAAGATTGCTGTGATGTTCCATGATCGAAACGAGGATTTCATCCCCGGCATTTACATTGTTTAAACCATAGCTGTATGCCACAAGATTCATGCTCTCTGTGGTATTTCTGGTAAAGATGATTTCACGCGCGGATTTGGCTCCGATAAAATCACGCACGCCTTTTCTGGCATTTTCATACAGTTCGGTTGCTTCCACACTCAGCGGATAATTTCCACGCAGCGGATTTGCATTGTGTTTCAGGTAAAAATCGCGTTCTGCATCAATGACACACTGTGGACGCTGGGAAGTTGCCGCATTGTCGATATAGATCCATTCCCTGCCATCGACTGTATGTTCCCCGATTTCTGACAGCAGCGGAAAGTCCTTGCGATAATCGGTCATGCTACACCTCCCCGAGTTCTTCGTCAATCATTCTGGCAAAGCTGTCGTCTTTGATGATTCCTTTCAGGCGGTCAATGTTTGCTCTTGCCATAATATTTTCCGCGTGCTCTTTGTCGATTCCGCGGCTGGCAAAATAAAACATGGTATCCTCATCAAGTTCCCCAATCGTTGCACCGTGATTACCAACGACATTTTCCTCGGAGCATAAGATCACCGGAACGGTTTTATTCTCCACATCATCGCCAAGCATCAGTACATTTTCCAGCTCGTTTCCGACAGAATCGGAAGAGCCGGTCTTAAAATCAATCGTTCCACGGAAGATCTTCTTTGCACCGTCGCGCAGGGCACCGCCCACGTTGATCTCACTCTCTGTATGCTTTCCAAAGTGGTTGACCACTTCATTCATGTCGATGATATGTGTGTGCTGCCCGATATAGCCGATATCGCTCCTAAAGCTGCTCGCATCGCCGTTTAAGTTGATGGTCGTATCGGAATAGATATCTCCTTTTCCGAGATAAATCTGTACCAGCTCGATACGGGCGTTTTTTGCACATTCTCCCTCAATCTGATTGTACACAAGGGAATTTTCTGCTGTGTGCTGCAGCTGCACCAGACGCACCCGTGCATGTTCTTCCACCGAAAGGCTTGTCCTTACGGCAAGTTTTTCCTCTGTCTGATAATCCATAAACACGGTCACCTGCTTACCGGCCGGTGCTATGATATGGATCTTTTTGCTGCTGTATCTTCCCTCTCCGGTAATGGAAAAGCGTACCTCTTCGGTGCTTCCCGCTGTCACGGTTTCCTCCGGAAGTTCTGTTGTATGTTCTTTGTCCCACGGAAGCTTGGTCTCGTTGACATTTAACCAATACCAGGTCTTCGATGGAAGTTTATTGATTGTCATTTCTGTCATTGTTCTCCTCCTAACCTATGCTTCCCTTCATCTCCAGCCGGATCAGGTTGTTCATCTCAACCGCGTACTCGACCGGAAGTTCCTTGGATACGTTGTCTGCAAATCCGCTGACCAAAAGTGCCCGGGCATCTTCTTCCGTCATGCCTCGTGACATCAGGTAAAAGACGGCATCGTCGCTGATGCTTCCGATCTTTGCCTCATGTCCCACGGCTGCGTCTTTGGTACGAATATCCATGGCCGGAATCGTATCCGAACGCGACTCGGAATCAAGCATCAGGGACTGACAGGATACTGCTGATTTTGATCCTTTGGCATCCTTTGCCACAACCACGCTGCTTCGGAAGGTACTGATTCCGCCGTCCTTGCTGATGGAACGGGTATTCATATAGGAGCTGGTGTTTGGTGCTGCGTGTACCACTTTGGCACCGGTATCCAGATTCTGTCCGTGTCCGGCGAATGTGACACCGGTGAATTCCATTTTGGCACCCTCACCCTTTAATACGCTCATCGGGTACAGACAGCCCACATGGGAACCAAACGATCCGGAAACCCACTCAATCGTTCCGCCTTCCTCGACGGAAGCACGCTTGGTATTTAAGTTGTACATATTCTTGGACCAGTTTTCGATCGTGGAATAACGAAGCTTTGCATTTTTCTTGACGAACAGCTCTACACAGCCCGCATGCAGGTTGGCTACGTTATATTTCGGAGCCGAACATCCCTCGATGAAATGAAGGCTCGCGCCCTCGTCCACGATGATCAGTGTATGCTCAAACTGACCGGCTCCTTTGGCATTCAACCGGAAATAAGACTGCAGCGGAATGGACACGTGCACGCCCTTTGGCACATAGACGAACGAACCACCGGACCATACGGCTCCGTGCAGTGCTGCAAACTTATGGTCATGCGGAGTGACAAGTTTCATGAAATACTTGTGTACCATGTCCGCATATTCTCCTTTTAAGGCACTTTCCATATCGGTGTAGACAACGCCCTGTGCGGCAACCTCGTCTTTGACATTGTGATATACCAGCTCGGAATCGTACTGGGCACCGACACCGGCTAAGGATTTCCGCTCGGCCTGCGGGATTCCCAGACGCTCAAACGTCTCTTTGATGTCTTCCGGCACATCTTTCCAGGAACCCTGCATCTTTGTATTCGGGCGGACATACGTTGCAATGTGATCCATATCCAGTCCCTCAATGGACGGTCCCCAGTCCGGAACCGGCATCTCATTGTAAATCTGTAAGGACTCCAGTCGGAACTGCTGCATCCACGCCGGATCGCCCTTTTCTTTGGAAAGCTGCTCCACGATCTGTGGGGTCAGACCTTCTTTCATTCTGTATGCATCTTTTTCCTCATCGCGGATATCATAGATGCTGCGGTCGATATCTTCTACCTGACTCTTTTCTCTCATTTCGCACGCACCTTTCTTACTGTTCAAATTCCTCAAAACCGTTTTCGTTGATCTCATCTACTAAGGAAGCATCTCCGTTTTTCACAACTTTTCCTTCATCCATAACGTGGGTGACATCCACCTGCAGAGACTCTAAGATTCGTGTGCTGTGGGTAATAATCAGAAGGCTTCCTTTGCATTTTTCTTTGTAAAGCTGGATGCCCTTTGATACGGTACGGACAGCATCCACATCCAGTCCGGAGTCGGTCTCGTCAAGGATTGCAAGCTTTGGCTCTAACATAAGCATCTGCAGAATTTCTGCTTTTTTCTTTTCACCACCGGAGAAGCCGACATTTAAATCACGTTCTGCATAGGACTCGTCCATGGAAAGAAGTTTCATGGTCTCGGTCAGTTTTTTCTTGAAATCCCACAGACGGACACGCTTTCCGGTCTTCTGCTCGAGTGCATTACGGATAAATGCGCTCAATGTCACCCCCGGAACTTCCAGCGGATTCTGGAAGGAGAGGAAGATTCCCTTTTTGGCACGCTCATTCACCGGCATCTCTGTGATGTCCTCTCCGTCAAAGAAAATCTGTCCGGATGTGATGGCATATTTCGGATGCCCGGTGATGGCATAGCCCAGGGTGGATTTTCCGGTTCCATTCGGTCCCATCAAAACATGCACTTCGTCTTTTCCAACTTCTAAATTTACTCCGTGTAATATTTCTTTATCTTCAACGTTTACGTGCAGATCTTTGATCTCTAATAAGTTTTTTTCAGACATTTGTATTTCCTCCATATAAAACATGTTGTTTAACTTTCACAGGAATGCGTCTTCTGTGAAATCATATCCTCAAGGGTATGCTTCTCAAGGTAATCATTGATCACAGCTTCCAGTCCCTGCCAGAACGGAAGTGTGGTACACTCTGCGGTGCTCTCGCACTTTTTCCCACCTTCACACAGGCACGCGACCGGAGCTAAATTTCCTTCGATCAGTTGAAGGATCTCAATTACTTTATATTCCGACGGTTGTTTGATCAGACGGTAACCGCCACCCTTTCCGCTGGCACTCTCAAGCATCTTCCCTTTTGTCAGTATGGTCATAATACTTTCAAGATATTTCAGGGAAATGCCCTGCCTTGTGGCAATTTCTTTGACCGGAATGAATTCTCCGGAATTGTGCTGCGCAAGATCGACCATCACACGCAGTGCATATCTGCTTTTTGCGGATATCATCATATCGTTTTACCACCTCGTTTCATGAAATACGACCGCAGTGTATTCCGTGAGTTCTACGGTGTGATTATAAGCCTACTCCCCTACTATGTAAATAGGGGAATGTGAAAAATCATGTTTTTCTTCCAGTACAAATTGCTGTTTAACTGCGTAGTCTGGGGTCTTTTGTTTTTCAGAGGGACGGATTTGCGGGGATTGTTCTAAATATAAGTTTTTTCAATGCGACGGAAGAAGGGGCATTCTCTTTCTCCAGAAAAATTTACAAGTCAGCGCCGATGTTGATTTCAGGTTGATTTGACAAAGGTTTTACTTTTATGCTATTAACGTTACATGATGGAACTACGGCGCAGTTGTAAATTTGTTCTTCCGAAAGAAAT
>PPYF01027777.1_pt1 | contig 19145 bp, 19 predicted proteins | sample 1559871 | NCBI WGS metagenome assembly PPYF01 (sample SAMN08240021, study PRJNA423297) | Human gut metagenome, whole genome shotgun sequencing project. | reverse complement strand
AAATCAATAGATTAAACGCCACTATAGGTATGACGTATATCCCATATTATCCCCTCAGCGCGTCCGCTGAATAGTTACAGACCCTTGCGTTATTTGTTAAAATGTTGTAACTTTCCTCTAAGGAAAAATCTTTCTTTATCCTGCCGGTGTAAAAATCTCGGGATTTTTATCTATATTTGTATTCTAAAACAGAATCTTATATGGCGACACCAATTAAAGCAGTCCCTATTCTTACCGGCACTTTGGCTGACGATTTTGTACGTCGGGCCGAAGAAAACGAGCGTAAGCCGCGACGCGTACTTTCTGAAGAAGATGAGAAGAGAATCGCAGAGATAATGCGTCGCTCGCGTGAGTTTGTTCCCTCTTGGCTTAAATAATGGAAGACTTCATTTTTGATCTCGGGAATGAAAGTACTTTGTATAAGCTCGATGAGCTTATATTGAGAAACTGTGTAAGTTTCGATTGTGGGGTGGAAGACTTAAACGATTTTTTTGCAAACGATTCGATTGCCTATGAAAGAGACCTCATGGGTAAGACTTATTGTTGGCTCGACAATTCCAACGATAGAAAAATCGTTGCTATGATAACACTTGCCAACGCCGGTATTCAGACCACTCACTTGCCCAACAATCCCAAACGGCATATCAATAAAGCTATCGCCTATGACAAACAAGGCCGCACATATCCGGCTGTCCTTATTGGACGATTAGGAGTAGACAAAGATTATCAGGGCGCCCAATTTCGTATCGGAGCGCAAATCATGGATTTCGTTAAGAAATGGTTCCTAAGCGCCGACAATAAAACTGGATGCCGTTTTATCCTTGTCGACGCCGTTAACGACCCTCATACCCTGACTTACTACGAGCGCAATGGCTTCAAGCCCCTTTTCAGGCGTGAAAGTGATGAAAAGGCATTTTATGATATATGCCAATCGGAGAAACTGAAAACGCGAATGTACTATGCGGGCGGGATGGCAGACATGATAATCAATAAGCGTTTATCCGACGCTCTTTCTTGACGCACAGAAATCTGGTAAATTTCACTCAATGTCAGGATTGAGACAACGATAGATGCCTTGTGGATATGTAAGTACTCCGGTGGTCGGCGCCTTGTGGCGTCGGCTGCCGATGTGGTGCATATTCTGCGTGAGGCTTCTGCGTTGTCCGTTCTACATTGAAGGGCATACCAGAGCCTCTGTGCGTGGAACGGGCAGACAGGTATGGCTCTCACGCTTTCTTTTTCATACGGTCGATATGCTCCGATAGGCTCCTGCTGTCGATGCCGCGATAATCAAATCTACTTATACAATCAAAAAGCTTTGCGAAGCGGGCCCGCAGGCAGACATTACGGGAATGAAATCCATCGGACAACTGATCAAGGAGGAACTTGAGAGGCAGGAACGCCCTGTCTCATGGTTCGCACGCAAACTGTATATCGACAGGTCGAGCGTCTATCGGCTTTTCCAGAAAAACTCTATCGACACGGCACTGCTCAGAAGGATCTGCGTGGTGCTCAACAAAGACTTCTTCGCCATTCTCTCAGAAGATTATTCCGATTCCGACTCACAATAACGCGGGCCGTAGCATGGCCGCGTGCTGCGCCGGGCTGATTGTCCCGGCTTTGACTTCCGGTTAGGTGCCGGATCAGGGCGCGATATGGGGTCAGCGCCTGTTGAAAAGTTGCCTCAGATGTGTTGCAATTGTGCGCTATTACTATGATTGTTAATCTTTTGTTTCTTCCTAACTTTGCAGCGGGTTAAGAAAATGCCGGCACGTTAAGGCAATATGTGCGGCATAATCTGTGACAAAAGAACCGATTCTCCCTCCTCGTGTGATTCTCCCTCCTCTGTTATGAGGATATCCGGCTATGCCGTGAATCCTGTCGGATCAGAAGTGCAAAGTTAATGCTTCATACAGACACGGACAATCAAAAAATATCATTGAATTATTAATGTGGTGAGAAGACGGGCCGTCCCATTTATCTCGTTGTCGGAACGGAACACCCCCGCCTTCGTTTTTCAAGTCCAGAGAGTGTTCCGACGTGATGTCGGGACGCTCTCAGCTTTTAACGTTATTTTGCATCTCCTTTTTCTGAGTCGTGTTGGTTTAATGGCTCTTGACATATGTGCGAAAGATGCGACATAAGTGTTGCAAGCGTGCAATATTAATATGATTTATAATCGGTTATTTCTGTCTAACTTTGCGCTGTGATTCTAAAAACTGCCAAAAAATTAGATTCCAAGTAAAACCTTATAATAATAGAAACGACATAGAAGGATAGATAAAACATCATTCTTGAAGAGTAAAAAACTTCAAAACATTTCATAATTTTTTAAATTAATTTAAGTATGAACAAAGGGTTAACAAAATTTGCACTTCTTTCTCTGGTGTGCTCCATGATGCCCGCGGCGTTCACTTCTTGTAAGGATTACGACGACGACATCGACAACCTCCAGGGACAGATTGATGCAATCAAAGTTGACGTTGACAAATTGAAAGAGATGGTCAGCGCCGGCAAGATCATCACCAATGTTGCCTCTTCGGCCGACGGTGTGGTCTTCACCATGAGCGATGGCCAGACCTACACAATTTCCAACGGCAAACCTGGAACAGCATGGACGATTGGCGACGACGGCATGTGGTATAAAGACGGCGTCAAGACCGATTACAAGGCTATCGGCGTCGATGGCGCAGTAGGTCCCCAGGGTCCCAAAGGCGACAAGGGTGATCAGGGCGAGCAGGGTCCTGCAGGGCCTGCCGGTCCGCAAGGTCCTCAAGGCCCTCAAGGCCCCCAGGGTCCGCAAGGTCCTCAGGGCGAAGCCGGCAAGAACGGAGAGTATTATGTGCCCAACGCTACGACCGGCAACTTCGACATCTATCAGGATGGCAAGAAGGTGAAGGATTCCGGCATCAGCTGGCGTGCTCCCAAAGAGGAGACTCTCACCGCTGTATACAATGGCAATAAGCTGACGCTCTCGAATGTGGCCGGTGGCGCAGGAGCTGCCAAGAGTGTTGAGATTCAGATTGGTGCTCAACTCGGCACTCTCGCTTTCATCCCCTCTAAGCTTTCGAACGTAGGTGGCTATCCTACCACTGATAAGCCTTTCTACAACCTCAACAGTTATCTTTCGGAGGCACAGTATGTAGCTAATACTTACGCATTCATTCCCCAGACAGCGTTCGACAAATCGAATGTCGTTGGCCTTGAATATCGCGTAAGCCCGCAGGATGCATATATCTCGGCTCAGTCGCTCGGCGGCTTCATCAACAGGGCTGTGACACGTGCTGAAGGTGATGCCAACAAGCTTATGAATGTGGCAAGTTTTGACCCCGCTAACGCATCTGCTACCGGTGTCCTCAATGTCAACGCTACATTTAATAAGACTGCCGTGGCTCAGAATGGCAATGACATCGCTGCGTTCCAACTCTGGAATGGACAGGTGCCCTTCACATCTGACTACATCGCACCTTCCACAACTGGAATCGATGCCTTTATCGTTAACCCTGTGGCTACAAAAGCAGATAAGGCTCCGGCAAGGTATTATGCCCGCAACAAGGCCATCACCGCTTCCAACAAGGAGACAGATGCTTTTGTGAAGCAGTTTGTTAAGCTTGACGATGCGTCCAACCTCAAGATGACCTATGATGTGGCAGGTGGTCTTAATCTTAACAACTATGTAGATCTTTACACCACCTCTGCAGGTCTTAACAACTTCCTTTCTGAGTATGGTTTCACAGGCATGAGCTACACATTCTCTCTCCCCGAGAGCTATCTGGCTAATGACGCTCCGAAGACCAATCAGCAGTGGTTTGTAAGCCTAAGCGATGATGGCATCCTGACCATCAACACTGCGAATCTGACAGATGGTCTAACGCCTGCTATTGGTCGTACTCCTGTCGTTCGTGTTGATGCCTTTGTTGAAGACAACTATGGCGTCAAGAGAATGGTTGCTTCCTCCTACATCAAAATCGAGATCGTAAGGACTGTGGTTTCTCCCGACAAGCTCGGCGATCTGCCCATTCTTCTTGACAGCAAGAACTTCTCGTATCCTTCACTTACGGCCAATGGCCTTAACATCAATACGATGAGTTATCAGGATGTCAACAATAAGATCTATGGCGCAACCGGCATGACTTCATCGACATTCTGGCAGTATTATGGTGGCGCTGACAAGGGTTACAAGATCGATATTACTGTAAACGACCACGGAACTGCCAAGTCGCTGTATTCTGGCAATTGGAGAGCCCTGGATAATGCTACCATAAGTACGGGTGGTGTCAAGTTCGCTGTGACACTCGGAGAAGGCAACACCCAGACATCTCAGATCAAGTTTGACGTTAATAATGCAGCTAAGACTGATATCACTTATGGCGGAACCAACGGAGCTGAGTACACTATTACAATCACAATTCCTGCTAACGACAACTATCAGAACAAGAATGTAGTCGTTACCCAGAAATTCTATGTGAAGGCTGGCTTTACTCCTTATGACTACAACCCGCTTTACTATACCAACTTCCAGGGTAAGAACTGTGTTGTGACTAAGGGTACAAGTGCTTCGGGCTTCTGGAAACTCCAGATGAATATCGAGGAGGCTTTCAAGATGATCAACAACAAGGACATCTATCAGTATGCTACTACTCAGCAGAATGTGAATGCAATCAACTTTGCGCTTCTCCCCGTTGCTCAGGTTGCTGACAATGCAGGCGTGGCATTCGATGCCATATCCCACTACATCTCGCTCGCAGATGCTCTCACCAAGCCTTATAAGTTTGCCGAGATGCAGTATACGGTGACATTTGTCAACGCTGAGAAGACCTCAGTTCCGTTCACTATCGCATTCCAGAATCCGTTCATCGCAGGTTCTGTGAAGGGTATAAGCATCAGTGGAACAGCAACCGGCGAACAGACGGTATCCGCAGTGCCGAGCGTTAACATCGTGGATCTTGAGAATAAGGGTATCTATGCTTGGAGCGTTACAGCTAACAAGCTTGTTCTCTCAGCACTCGCTCAGAGTGGTTATAAACTCACAGACGATATCGTAAGCGTTAAGTACACGTTTGTAGAGAACGATGCTTACAAGGCATTCAAGGGTCAGCTTGCTCCTAATGCGACCTTCAATATCGTGAATGGTGTGGTTACTTACAACAACTTCGGCGCCAGCCTCGCCAACACCCACAACCTGAGTGTGAAGGCAGTTGTGACATTCAAGAATATCTCTGAGGTGGAATGCATCATTCCTCTCACCATCACCGGCAGAAACTAAACCATTCAACTTGTAATCTCAAAATCAGATAAACAATAGCAATTGTTTATAACTATCGAAAATCCCGGAACACGTCTTCAGATGCGTTCCGGGATTTTTCTTATTATATCAATGATTATTTGCAGAATTAGAGCCAATCCATTATATTCGCATTGAAAAACAGCTGAAAACACTCAAACAGAGAGGATATGGAACAGGATAATACCTACATACGTTTTGACTGGGCGATGAAGCATATGCTCCGCGACAAGGCCAACTTCGGGATTCTCGAGGGGCTTATCTCCGTGTTGACCGGCGAGACCGTGCAGATTGTAGAGATGCTGGAGAGCGAGAGCAACCAGGAGAGCGCAGACGACATGTTCAACCGCGTGGATGTGAAGGCCAGGAACAGCAAGGGGCACCTCATCATTGTCGAGGTGCAGCTCGCGCGGCAGCTGTATTACCTGCAGCGCATTCTCTACGGCATGTGCAAGGCCATAACCGAGCACATGAGCATCGGCGACAAATACGACCAGGTAAAGAAGGTGTACTCCATCAGCATCCTATACTGCGATTTCGGCCAGGGCGACGACTATGTCTACCATGGCATGACCCGTTTTAAGGGTCTGCATTCAGGGAGCGACCTTGTGGTGAGCATAAGGGAGGAGGGTGTGATCATACCCCACTACCCGCACAAGGTGTTCCCGGAATACTATATCGTGCGCGTAAACGCCTACAACAAGGTTCCGGAGTCTCCTCTCGACGAATGGATGACCTATCTGAAGACGGGCAAAGTCCGGGAGGACACCGACGTTCCGGGGCTTCAGGAAGTAAAGAAGAAGCTACAGTATCTCGCCATGTCCCCGAAAGAGCGTCGCGCGTATGACGCACACATGGACAATATCATGGTTCAGAACGATGTGCTCGACACAGCCCACGAGGAAGGGCGCGCCGAAGGGCTCGAGGAGGGTCTTGCAAGAGGACGCGAAGAGGGACAGATGATGGAACGTCTCGCGATGGCTCGGAAGATGTATGAGGCCGGAATCAGCATAGAGCAGATTACAGCCCTTACAGGCATCGACCGCAATAAGATTGAGTAATGTTTTTATTCCCCCCAGGCTTCTTTTGGTCAAGCTCGCTTGCTGGTGGCGGAGACGTCAGTGGTTGGGGAGGCGGCGGAGGCGGAGCTGGGAGGAGTGGTAGGGAAACTGGATGAGGAGTAGGCCGGGCTCGGAGAGCTGCGCCTTGATGTCGTGGTCGAGGGGGGCGCCGGAAGCGTCAGTCCAGCGCACGCTGTAGATGCCGGGGAAGGGATCTTCGGTGAAGCTGGCTTTTATCATGCCGGGATGCCATTTGCCGGTGTTGACTCTGGCTCCTCCGAGATAGACGAGGAGGTATCGGCCGGCGATGGTGTCGCGGACAAGTGCGAATCTGTAGTCGCCTCCCATGCGGAGGAGGTCTTCGTCGAGGGTGCGGTCGAAGACCGTCCAGTAGCCTTCGAGGGAGTCGCGGGATGCCGCGAGCCGCTCCGGTAGCCGGGAGAGTTCTTCAGGGGGGAGTGTGCGGAGGGTGGAGGTAGATGCTATGGGGATGAGCGATATGTCTTGTACCCGGAGGGTGGCGCCGGGAGCGGCTACAAAGCCGAATGCCGCGAGCGAGGTGCCTGAAGCCGGAAACTCGAGGCGCGGGGAGAGTGAGCGGTTGCCTGCGGAGACGGTGAGTGTACCGTCGGAGGAGGCGATGCGCCATATGTTGGGACCGGAGTGGAGGTCGAGTCCTGCGTCGATGGTGGCGGATGCTGCGGGCGACGCGGAGCCTTGTGGGGTGGCTTCTATGCGCAGGGCGGGAGCTGACGAGATCGGACCCGGTTGCTCGACGGGGATGACGGTGACCCATAGGCGCCCCGTATGAACGTCGTCGAGGAAGAATCCCCACGGACCGCCGGATGCCGAGCCCCGGAATGTCAGTGAGAAGGGGCCGAAGGGTCGGGCGAGGCGGCAGCTGTCGATGGCCGGGGAGGCGCCGGAGCCTTGGAGGAGCAGGCCGTCGGAGAGGGCGTGGGAGAACGGGGAGTAGCCGCGGGCGTAGTTCCAGTGGCGCGGTGCGGGCGACTGGGCCCACATGCATATGTGGAGCAGGAGGGCGAGGAGGAGAAGGGGGAGACGGGTCATGCCGAAAGGAGATTGGTGATGCCGGTGACGATGCCGACGATGGCGAAGAGGAGTATGATCACGCCGATCACCCTGTTGATGAGATACATCGAGCGGAGGTTGAAGTGAGCCCTGACTTTGTCGATGAAGTAGGTGACGCACCACCACCAGGCGATTGCCCCGGCGAAGATGAAGATGAATCCGAGGATATAGTGGTAGAACCGGATGTCGGGCATCAGGAAGTTGAAGCGGGCGAAGAGGCCGATGCTCAGGAATATGATCAGGGGATTGGAGAATGTGAAGAGAAAGCCGGCGAGGATGTTCTTCTTGGGGTCGGCTTCCTGGCGCACGGGTTTCTTGATTTTTGTGGCGGGATTTTTCTTGAAGAGATATATGGAGAATCCGATAAGCACGGCGCTGCCGATGAGCTGGATGACGTTCTGGTTACGCTCGAGGAATTCCTCTATGAACGAGAGGCCGAAGCCGGTCAGCAGGCAGTAGAGGAGGTCGGAGATTGCCGCGCCAACGCCGGTATAGAAGCCTGTGCGGCGCCCCTTGTCGAGGGTGCGCTGTATGCAGAGGATCCCCACGGGGCCCATGGGGGCCGAGATGAGGATTCCGATGGCGATTCCACGCCAGATCATATAAAAAAGACTTTCGATGAAGTCCATCATATTAACGATTAGTTATGACATATCCGCCGTCGGTGGCCGGAAGGCATGAATAGCGGCGGAGCGCGTATTTCCGTTCGCCTGATGCCGCGGGGCCTGATATAGGGGCGCCTCCGTTCATGGTGACGTCGTAGCGCGAACCGCAGACGGGGCATACCGCCTCATAGAGTTCGCCTTCGATCTCCACCCTTATGTCGGGCTTGGCCTCCACGGGGCATGAGAGATCGTAGGCGAGGGGGGAGTCGGCGGTGGCGGTGAAGGGGTCGAGGCCGCAGATCAGGAGCACTCCTCCATAGCCTGTGGCGCTCGTGGAGGAGTAGGGGAATCCCGCGGGTTGCCGGAGGGGGAGTATGAAGCGCCTGTTGCTGCCGAAGGCGGCCACTCCGTAGGTGTTCCATTTCCCGGCTCCCCGGATATCGATGCTCACGGCGTATGCCGGGATCCGCTCATCGTCGACACTGTCGCAGCTCCCCGCCGCCAGCAGGGGCACGGAAAGGATTAGCGTGAAGAGTCGGCCTGCGCTGATCATGCGAAAGGTATTGCCTTCAGCACTTGTCCGAACTGGTCGGCCATCTTCTGAATATGGCCTCCGACCATTGGCTTGAGCATCGGCGGGAGGTCGATGTCGATGTCGACTTTGGCCGAGCACGAGGCGTCGGTCTCCGGAGAGATGTGCAGGGTCAGGGTCAGGGGGACGGGGGAGTTGCCGGCCGCGAGCTTGATGAGCGAAGGCTCAGTCTTCTCCACGACCTTGAATGTAAGGGTGCCTGCCGGACCGGCGGGTACGGAGATGGAGTCGGGGGTTATCTCTATGCTGTCGAAGAGGGCGCGCTTGTCGGCCGGGATTCGGTCGGCGGGCACCTTCTCGAGGAGCGAGCGGAGATTGTCGAGATTTGAGAATCTGGAATATACGCTTTCCGCAGAGGCGGAGAGAGTGACGGGTTGACTGTTGTAGTTTGCCATATGGGTTAAAGGTTCTGACGGGTTGATGTCACACTGTCTGGTCGGGCACCCAGTCGGCGGGGTCCTCGCGCCATTCGCGCAGCGCCTCGGCCTCAGCGGTGCTGATGAAGCCGGTCTCCTCGGCCACCTCGAGCATTGAGGAATATGTACAGAGGGCTACGAGGTTGACGTCGGCCTCGCGGAAGCGCTTCACAGACATGGGGAACTGGTAGTTGAAGAGGCATACCATTCCTATGACCTCGCATCCGTAGGTGCGGACCACCTCGGCAGCCTTCAGGGAATTGCCTCCTGTCGAGACGAGGTCTTCGATTACCACGACTTTCTTCCCGGGCTTGAGGTTGCCTTCGATGAGGTTCTCAAGGCCGTGGTCTTTCGGGGTGTTGCGCACATATACGTATGGTATGCCGAGAGTGTCGGCCACTATCGCTCCGAAAGCGATGGCCGCTGTCGCTACTCCGGCAATGACCTCGACTTCGGGGAAGTTCTCGAGAATAGCCCGGGCGTATTCCACTTTCACGAGATTGCGCAGGTCGGGATAGGATAGAATACGCCGGTTGTCGTTGTAGATCGGAGAGTTCCAGCCGGACGCCCACACGAATGGATTGCGGGGCTGGAGCTTTATCGCGCTGATCTGAAGGAGCTTCTCTGCAAGGATTCTTTCCGGTTTTTTCATAGGGCTGCTTATAGTTGAAGTTTTTGTGCGACCGTCCGCGGATGTCAGCCGTAAGCCAACGGCAAATCACCGGCTCCCCGTGAGGGGGCCGTGCGCTTTACCTGTAGGGAGACGTGGAGAGGGTCTGCACCGACGGATTCCAAAGATGCAAAATTACATTTATCTTCCTACATATCCAAATAAAAAACATCAAAAGGGGGTAAAAATATCGATTGGGCGCTGTTTTTTTAGAAAGTGACGGCAACTGTGAGCATGGAAAGCCGCGCGGGGGATGCCGTCCACAGGGCTTCCGCGGCCGACGAGAGGGTTGAGCCGGTGGTGCATACATCGTCGACAAGGAGGACGTGGCGCCCTTTTATGGAGTCGGGACGCGCCGGGGCGAAGAGTCCGGCGGTGTTGCCGAGGCGCTGTTCGAGGGTCTTGGAAGTCTGGGTCTTATGTGGCTTTATGGCCTTTAGGGCCGGTTCGACAGGTATGCCGGCCACAGCCGATATGCCGCGGGCTATGCGTTCGGCTTGGTTGTAGCCTCTGCGGGCTTGCTTGAGCCAGTGCATCGGCACGGGCACGATAAGGTCGATGTCATGGAAGAATCCTGTGGAGAAGAGCTCTGTGGCCACGAGCGATCCGAGCATGTCGCCGATGGATGGGAACGCGCGGTATTTCATGTCTTGCACGAGGATGGCGAGGGCTGAATCGCGGGTATAGATGAAATGGCCGGTGGCGCGCTCGAAGGGGAAGCGTCCGGCGAAGCGTTCCTCCATAGGGTTCATGGGGGTGCGGTGGTAGCCGGAGCGCGGCAGGCCGGAGAGGCAATGGGAGCAGGCAAATCGCTCATGGGGCGCGAGGGCGCTCCCGCATACGTGGCACCGCGGCGGGAAAAGGAAATCTACGAGGTGGTCGAGGAGATGCATGGCCGGGATGTATCAGCGTTGTCCGGTCAGTTCCCTGACAGCTTTGGAGGCGAGTTCCGATTCGAAGCCACGTGAGATGATGTGGCGGAAGAGGCGCATGCGGTTGTCGCGTGCGTCGGGGCCGCTGAAGTCCATCCCACGCGCCTTGGCGGCAGCCGTGCGTCGCAGAGCCTCGGCATAGTCCTTTTCATCGATGGAGCGGAGTGCGTCGTCGATGTCGAATGATTTGATGCGCTTGGCCATCAGGGCGAGGCGGATCTTATTGCGTCCCCAGGCGGAGAACCGGCATTTGTCGCGGGCGAAGGCTGCCGCAAACCGGGCGTTGTCGATGAATCGGTCGGCTATGAGCGACTCGATGACGCGCTGCACTTCAGAAGATGTGAGGCCGAGGCGGTAAAGTTTCTGGCGGATGTCAGCCTCGCATTGCTCGGAGCGTGCGCATAGGTCGGCCATCCTTATAAGTGCTGCTTCCGGTGTGGTTTTCCTTTCCATGGTTGTTTCGTTTTCGGTTGTTGGCTGAGGCTTTTATAAACTCTTATATTCTTTTATAAGGACTTTTAATTCTTATGATTAAAATCACCGAGGCATGGCGACTGACTGATTGCCTAATAGCTAAATAGTCGGCTCAGTCGCTTCTGCGGGCTATGGCGAAGCGGTCTTTGCCGTAGGAGTCTTTGAGAATCTCCACGTCGCTAAGTCCGGCGTCGGCGAGCATGGCAGCAAGGCTGTCGCGGTGTCGGGGGTTGATCTCGAGATAGAGGGTGCCTCCGGGGATGAGCGCGGCCGCGGCCAAGGCGGCTATCCGGCGGTAGAACACGAGCGGATTGTTGTCGGGCACGAACAGGGCAGCTGCCGGTTCATAGTCGAGCACATTAGGCTCCATGTCTGCTTTTTCGCTGTCATCGATGTAAGGGGGATTGCTGACTATGATGTCGAACGATGACGGAGGCGCCGTCCATGAGAATATGTCGGCCTCTATGAAGGAGACAGCGGCCCCGAGGCGCCGGGCGTTGTCGCGTGCCACGTCGAGGGCCTTGGGCGATATGTCGAGGGCGGTTACCTTGGGAAAATTCAGGGAGTGGGCCAGTGCGACGGCTATGCATCCCGAGCCCGTGGCGATGTCGAGCACTCTCAGGTCGGGGATGGAGCCGGCGCGGTCGCAGATGATGTCGACGAGTTCGTCTGTCTCCGGGCGAGGGATGAGCACATCGGGGGTGACGCGGAAATCGAGCCCGTGGAAGCGTGCCTCGCCGGTGATGTATTGAATCGGCTCATGGTGGATGAGGCGGGAGAGGATCCCTTTGATCTCCGAGCGGAGGAACGGCGACAGCGTGTCGGTTTCATGCATGATCATGTCGGCTCGGTTCCATCCTTTTAGGTGATGAAACAGGAGGAGGATTATGGCCTCGGTCTCCCTTTGGCCATATATGGGGCGCAGGGCGTCGCGCAGTTTTCTTAGAGTGTCGAGCATATCAGGTTGGCGTGCGGCTTCCGTGGCAATGTGAAGGCCTCCGTTATCCGCGCGCAACAACAAAATTAGGGATAAAAAGATAAAAATGCAAAAAAAATTTGGAGAATTGGAGAAAAGGAAGTAATTTTGCAGTCGCAAATCGGAAGCGGCCTGCCGCAGAAGGATAAGCGGGGTCCCATAGCTCAGTTGGTTAGAGCACCTGACTCATAATCAGGGAGTCCTAGGTTCAAGCCCTAGTGGGACCACTCTTAAAACATTCAGAAGCATTCAAAGCCTTGATTTTCAATAAAATCGAGGCTTTGTTGCGTTTTTGGGTTTCCAAGAGCGGTGAAGAACGATGAATGATGTAGGTGTGCCAGAAGTGGCCGACTCCTCTTTGGGGCTTCTCCTCGGTCGCAGTGGCATGAAAATAAATCTCACTTCACTATTTCTCAACATTTTACGTATCGACCCATCATCGACAATGACCTATCTTTGCAGCTAACAAAAGTATGGTCATTGAAATTTTTGTGCTCAATATTCAGCTGAAATTTCATCTGCATTCGAATAGGTCTTGAAACCATTTTGTGTGCAAAGAGTGTGCAAAAGTGTGCCGGGCGTTTTGCACACTAATGTCAGGAAAAACTTGCACACTAAAAGTGGTATAATTACCTAATATACCGATTGATACAATGATGAAACTGCACCATAGATAGCATGAAATTTTCAATGATTTAACCCTCAAAAATCATTGAAAAAAGATGAGGAAAGAAAATTTTAATCTGTTTTTCGCCAAGAGAAGCAGACTCCTGAAGTCAGGAGAGGCAGCAATCTTCATGCGTATTATCTGTAATGGTACTCGCATAGAGACAAATACGGGCAAGACAATCGAGCCCAATCTCTGGAATCAAGCCAAGGAGCGAGCCAAAGGCAACTCCAAGAAGGCTCTTGATCTCAACAACTTCATAGATGATACGGAAATCAGAATGTTTCAACTCTTCCAAGAGATGCAACAGGACGGTTCCATTATCACGGCAACGGAACTCTACAACCGATTCTTCAACATCGGGCCACACAAGAAGGTAGAACGTATGATTATCGGTACCTTCCATGAGCATAATCAGGAATGTCGTGCCCTTATGGGCCGCGACTTCGAGTTGGGAACTATCAAGAAATACGAAACGGTAACGCGACTGCTCCAACGCTACATCAAGAAGAAGTATGATGCTGACGACCTTCCTCTCACCAGCCTTGACCGCGACTTCATCCACGGATTTGAGATGTATCTCAAAATCGACCGTGAGCAACAGCAGAACACAGTGGCACGCTACATGAAAGCGGTTAAGAAAATCACCAACCGCGCTCTCGCCAACGAATGGATTACCAAGAATCCATTCGCCGGAATCAAGGTGAAGACGGTTCAGACTAATCCGACATTTCTGTCGCGGCATGAGCTGCATCTTATATATGAGCATCCATTCACGGGTGCGCTTGATGTGGTGCGCGACATGTTCATCATGGCGGCTTTCACCGGTCTGGCGTTCATCGACATTTCTAACCTGAGAAAGGAGCATGTTGTAACAGACGATGACGGCAACATGTGGATACGCAAGCCGCGTCAGAAGACGGAGGTGGTACAGAACATCCCTTTGCTGGACATTCCTAAAGCTATCCTTAAAAAGTATGAGGGCAACAAGAAGGCCGAGAAGAAAGGCACACTGCTCCCGGTGCCCTGCAATCAGGTGATGAACCGTTACCTCAAGGAGATTGGTAATCTGTGTGGTATCGAGAAAACTCTCACTACCCACGTTGCCCGCCACACCTACGCCACCGTCACCCTGTCGCAGGGTGTGCGTATAGAGAATGTGTCGAAGATGCTTGGCCACACAAGCATCAAGATGACCCAGCACTATGCCCGCGTCCTCGACTCCTCGATCTTGGAGGATATGCAAAATATCCGAGAGGCGATGGCCGGCGATGTCTTTGCAAAGAAAAGTGGCCGCAAAAAGAAAAACTAATCCGTAACCTCCAAATAGTAATAGAGGCGAGATTCCCGAAAAGGAATCTCGCCTCTATTACTATTTATATGTCTTCTTATATGTCTAATCTTCAATGGAACGGTAGTTGGCCATAAGCACATTACTGATGTCACGTTCGGAATATATGTATTTGCCGCCGATGGCATAATACGGAATCAGTCCGTGGTCGCGATATTCGTGTAATGTTCTTCTTGATACCCTGAGTCTTTCTGCCACTTCTGCATCGGTGAGGAATGTATCATTATTCAATATTGGTCTCCAGTTGTCACGGATGTGACTGAGAGCCTCCTTCAATTCCTTGCACCGCGAAAAGAATACTTTTATCCGCTCATTCCGCTTTGTATATACGATGTCTGTCATTCAGGTTGCGCTACTTTCTGTTTGAGAAGGTATTTTGCCACGTCCCCGGCCAAATACATTATTCTTCCGTCAATCTGAGAGAACGGTATCTTACCGTAAACCCTCAGATTAAGCAGTGTTGAAATGCTGATGCGGAGAATCTGGGCGGTTTCCTTTGTAGTGAGCCATTCGTCAGGCTTCTTCGCATTGAGCAGTTGCAGAACAGTATTGACAAGACTATGTAGATATTCGATATTCTCAAACATTGATTCAAGAACCTCCTCATCAATTTCTACAGTCCTCATGAGTAGATCTTGGCGGCTTTGGCGGCGAAAGTCATGCGGAACTTGGCATCGAGGACAAGAGCGTCGCAGAATTTGCGGCCTTGGTGGCCGATGAAGCCGTAGATTGGCGAAGTGTAGCCGTAGGTGAGCAACTGGCGGATGTCAGTCTCGGTCAATTCATAGCCCTTGAAGAACTTCGATACGGTGAAGTCGCATTGGTCACATGCCACTACCACCGGGAATGATGTCATCGAGCCGCCGCATTTGGGGCATTTGAACTCAGTGGGTTTGTTAGCATAGAGCCAAGTGTTGGCGACAAGAGGACGAATCTGGTTGTAAATCCAATCCATATAAGCATTCATTGTTCCCTTTGTACCCACGGTGCTGTCGGCGAGGTCGTCAACTTCCTGAATCTGCGACATGAGCGTACCCAAGTCGGAGAGTTCCAGTTCCTCTGTGTGCTTGACCAGCAGACGGCCTTTGTCGGTCACTTCCAGTTCGCCGAACAGTTCCTTTACAAAACCGTTGTCAATCAATCGCTGAAGAGCAAGACCCATATTGTGGATGCCGTCAAGAGGCAGCTTGCGGCCGGGAGCGTTGATGCCCATCACTTCGTATATGCCTTCAAGGAAATTATCGGCTTTGAGTGGGCCGGGCTTCTTAGCTGAGAAACCAAGTATGCTCGCCCCGGAGGGAGTGACAAAGATGATGTCATCTTTGGGACGTGATCCGTAAGGAAGCTCAATACTTCCGTAGAGTTTGAGACCACCGGCTTCCACCTCAACCGCAACCTCTGTGTAGCGGTTTGGTGTATCGAGTGCCGTTTCCATACGCTCCTTGATGAGAGTGTAAAGACGCTCCTCGTCATGACTAAGGAACATGGGTGTGCGCTCAGTGACGATAATGCCGTGGCAATAAGGAATCTGTGCGTCGGGTACGAAGTCGAACTGCTTTGCCGTGGGATAGCGGCGTTCAATTTGGCGGCGAAGACGCTCAGGCAGATTGGGCGTGGAGGTTCTGTGCGATGATATATAGCCTTTCTCAAACAGTGCGGTGGCAACAGCTTCCACCTTGCCCGGCAGCATACCGAGTTGGGCGATTGCGTCCACTTGAAGCGTGGCGAGAGTGTAGCATGGTTCCGGACACTCGATCTTGTCCTCCACATCAATAACTGTGGCATGGATGGGCGTGCCGACCTCTTCTTTCAGGAAGTGGTAGTGTCCTTCGGCGATTTCACGGTTGCTCCAAACCTCAGTCGGAGCGAGGATGAAAGACTGTCCCTCGTAGGTGCAAGTCAAGCCAACGGTCTGTTTGGAAGTACCGGCTACTGCTTTCTTGCGGCTCTCAATCATATTGTTGATTGTCCAGAGAAGCGCTGTGTCGGGGCGACCGAGGGCAAAAGTGCCTTTGCCGTAAGCCAGAGCGAAAGCCTGTTCCACATTGGTGTTGTGCAGGAAGTCCATCCCCAACTGTACCATTCCGGCACGACCGATGCGAGTAACGTGGAGACCGTTGTGGCGGTGGCGATAGGCGTTGCCAACTGCCTTATGGTTGAGTGCGGTGAGCCACATGCGGCCTGTCTTGACTCCGACTTTCGCCCATTGGCATACGATAGCAAAGAGTGCCTGTGCCTCGCTGCCGCCATCTGAGGCGAAAATAACCTCGTCAGCTTTGGTGATGTGTGCGAGTAGATTATCGACGGCGAGTTTATCCTCTGCCGAAATCTTCATCTTCCCGTCCACAACGGTCTTGCGGATACCGTATTTAAGTTTTTCAGGAATGAATGGGAGCGTCCTGACGAAGTCGCTGCCATCGGTGTAGCACTGGAGAGGGAGCGGAGCGATGAGGCCGGGGTCAACGGCGGTGATGACGATACTGCCGGTGTCGTTGGTGAACGCGCCGTCGGGGGTGCGGTCGGTGCAGTTTAGTGTACGGGAGATGGAGAACGCGATGGTGTTGGAGGTTGCTATTACGAGATTCATAATTTCAACTTATTTAATTGTTATAAAAGTGATTATTTATTAAGGAGAGGTTTTGAAAAAGCGTGGGGAGGGTCTGCCTCCCCACGCGGGTGAAGAGGAACGCCATTAAAAAATGGCAGGGAATTATGTCAGATGAGGATTATATTTTCGGTCCCTTGGGCTTTTTCTGCTGAGCCTTCTGCTGTTCGTTCTTGGGAGCCGTCTGACCCTTCTGCATCGGGTCGGTGATGTTTTTCGTAGCCTCGTTGGTCTTACCCTGATTGTTAACGGCATACTGTGTGGCACTTTCGTTGGCCACTCCGACCACTTTCTTGTTGTCGGTGTACTTGTATTCAGTGACCGGACGCTGTTTCTCCTTGTCGAACTGGAGATATACCGTGCAGGGCTGACCCTTTTTGTCGGTGATGTTGGCGACCTCAATCTTCTTGCCGGCCATATAGTCAGCAATCTGCTGTTCAGAGAAATGTGCGTCTTTCCACTTGGTGATGCGTCTGGGATTCCCCTCTGCGTCAACCCATGTATTGCGCTGCTCTTTCTGAGTGTTGTCGCCGGGCAGCTCCTGTTTGAGCGACTGGGTGCGGACAAACTCAACATCACGCTTGTCGGCGTTGTATTGCAGGTCGCTGGTGAACTTACGGCCATTGTTCAGCTCGATTTCCTTGCCGTGGACCACACCGCCATCTTTGAGGATACCGATTTCCTTCATTGAAAGCTCGGTCTTGCCGATATGGTTCTTGATGTAAACCTTATCCACCGGGATGCTCTCAATCTCATTGGTCATGCGGTCGATGCTGACGAGGGACTTCTTCACCTCCCCGGTCTTGGGGTCGGTGAGGTCAACCGCTTTGCCGAGGTTGCCGGTTTTCAGAAGCTGCTCCTTGTCTTCCTTCGTAAATTCATACCCTTTGAATGGCACATCGAGCTGAGGCTCATTCTTGATGAAGTGAGGAGCGAGGGTGAAGCTGCCATCAGGCATCTGCTTGAACGAGAGGCGTGCATCGACTTCAAACTGCTCACCTGCGAAATTGGGGTGAAGAGTGAAAGTCTGCGGCGACTTTCGGTTATAGACCATCTGCTGGAGCGCGCCTGACTGTTCGAGGGTCTCGCGATTGATGCCCCACTGCTTCTCAATGGTGGCCCAGTCTATGTTGTCGGGATTGACGGGAGCCAGCTTGATACCAGTTGCGGGGGCTTCCGCCTGTTTCTGTTCCTGCTGTGCGGTTTGTACCTGCGTCTGTGCGGTTGCGTTCCCATCCACCTTAAACGGTTTCAGCAAATCAGCATTAGCCACAGGGTCTTGGAGCATGTCGGACATAGCGGGACCGATTTTGTCGAACTGATCTGCCGGGATTTTGAAAAATCCGAAAAGCGAGGGGTTCTTGGCCTGCCGGAGGAAATTCGACATGAAGGCTTCAAGAGGGTTCTGGTGTTTGTTGAACTTAACGAGGTCGCTCAACTTGGCTGTCTTAGCGTCAGCCATCTGGGGAGTGCCGTCAGGATTCTGTCCTACGACTGCGCCTACCTGTCCCGTCTCGTTATTACGGGCAATCAGCACTTCGGGTTGTTCTTGGATATTTTCCATAAACAGTTATTGGGGGATAATGACACCTTAGTTGGTGTCGAAGTTTTTCATTCGTTCACCACGGAGACGCTTGCGGCGTTCTCCCTCCGGTGTGCGTGAACTTACAAACGTGCGGTCTATATAGTCCTGCACATGGCTTTCAAGATGAAATATTGAAGAGCCGTCTTCGCTGATCATATATTCAATCTCATCGTCAGCCCGGAGTTGCCTCACCTTGCGGACGCTGAATCCGAGAAGCTTCATCACATGTTCCGTCAGAAACACCATGCGTCCGTTGAGCGAGAGTATCGGAGGTTGTTTCTTCATCATGCACTTGAGCATCTCAAGCAGAATCCGAATCACGACCTTCGAGAATTTTGGGAATGTACCCACATCGTTGTAGTCGATTTCTATTTTCTTCATTTTGTCGTTGTGTTATGTTTACGATGCAAAATTACGGAGACTTAATCCGACCGATGGGATACTATTTATTACTATCCCAATTTAGACTTTCATAAAGTAGTATCTCGTTGTTATCAAGCGAAATAAATTTTACAAATAGTCTAAAATGGGATAGTAAATCTGGTAATCGTCTGATAATCTATGCTAATTCAGAACTTGGGATGGGCGCGGAAACCGCTGTATGGGTTGAATGTAGGCGTAGAGGCTACTATACGAGGACCTTGTTGCCCATAATTGGGATATGGAACAGACGGCTCTGCGACCATCGTCTTCTTGACTTCGGACGACTGGGTCTGCTCGGAAGGGTCGAGAGGTTCACCGTTGCCTTTGGTCGGAGTTACAACTTTGGCGCGGGCGGCTTCCTCAGCGTCGCTGGGTTTCAGCTCCGCGGTTATCTTGCGGTCAAGGGCGGCGA
>PPYF01671440.1_pt1 | contig 19148 bp, 15 predicted proteins | sample 1559871 | NCBI WGS metagenome assembly PPYF01 (sample SAMN08240021, study PRJNA423297) | Human gut metagenome, whole genome shotgun sequencing project. | reverse complement strand
ATTTTCTCCGCTAAATGCAAGAAAGCGGTTCTGAAGTTGTTTATCATTCACACATTCTTTCTTTATAAACTCGTCAAATCACCTCTAAGCTTCTACTACAACAAGTCTATTTTAGGCTGCAATATTCTCAAACTTATATAATATACATCTTAATCATCGACGAACGGCAAAAAGTTCAGCTTCAGTTTCCCAAGTACCATCCGGACGTTTTACCATACGTTGCCAACGGAATGAAGTCGTTGTAATTTCTGAAAACACCCACTGTATATTCTTCTCATTAATTTCCGTCTGAACAATCCTGTTTCCTTCTCTTTTTCCTTCCAGTTGTGTAGCCCCTCCTAATTCCGTATATAAAATATCCCATGCCTCTGTATTAGGATTATACATACGTACCGCAGTCGCATAAGCTGCATCCGGTTGATAATCTTTAATCCGTGCCTTACGCGAAGGGCAAATAAACACATCTTGAATTGCAGTCCCTTCCAGCACCCAAGCGAATATCCACTCTCCCTGAACATGTCTTTCGCCTGTTGTACCTTGGTTATCAACCCATTCAAAATCCCATTCACCGACAAACTGTCCATACAGGTTATCTTTTTCCGGTATCAAATTGCTTTTCCCTTTTGACACTAATACATTTATAAATTCTCCCATACTTTATTTACTGACTCTAGATTAGACAAATATAAGATTTATAATTAATAATCACTAATATTAAAGCAATTATCTGTATGCAATATCCATGTCGAAAGCAAACAGATGCATAGTATAAAATACTGGCTTCCCTACTCCCAAACAGATTTTTTATATTACACCCCAAAAACATTTCATTTACAAACTTATTGCAAAAAAAGTATTTGGCCATTAAATCTCAATTATTCAAGAAAGAAGTACCGATAAAAAGTCTTTTTTCCCTATATTTGCTAGGCTGAAAAAAATGTCATTAACTCAATTAATATGAAAAAACTATCGTTTATTATTGTATTTGTATTCCTGTCCATTCTTTTTGTACAGGCACAGCAAGCAAAGTATGTATTTTATTTCATCGGAGATGGAATGGGTGTTAACCAAGTTTTAGGAACAGAGATGTATCGTGGAGAGTTGGAAGGCAAAATTGGTGTGACTCCGTTATTATTCACCCAATTTCCTTATGCAACCATAGCCACTACTTTCTCGGCAACCAACGGAGTGACAGATTCGGCCGCTGCAGGAACAGCACTTGCTACGGGAAACAAAACAAAAAATGGCGCATTAGGTGTGAAAAAGGATTTGGAAACCAAAGTTAACAGTGTTGCTTCTTGGGCAAAAAATAAAGGTTGCCGTGTAGGTATCAGTACCAGTGTCAGCGTAGACCATGCCACACCGGCTGCTTTTTACGCACACCAAGGACAAAGAAGCAGCTATTACAACGTGGGTCTGGATTTGATTGATGCCAACTTCGATTTCTATGCAGGATCAGACTTTTTAGATCCCACCAACAAAAAAGCCGCCGGTTCAAATTCAGAAAGTCTGTACACACTGGTGGACAAAGCCGGATATACCATAGCCCGTGGCTACAAGGACTATCAGAAAAAAGCAAAAAAATCGGACAAACTGATTCTCTTACAACCTGCGACAGCAACAGACAATAGTGCTATCCCCTATGCTATCGATCGAAAAAAAGGCGATATGACTTTAACTGAAATCACCCGTGCCGGAATCAATTTCCTGTCTAAAGATCTATCAAAAGGGTTCTTCCTGATGGTTGAAGGAGGTAAAATAGACTGGGCTTGCCACAGCAACGACGCCGCTACCGTATTCCACGAAGTGATGGATATGGACAATGCCATAAAAGTTGCTTACGAATTCTATGAACAACATCCCGATGAAACCCTGATTGTAGTAACAGCCGACCACGAAACCGGAGGAATCGTTTTAGGAAAAGGTCCGTATACTTTGAACCTGCAAGCTTTAAAATCACAAAAAGTAAGTGAAAGCGGATATACTAAAATTGTAAACGAATTAAGAAAAAAATACAAGAATCAAGTACCTTGGGAAGTTATCAAGCAATCATTGAAGGATAATTTCGGATTTTGGGATAGTATTCAATTGAATGAAAAGCAAGAAGCATCCCTGAAGAAAGTATATGATGAATCATTTAGCGGTAAAGAGATAGATTTGACCAAAAGTGAATATCAACAAGACGAACCTTTGGCAGCTGAGGCCAAAAGAATTCTGGATGACATCGCTCTGGTAGGTTGGACCAGTGGTGGGCACTCTGGAGGTTATGTACCCGTATTCGCTATCGGAGCCGGCGCCCAACTATTCCAAGGTCGCATTGACAATACCGAAATTCCGGTAAAAATAGCAGAAGCTGCTGGTTATCCCAACAATTAATCAAAAGCAAGATAGTGCGACAAACGTTCCAAGTCTTTCTCAGTGAATTCCTCATACAAGGATAACTGGGAAAGACTTTTTAATTTTCCCTTTTTCCTCCTATATTCTATAATTACCTTTGCCTGATAAAAATTCATATAAGGATGAGAGCGAAGTTTGTCAAGCCCAGCCTTATTGGCATTTATCCGATGAATTGGTGTATTTCCGAGTTTAAACCACTTCAACATATCCTCATCTACATAGTTCACTTCCTTTAACTGAACCGTGTCATAAAAACCTCCCAAACGTTTCCGGTAAGCCACAATCATGCGTGCAATGCCACTGCCTATTCCCGGAATCTTTTTCAACTCGGTAGTGTCCGCTTCATTCAAATCGACTAAAGTTCCTTCCGGATATTTATAAACCGCCAACGTATCTTTCTCCGCCTTTTTGATAAAGTGCAATGTATCCTGTTTCCGCCGAAAAGCCTCTGATATCTGGATATAAGGTTTTAACATATTAAATTTCTCGGACGACAAGCCATAAACACGAGAGAAATCATCCGCTGTCCTGAATTTACCGCCGGCTCTCCGGTATTGCAAAATAGTATGTGCAATAAAAGGAGGCAATCCACGTTGCAAAAATTCGATGGAATCGGCTGAATTTGGATCAAAAGCAGCCAATACCACCTCTCTTCTTTTAGGCTTATCATAGGAATATCGCAGAGATTCCTTCTCCTCCATCTCATGTACTCCGGCCAGAAAGTTTTTTATTTCTTCTATCCCCTCTTGATCCTGTTCCAAAGACTCTTCCTTTACTGGAAACAGAACCCATATACACATAAATATGAAAAGCAAAGTCAACAAAAAAAGTATAGCTCTGCGTTCGCTTTTCGAAAAATAGAAGAAGTCTTTCCACATTACAATTCTAAATTAGCCCTAATTCATTGATAAAAATCAAAATGATAGCCACAGGTGCCACGTATCTCAACAAGAAGATATACAGATTGAAAAGACCTGCTTTCAGTTTTCCCCCATTGGTCAATTCTTCATAAGAAACGGAACGTTTCAAATACCATCCTACAAAGATACATACCAGCAAGCCACCCAAAGGAAGCATTATTTTTGCAGTGACAAAATCAAGTAAGTCAAAGAATCCCTTATCAAACAGCGTATATTTCTGCATAACTCCCAATGACAAGGAAGACATGACTCCAATTATAATGCACCCGAAAGTGACCAATCTAGCAGCACGGCCACGAGTTAAATTGAATTCCTCGTGCAGAAAAGCCGTCACCACTTCATGTAGAGAAATAGTAGAAGTCAATGCAGCCAAAGCCAACAAGACATAGAACATCACCGAGAAAATATAAGCTAATATCGGCACACCGCTAAAAGCTTGCTGAAAAACATTAGGCAATGTAATAAAAATTAATGATGGTCCCGCATCCGGCTGGATACCTACAGAAAAGGCCGCCGGAAAAATAATCAATCCGGCCAAGACAGCCACAAAAGTATCAATCACACCGACACTCAGAGCCGTATTTCCCAGTTTGGTTTCTTTCCCAAAATAAGAAGCATAGGTTGAAAGACATCCCATTCCCAAACTCAAGGAAAAGAACGCCTGCCCCATAGCCCCTAAGAAAACATCTCCGTTCACTTTACTGAAATCAGGCTTCAGCAGAAACTCCAAACCTTTTTCCGCATTGGGAAGCGACAATGAGCACCCCACCAAAACTACTATCAGTACAAACAAAACAGGCATCAGCACCTTCGAAGATTTCTCTATTCCATCTTTCACTCCCTTTACTATAACAAAATGGGTGGCCAATAAAAAGATGACCAGCCAGATAAGCGGACGAACAGGGTCCTTCGAAAAACTCTGGAAAGCAACCACAAAATCTTCCGGCTTCTTATCTGCAAAACCATTCATTCCCGCTTCCAATATATATTCCAAAGTCCATCCTGCCACTACCGAATAATATCCTAGAATAAGAAAACCGGCCAAAACCCCCAAATATCCCAACCACTTCCAATGAGTTCCGGGTGCCAAAACCTTATAAGCACGTCCCGTACTTGCTTTTGAATGACGACCTACTGTGAATTCGGCAATCATAATAGGCATTCCCAACATAAAAACACACGCCAAGTATACCAAGATAAATGCCGCACCTCCATGATTTCCCGTTTCATAGGGAAACCTCCATATATTACCAAGTCCTACAGCCGAACCTGCCGCCGCCAGAACAGCCCCAATCTTACTTCCGAAATTTACTCTTTCGCTTTTTTGCATAAAAAACTATCAAATTATTATAAATCAACACTGGTTAGCCTGCAAAAGTATAAAATTAATCGTACTTTTGCGACGAATCACAAAAAAATTAAAGTATGCTATATTATTTTAGAAAATATCCGGTATCCTTGATCATTGTAGCTATCATCTTTTATCTTTCCTTTTTCACTCCTCCTAAAACAGATGTGGAGGAAATCCCCTACATAGACAAAGTAGTGCATATATGCATGTATGGAGGACTCTGTTTCATTTTATGGATAGAATACCTGAGGAATCATAAGGCCATCAATTGGAATCATGTAATATGGGGAGGCATCATAGCTCCTGTAGCTATGAGCGGGTGTATCGAACTGATGCAAGCTTATTGCACAGATACCCGCAGCGGTGACTGGCTGGATTTTCTGGCAAACAGCATTGGAGTCGGACTAGCCGCCTTAATAGGATATTACTTACTTCGCCCCCTTATATGGCGTAAATCCTAAAAAGAAACGCCGACGATTCTTCGCGAACAGTCGGCGTGATGATAAAAGTCAAAGTTATATAATAAAGATAGAGAGTCAACTTAACGGAAATCTTTCAGATCATTCTGCAACCTCTGACGAGTGAAAAAGATACGGCTTTTCACTGTTCCCAACGGAAGTCCCAGTTTTTCGGCAATTTCCCTATATTTAAATCCTGATACATACATAGCAAACGGCACACGGTAATCTTTAGGCAACGCATTCACGATACGATGTATCTCTTTCAAATCATAAGCACCTTCTGTAGAATCGAATCCTGAGTCCTGTGGAAGATTCAAATGGAACAAGTTATCTGTCTGATCGACGAAAGTCTGATCACGCACTGTTTTACGATAATTATTTATAAATATATTACGCATGATGGTGTACATCCATCCTTTAAAATTCGTATCTGGAGTAAACTTCTCTTCGTTGTCCAAAGCTTTAAGTGAAGTTTCCTGCAACAAATCATTAGCCTCTTCTCTGTCAGCTGTCAATTTAAATGCAAAGCGAAATAATTCGGTTTGTATACTTAGTAAATGCTGTGTAAAGTCGACTGTCTTCATATTAATCTATTTTTAAATTGTTATTTTCTGTTTTTGCTTTCTGCTGCAATATTAACGACTTCTCGCAAAAGTCACGACAGAAAAACTAACAACAAAGGGGGTATAAACTATCAAATAACAGTTTTTACCCCCTAAATTAACAGTTAACAGGTGGTTTCGTTTTAACTTTTAATTAGCCGGTATCCCTCCACCGGTTCCAGCATTACCTCCTCCACTTTTCAAATCATCATTATTAATGCTTCGCGCAGCTTTTTTTACCTGAGCCTTCAACTCCCCAAAACGCCAACTGATATTAAATCCATAATAACGCATCGGAATTCTGGTAGCAGTAGAAGAGCAGAAAGTAGGAGTATTGATGTTATTCTTAAAAGTAATATATTTATTAAATAAATTGGACGAGTTAAGAGATATAGTCAGCCTCTTTTCCTTCAAGAAAGAACGACTGAGCCCTATCGCATAATAATAGAAAGAGGAACTTTTACCTTGCAAAGAGATATGCGGAGTACCACCCCCTCCGTTCAGACTCAGACGCAGATCCCAAGGCAGAGTCTGCTGGAAGCTTCCGAAGACATTTCCTTCCCAGCCATGATTCTTTAAATCAAGCCCTGAACTTCTATAATCCACATAAGCTCCCCGTCCATTGATATTAAAGCGGGTTTTAGGAGACATATTCCAGTTCAAGAACAAAGACAAATTAATATTCTTACTTTTTCCTATATTATCATAGGTAGAATTCATCACACCATCTTTTATAAAAGAGTATTGCTCTATACCATTATTGACAAAAGAATAATTAGCACTGACATTTACATTAAATTTCTGCGAGAAACTACCGAAAGTAACACTAAGCGAATGGGCCTTTTCACTTTCCAAATCAGGATTACCGTAACTGATCGCAGTAGGGTTGCTGGTGTCAGTAAACGGATTCAAAAACCAAATACCCGGCCGGCTGATACGCATATTATAAGATGCCCTCAAACTTTGAGTAGGAGCCAATTGGTAAGAGAACATCAAGGATGGAACCAAATCATCAAACTGAGCATCAAACTTCTCATCCTTATTTTTATAATCCGCATCCATAAATGTATGCTCATAGCGAATTCCCGCCTTTCCACCGAGTTTTTTGTACTTCAGCTGATAGCCCAAATAAGCAGCCAGAATATCCTGCTTATGATCATATTGCGTACTCATATCCTGATCATACTTATATTCTCCGGTTTTATCGGCCAGATAATATTTACCATCACTTTTACTTCTACGAAAAATATACTTTATACCAGTTTCAATGCTGTGTATCGAATTTATCGGATTGGTATAGTCCAATTGAGCCGTATGCTCTTGTGTGCTGGCATCATTTTTAAAATATTGGTTTTGCAAAAGATAAGGAACATTCAACGTATCCTCATAATCCGTATTCGCTTCACTGTTATTGGGGGAATGGCTAAAACGATAAGAGAAAGTAAGAAGTTCCCCTTTCTTTTTAAACGAATGCTGATAATCCATGTTGCCCCCCACTTCGCCAAAGCCCGATTCATTATTTCCCAAAGAACCGTAACCGTAAACCGGATTACCGGCATGATTCGTCATCTGGGTATTTCCAATCCTCTTATTCGTAAAATTGCCAGTCATCAGATTCATAGAAAAACTAATCAGATTCAAAGTGTCAATCTCATAACTTCCTTCCAGACTGCCAAATTGAAAATTGCCATAGCTCTTGCTTCTTCGATGCGACTCCAAAAATTTATTTTCCTGAGACGTGAAATCCTCACGATATGAATCTTCAAATCCCTTTTGAGATCCCTGGTAGTTATAAGAATAATTACCGGTAACAGTGAACTTGCCCGACTGCACCGTACCATAACCGCCACCATACACACGCATATTGCTTGCACCACCATTCAATGTCACCGTATATCCTTCCATTCCTGCTCCTACAGTGATAATATTCAAGATGCCCGCCACCCCTTCCGCGTCATATTTAGCCCCAGGCTCGGTGATAACCTCTATAGATTTAATGGAATTGGCCGGCATACTCCGCAATACCTCGGTAGGATTATTGCTCATCATGTTATTCGGCTTGCCATTAACATGCACTTTAAACTTACTGCTACCGTTTACTTGAATTTTATCCTCTCCATCTACAGTCACCAGCGGAACTTTACGGAGCATTTCAAGAGTCGTATTAGTTTTAGAATCCGGATCATCCTCTATACTATACGTCACTTTGTCTATTTCCGCCTTTACCAAAGGTTTCTGCGCTACCACCTCCACTCCTTTCAACATTTCAGTCGCTTCTGCTATCAGAATCTTACCCAAATCAACATTCCTACGATTTGCCGATATCGAAAACTCCTTCTGTACAGGAGACTTTCCTACAGAAGTAAAATGAATGAGATAAGTCCCCGGCACGGCAAGCCGTTCGTCAAACCTGCCGTCCGCTCCTGTCACAGCCAGTTTCACCGGCTTTGCAGGATTGTTCTTCAATGAAATACGGATTGTAGAATACGGTTCCCCTTCATTAGACAAAGAATCTAATAAGACTCCCTTGACTGAGAACTGGCCTTGGACAGCCTTTTGCGCCTTCGCCGTAAATGACAAACTTGCCACAAGCAAGATAATGCCCCATAAAATGTTGTGTTTCATATATCAATAATGAGTTTGTGTTTGTTGCAAAGGTAGGTAAACGATAGCAAGTAGTTTATTTTCAGACGTTAAAGAAGCCTATATATTATCTACCAGCGAGTATAAGGATTCTTCATCAAAAAAGAATTATAATAACGAATATCTCCCGTTACCTCTTTTTCGATGAAATGGGGCTTTTTGAACAATTCGTCCTCACTATTCAATTCCACTTCCGCTACAGTCAAGCCTTCATTCTCACCATAAAACTCATCCACTTCAAAGATATGCTCTCCACTTTTCACCAAATACCGGATTTTATCAATCACCCCAGGCTCACACAGTTTCATCAACTCTTCGGCCTCTTGCAAACTGATCTCCTTCTCCCACTCATAACGACTTGTACCGGAGTCATTGGAAGCCCCTTTGATAGTAAGATACCCTTTATTATCCCGAATACGCACCCGGACAGTTCTTCCACGAGCACTACAGATATAACCTTGCACAATATGACTATGTGCATAAGCCTCTAGTTTATAACTGTCGTCCTTTACTAAAAATTTTCGTTCTATTTCTTGTCCCATAGCGTTTTAATATATAAAAAAGCCCCGCAGAGAATAACCTCAGCAGGACTTCACTATTTATTTTCCGTTTTTATCCATACATGGCATAGCCCACCATAATAACAAGGGCTAATACAATTAATCCGATGAACAGACCTTTTACAATCCTATTTGCTTTCTCTTCTTCCCGCTTACTATAAGCAGCTTTCTTATTCTTTCCCATAAGTATTTCATTTTTAAGATTAAACCATCTCTTTTGAATATCCCAAAAGTACAAAGTTTCTAGAAGAAAACAAATAAATTACGAAGAATTTACTAATTCTCCGAACCGGAAAACTCCATCAAGTATGCCTTGATAAAGCCATCAATCTTTCCATCCATCACTCCGTTCACATCCGAAGTTTGAAAATTAGTACGATGATCCTTCACACGACGGTCATCAAAGACATAACTGCGTATCTGTGATCCCCATTCAATCTTCTTCTTGCCTGCCTCCACCTTGGCCTGTTCTTCCATGCGGTGCTGCAATTCCTTATCATATAAAATTGAACGCAACTGTCTCATCGCATTTTCCTTATTCTTCGGCTGGTCACGGGTTTCAGTATTCTCAATCAAGATTTCCTCTTCCTCACCGGTATACGGATCTTTATATTGATAACGCAGACGTACTCCTGATTCCACCTTGTTCACATTCTGTCCGCCGGCCCCTCCCGAACGGAAAGTATCCCAAGACATACGGGCAGGTTCAATTGTCACTTCAATACTATCATCCACCAACGGCGTTACAAACACAGAAGCAAAAGAAGTCATCCGTTTCCCCTGAGCATTATAAGGAGACACGCGCACCAAGCGGTGGACTCCATTCTCACCTTTCAGATAACCATATGCAAAACTGCCCTCAATATTCATAGTCACCGTCTTGATTCCGGCCTCATCCCCATCCTGAAGGTTAGCCACGCTCACTTTATAGCCATTGGTCTCCGCCCAACGCATATACATACGCATCAGCATGGAAGCCCAATCCTGACTTTCAGTACCACCGGCACCGCAATTAATTTTCAATACACAATCCATTTGGTCGGCCTCCTGGCGAAGCATATTCTTCAGTTCCAATGCCTCCACCGCAGTGACAGCCTTTTGATACGCTGCATCCACTTCTTCTTCGGTAACCAAATCATCTTTACAAAAGTCAAAAGCCAATTCCAGTTCATCTGCCATCGTCTTTACCTCACGGTAACCGTCGATCCATTTTTGCAGATCTTTCACCTTCCTCATTTGTGCTTCTGCTTTCTTGGCATCATCCCAAAAACCGGGCGCCTGCGTACGCAGTTGTTCTTCTTCCACCTGAACCAGTTTATTTTCTATGTCCAGATATCTTTCAAGTGCCGCAGTACGTTCTTTTACGTCTTTCAGTTGCTCTATTGTTATCATCTTGAGAATTTTTGCATTTCAAGGTGCAAAGATAGTGGAAATCTATTCATTTTCCCATTATTCTTCGTACATCTTTTCTATTTCGGCAGCATAGTTCTTGTTCAGCACATTACGTTTTATTTTCAACGTATTGGTCAGCTCACCACGTTCCATACTGAAAGGATGGGGCAACAAGGTAAACCTCTTGATCTGTTCATAATGTGCAAACTGCTGCTGCAGTGTATCAATCCGCTCTTTAAACAAATCGATAATTTCCGGTTTCTGCAACAGTTCCTCCATACTTTCATAGCGAATACCTTTTTTTGCGGCATACTCTTTCACCAGTTTATATTCAGGAATTATCAAAGCAGAAACAAATTTACGTTCATCGGCAATAATAGAAATCTGATCGATATAACGGTCTACCACCAATTTGGCTTCAATGGCTTGAGGAGCGATATACTTCCCGTTTGAAGTTTTAAACAAGTCCTTGATACGCTCTGTAAGGAACAAATGCCCATCTTTTATATAACCCGCATCACCGGTATGGAACCATCCGTCTTCAGTAAACGCTGCTTTCGTAGCAGCTTCCTTTTTATAATAGCCATGAGTGATTCCCTCACCACGTAGCATTATTTCGTTATTCTCCCCTATTCTGACCTGCACATGAGGCATGATACGCCCCACCGAACCAACCACATGGTCATTATCATTCTCACAAGCAACCGTTGCAGTAGATTCCGTCAATCCATAACCCGCTACCATATTAATTCCCACCGACAAAACAAACTCCTGTACAGCCGGCGGAATAGCCGCACCGGCAGTAGGGAAGAAACGCCCGTTTTCAATGCCAATAGTCTTTTTCAACAAGCTATAGATCGTTTTCTCATAAAATTTATATTTCATGTGCAATACAGGCGGAGGAGTCAGCCCTTTGTACACATATTCCAAATTATGTTCACGTCCCACTTTAATAGCATCCAGCATCAACTTCTTTTTCAATCCGGTTGTCTCATTGATTTTTTCTTGCACGCCGGCATACACTTTCTCCCAGAAACGGGGAACACTGCACATAGCCGTAGGACGGATCTCCTTTATTGTCTTCTGGATATCAGCAGGACGCAAGTTGATAGACAAAGTACACCCCATCGAAAGACACCAGCAAGTCCATGCACGCTCAAACACATGAGTAAAAGGAAGGAAATTCATAATCACATCCTGATCACCCAATTGAGGGAAACGTTCATCATGTGCCGGAATGGCCGCCTCATAGCAAGAATGATGCAACATCACCCCCTTGCTGTCTCCGGTTGTTCCACTGGTATAAAGAATATTGGCAAGATCACCATTACCCGACTCTGAAGTACGCTTGTCTACCTCAGCTTGATGCGGATGCGCCTCGCCCAATTTCAGAAAGTCATCAAAATAAATGGAAGTCTGGTCCCGCTCATCACGTTTTACCTCCTTGTCGAAAATTATAATCTGTTTCAGTTGGCTTCCCAGTTGCATAACCCGGAACGCCACATCATATTGCAACTGTTCACCTACAAAGATATAACGTATTTCGGCATCACCTACCATATAATGTACCTGCGCCTCGGAACTGGTAGCATAAAATGGTACAGTAACAGCCCGTACCCCAAAAGCTCCAAAGTCCACATACAGACATTCCGGTTTATTTTGAGAAAAAACTGCTATATTTTCCTGTATGCCTATACCTAATTCTATCAATGCATTCGAAACTGTTTTTACAGTTGCGGCAAACTGGTTCCAAGAAACCGGAATCCATGTTTCTGTTTTATAATCGCGGTAACGCAACGCTACACGATCACCATATTTCCCTGCCTGACGTTGTATCAGGACAGATAAGAAAGAACTACTCATTCCAAAGATTTATTTTTAATTCATCGGCAAAGTTATCGTTTAATTTGGAATTATCCTCTATAAACAGGCATTAATTTTCCCAACCAGTCAAAGAGTTAGAAGAAATCAGCCGAAAGTTTTAGTTGCATATCTAACTTAATTACCTACTTTTTTCATCACCGTTTACCACGCAAAAATAGTATCTTTGCAACACATTAAATTATTAAAATCAAGATGATTGATATAGAATATTACACTTCCGAAGCAACCACATTGCTGAATTCGTTAATCGGTATCCCCTCATTGAGCCGGGAAGAAGAAGCTGCCGCCGACTTTCTGCAGAACTATATTGAAGAAACAGGTATCATGACCGGTCGTTCGGGCAACAACATTTGGTGTATCAGTCCGATGTTCGACCTCAACAAACCGACTATTTTACTAAATTCCCACATCGATACCGTAAAACCGGTAAACGGATGGCGGAAACATCCTTTCACTCCGAAAGCCGAAAACGGAAAGATTTACGGTTTGGGAAGTAATGACGCCGGCGCCAGTGTAGTATCCTTATTTCAGGTGTACCGCCATCTCTCTATAACCGAGCAGGCATACAATCTGATCTTTCTTGCCTCATGTGAAGAAGAAGTTTCCGGAAAAAACGGAATAGAAAGCGTATTGCCCCAACTACCTCCCATCACCTTGGGCATAGTGGGTGAACCGACAGAAATGCAGCCTGCCATTGCCGAAAAGGGATTGATGGTGCTGGATGTTACCGCATACGGAAAAGCCGGACATGCCGCACGCAATGAAGGAGTGAATGCTATTTACAAAGTACTGGAAGACATTCAGTGGTTCCGTGATTATAAATTCCCGAAGGAATCCTCCCTGCTAGGCCCCGTCAAAATGAGCGTGACACAAATAAATGCCGGCACGCAGCATAATGTCATCCCCGATACTTGTACTTTCGTTGTGGATATCCGCAGTAATGAATGTTACTCTAACATCAAATGCAATACCGGCCTGTTTCATTTTTTTTGCATTCTTGAAGCATTCTTCCTTACGACCTTGCTCAAGACCTTCTTTAAGACCTTCCTCACGCCCTTTTTTCAACTGGGTGGACATCACACTGTACCAATCACGGAAATTCTTCAAACTTTCCCAATACTCGCCTAATTCCTTAGGATTGAACTTAGCTATCTCGGCAGCCTCGAAAAGACGGTCGAACACACGGTTCTGCAACGCACGCGGACGCTCGAACAGGGAAGACAGGTTACGCAGAACGAACAGCCATTTGTCGAACATGCTCTCCAACTCATCCTCCTTCTTGTTGAACTTCGGCATTTCAAGATAGATAAAAGTAAGCTTGTCATAAAATACCTTATGGGTGTACAGGTCCACCAGCTTCACTTCGTGGTGGAAATAGTCCCCGTCCGTATCATTGAAAGTGAAATTAAGGATGCCGATGATATAAACAGCTTTCAACTCATAATCCCATTTTCCCCGTTGGGACTGTTCACGGATAGGGAAAGTAGCATAATACACACTGCGGTCTTTAAAGAACTGCTGCTCACCACGCTGCATTTCCAGAGGTTTAATAAGTTATGATACAGGACAAAAGTAATCAATATACTGCAATTCCCCGTCTTAAAAGAAAGATTTAACTATTTATCGCCTCCTCCACTTGACATCATCCAAAATCACAGTCGAAAAGTTATCACATAAATTCATTATTCAATCCTGTTACAGTCTGTCCTTCCATTACTCATCAAACGGTTTCTGATACCCTAAGAGTTTCCGTTCAATTAAAAAACAGATCAAACTCTTTTTTATACTTTCCAAAAGAGAAAACATAAGGATTAAATTCAACAGATTCCGTGACATCAACCAATTGATTATAATCAGACAGAATCTTTTTCACATCATCTATATCATATCCGTCAGGCATATACACCGGGTGTAAATGATCAAAGTCCGCCAAGTCGTTCGTCAACAAGTTGGAGGCTATCCCCTTGCCGGAATCCAATCCGGGATGAGGAGTAAAGAAAGAAAAAAAGACTTCAATATTGTTTGTTGGAGTCCAGTCCCTGATATAAGGTAATATGTTCTGCAAATAGTTTTTAGACATTCCCGGATACAATACCTGTAAAACCGGCCGTGCTGTTATATGATATCGGGCACATAAATCCATTGCTTTAAACACGGTTTCGGTCCAAATGCCCGAACGGCTTTTCAATGAAGATACAAGGTGTTCATTTTCAAAGCTCTCCACTCCCATAATCAGATGAGTAACCCCGAATTCTCTCAAGACAGATATGGACTGTTCATTCACCCGGTCAATTCTTGTTTCCGCTATCACCTTCTTGAAAGATAACCGGAAGTCACATGCTGCTAGGATATGTGGTGACTGCAAAATATCATCGTCTATGATTTTCAATATTTGCCGATTAGCAAGACGCTTCAAATCGGAACGGACTACCTCGACAGACCTGTGTGAACAAACTCCTGCATTCCAAATGCGGCGCAGTGAACAGAAATTACAATTGTACACGCACCCGAAAGTGATCTCATAACATACTGGATCGTTCCGATAACAATCAAACAAAGGTAAATCCCAAATATCGCCCACTTCGAAATCAATATCATACTGCCTTCTGCCTTCCACGATCCTATCCAAAGGGAATTGGTCAAACATTCCGGCAAGAGGAGCCCCTTTGATAATTTTGTCAAAACAAGGATAATTCGTTGATATTCTCTCTGCATTCATGCTGGCAAAAATTCCCCCAAGGATTACATAACACCCCTCGCTCTTGGCTATCTTCGCTAATTTCACGGCATGGGGGAAAGTTGCCGTATTGGATGTGATCAGCACAAAGTAAGGTTGCTCTCCCTGCAAATGCCTAGAGAAAGACTGCTCTGTCCTTCCCTCTACATACAATGAAAGACGGAACTTCTTGTCCAGTTCCAAAAATCTGATCAAATAGGGGAAAGTCAATGCCAACGCGTATTGATGAGAAACGATCTGGTATCCGCTTGAAGGCTGAACCAGGCATAATCTGTCGGAAAAAACGGGCATAGTGCACTATCTTATATAGGGTGAAGTCTTGGAACTGACGAATTTCTGTATCATGTCTAGTTCAATGTCAGTAATATTAACCGACAGGTTCAGCAAGGCCAACAGCTGCCTGATGTGTTGCTTACTAATGTCTTCACAGCGTTGCAAATCGTCTCCCCAACTTACCTGACGGTCTAGGTGAGTATAAAGTTTCCGCCCCTGCTCCAGTTCCATCTTGTACGCATCGTAAAAATCAGAGCCTTTTGAATATACAACACCCGGTTTCGTCCGATCCTCCCTTGTTACAAGAACCATATTATCTGAGAATTCCCTTTTGAATATGGAGAAGTGATTTTTCAGATAGACATCAATGTTCAAGGTTCTTCCGTAAAAATAAGCTGCTATGATGGTTGCCAGCAAATCGCATTTTACATTCGCTTGGGTAACCACATTACCCGGAGTCACTAAATTACTGTATGTCGCGTACATCCGGCAGACATTCTCGTCCCGTGGATCAAGAATATAGATGCAGACATGCATGGTCCGATGCTGTTCTTCACACAGATTCATTAAGCTAGGCAGAGTGATGTCTCGAGTGTAGCGTCCGCTTCCCCCGTCATACCACCATTCATGGGTGTTTGTCCTGCATTCGCGGTGATGATTATTGATTTGATAGGGCTGCAATACTTTAAATTCACCTATTTTCATCTTTTTGGGAGATGCCCAAACCAGCAAGCCACCCAGTATAACTGCGACAGACAAGGAAGAGAATAAGGTTTCGAGTATGGACTTCCATAGCAAGTACCTGGTTTCACCGGTAGCCAGATTTGGATAAATCACATAATGCAGGACTAAAAAAAGACCGCCCAACAATCCAATGATTACTATCCCGAATTTTACCTTATTGGATATCATTTCCAATTCCTCTAGTTCCATAATAAATTGTTTTTCTTTGTTTTTACATTGTATGGTATCAAAGGCACTAAAAAAGCGAGGAAAGAAACCGCTCCATTATGGGAAGCATTTTCTTTCCTCGCTTGAAAATAGTCTTATGGTAAAGAGGGTGTGCCAAGATGACAAGGCACACGCCTTTTTATCTAATTAAAACGGAACTCCTATCAAGGTTTTGCATTTCTGATTACTTCGATAGTAAAGTCGAATGAAGTAGTACCCCAGTCATGCTTGTATGCGACGGTTACAGTAACTACCTTTTCGTAGATTGTACCGGTCGGGTCGATTGTACATTTCAATTTACCGTTTTCAATTGTCCAACCTTCTGTCTTTGTAGAGAAGGTAAGTCCTGTTGATGAAGTAGCTGTTCTATACAATGACTGTTCAGCAGCAAGCAAATCGAATTTACCATCTTTTACATTGTACTTCACAACATTCTGGTCAATATAGTCTTTCAGAACCAATGAGTTCCATACAGATGTCTTCTTGTCAGCACCTAATACAGTCTTAGCATAAGTTACGAAATCAATTACTGTATTCTTAGCCAAAGTTGCATCATAAAACTTGCCCAAGTTAGCTGTTCCTGCGAATGCTTTCAACGGGCTTTGAACCTTCCATGTATCAGTTCTGTAGAAGTTATCTTTAGCTACAGTACCATCATACAGGTCAATCTTCAATTCCTTAACCTTGGCTGCATCTACTGGTGCAGTGAACTTAACAGTGTTGCCTTCGAATGTCAATGTACCCGCAGTTATCAAACCTTTCACATAATCATTCTGCTTTTCAGCATCCAAGTTAAAGGCAAGAGTAGCATCAGTCGGAATTACAGTGTACATGTCATCGAATACATTTGATTCCAATGTATAAGTTGTCTTGTCTGCACTCCATTTACCAATGATAGTCTGTGCTTTATATTCTTCCTTAACTGTTGCGCTGAAGTTACGAGTTACAGAAACATCTGTCAATGTCAAAGCAAAATACTTAGCATCATAGTTGTTCCATACTGCATAAGGCATTTTGTTCTTACCAAATGTACCATTCCAAGCACTAAACTTATAAGTCTGTCCACTAACCTGAGCTTCAGGAGAAACATACAATGTTGTTTTCGGCAACTTAGCCTTAGCTCCAACCATCAAGAACAGAGAGTCTTTATCTGCATTGGTTCCACCATTTCTGTAATACAACAAGATGTCACCGTCAGCAATAGTCAATTCATCTGAATCAATGTTAGAAGCCATTTCTGCTACTCCATTTGTTTTAGAAACTTGCTCATATGCCTTAGTTTCTTCGTTATAAGCATACAACGGCAATAAATAATTCTTCCAAGAGTAATTATCACCAGCCACAACGTCACGACCACCAACTTCCGATTCAAACTTACGCACATTCAAAGAAACAATCTGAGTCTTAGTAGCATAGTCCAAAGCCAGTGTACCTTCATTAGGAATCAAATCTACAGTACCGTAGTTAATTTCTTTTTCCGGACGAACAGCTTTCACGAAAATCGTATTCTTGAATACATAGTCATCCACACCTTCTACCTGAGATTTTACAGTTGTTGTAACCTCAACACCTGCATATTCATTGATAGCAGAAGACTGATAAGCTTCTTTCACAGCCAAGATACCGTCTTTAACCTCAAAAATACCCTGACGTGTATTTATTGTCTGGCCATCGAACGTTATCTCCATATCCTGATCAATCAACTTGAAAGACTGGGTATATTCAATATTCGTTTCTGCCAAAGGCATTACTTTCTGATTAATAACAACAGCTGCATTGACTGAATCATTCAAATTGAATTGTTCTGTATAGTTAAACTTATCAGCAACCTCCCAAGTATTAGCAGTTTTTACAGTTGATGTTATTTCACGAGGATCAATTTCTTGTCCCGGGAAGATACGGTAAGCATGGATATCTTCACTATATACATTGGCAACCTGTACATTGAAATAGTCAGATGCAGAAACATACTGATTATACATCTTCACGTCCAATGAGGTTTTATAGTTTGTGCCAGATACCATATTCTGCGGACGCATAGAAACGCTCAAGATACCATTTTCCAATGAAGCCGATTTTTCCACATAGCTCAATGCGGGAACAGCAGCTCTGGTCTTGTAGGTATCAGAGAAATAGAATTCAGCGTCGGACAAAGAAAATGTTTCAGGATATACCTTGAATTCTGCTTTAGCCGGAACAGACGCAAATAAAACATCTTTGTCCCTATTACCGTCTTTATCCTTATATTTCAGCAAATAGGCATAAACGATATCATTCATATCGTCTGTTGCCTGCTTTCTATAAACGATAGTCTGTAAACCATTGAAAGCAGAACCTTCCATCAGCAATGTATATTCCCTGCCATCAATAGTTACCTTCATGGTCTGATCTTTTTCATTGTAGATCATTGACGGAATAGTGGCATTGTACTTGAATGAAGTCTTATAATCACCAATATTAATGTAGCCATCCTCATCCACATAAATCAAATTACCTACTGCATCAGCAATATCATCGGCACTGGCATTGGCACCAGTAGCCTTAATCTTTTCACCGGCTTCATTCAATACATACTCATAAGTACCGCCTTCGTCTACACTGACCATCCAGTAGCTATCGGCATCCACTTTGAACTTCGGAACGATAGAAGAGCCTGCAGGACCTGCGGGACCTTGTATACCCTGCAAACCTTGTTCGCCCTGAGCACCGTCCTTACCATTAGAGATGATAATTTTAGAGCCGTCAGTAAAGGTCAGTTCATAGCCATTGGCAACCGCTGTGTATGAGCTGATGGATTTGCCGGCTTCAATCGCTGCATCCAGACTAGCAATGGTGGCCTTGATATCAGTCAACTCTTTGTTGATGTTGTCAATGTCATCATCGTAGTCTTTACAAGATACAAATGTTCCTGTTGACGAAACCATTAAGGCTCCGAACAGGATTGCACTTAAAAACTTTTTGTTCATAATAGAAAAAC